>JGI20130J15133_1003302_pt1 | contig 11234 bp, 7 predicted proteins | sample WasSprMetagenome_FD_15133 | JGI IMG/M metagenome (IMG submission 15133) | reverse complement strand
ATAACGTCCCTTGCCACAGGAGTGGAACCCACAAAACATATCCCAACAATGTCTGGATGCTCAAGCATAGCGGATACTACAGTTCTTCCACCATTGACAACGTTCCACACACCTGGCGGGAAGCCGGCCTCTTCAACCATCTCAGCGACTTTCATTTGGCTTATAGGATCTTCACTTGATGGTTTTATTAATATGCAGTTGCCGGTTGCCACAGCGTAGGGTGCGAACCAGAGCGGAACCATGAAGGGAAAGTTAAAGGGACCTATTATTCCGAAAACTCCCAGTGGTTGCCTTATAACATACTCGTCTATGCCGAATGCGACATCCTCAAGATTATATCCCATCATTAATGAGGGTATTCCAGTTGCAACTTCAACATTCTCGATTCCGCGGCGCGTTTCACCTCTTGATTCGTCTATAGTTTTTCCATGTTCCATTGTTTGAATTCTACTGAGCTCCTCAAAACGTTCTTCCATTAATTGTTTAAGTCTGAAAAGGCATCTTGCCCTTGCAAGCGGAGGGGTCTTCCTCCACTCCGGGAAAGCTTTTTTGGCAGCTTTTACAGCTTCATCTAACTCATCTTTTGTAGATATTGGAACTTTGGCAATAACTTTGCATGTAGCCGGATTTACAACGTCTATAAGTTCTCCTTTAGATTCAACCCATTCGCCGCCAATATAGTTTTTGACCATTAAAATTTCCTTTATGGGCTCTTCCAGAATTGCCATAACTTTACCTCCATTTTTGAAGGTTATACCCCTTTTATTGCAGTCTCTAAAATATTTAGCGCCTTATCTATTTGCGATTTTTCAATGACTAATGGCGGTTGTAGCCTAAGAACACATCCTTTAACTCCGCCTGAGCCGATAAGTAAGCCCTTTTCTCTGCAAACATCTCTTATTTTCCATGTTTCATCTACAGCGGGGATTTTCTTTACCCTATCCTTTACTAGTTCTATACCTATCATTAGGCCTTTTCCTCTGACGTCTCCGATAATTGGGTATTTTTCTTTCATTTCGTTCAATTTTTTCATTAAATACTCTCCTTTTTTGCTGCTTGCTCTGGGAGTTTATCCCTTAACATTATCTTTATATTTGCGAGCGCTGCTGCTGCAGAAACCGGGTTCCCTCCAAATGTCGATAGATGATCTCCAGGCTCAAAGGAATTACCTATATCTTCCCTGGTTATGCATGCGCTTATGGGGAAGCCATCGGCTATTCCCTTCGCTAAAGCCATAATATCTGGTTCAACACCGTAATGTTCTACTGCAAAGAGTTTGCCCGTTCGACCGAAACCACTTTGCACTTCGTCAGCTATAAAAAGTATTCCATATTCATCTAATATTTCTTTCACCACTTTGAAGTATTCTGGAGGTGGAACGATTATGCCTCCCTCACCCATAACTGGTTCAGCTATGAAGGCTGCAATTCCCTTGCTCGTACAAAAATCTATAATGTTGCGGATGGATCTGGCACAAAGTAGATCACATTCCGGATAAGTTTTTTCGAAAAAGCAACGATAGCAGTATGGAGGAGGAGCAAAGGCCACTCCAGAAAGATATGGACCCATGTCATATTTTTTACGTCCAGCTTGGCCGGTAACGCTGAGAGTGCCAATGGATCGCCCATGAAACGAGCACATCAAGGCAATGAATTCATATTTTTTGGTGAATTTTCTTGCGAGTTTTAAGGCACATTCGATGGCTTCAGCTCCGCTATTACCGAAAAATGTTTTTTGCAGACGAGGAGGAGTGATTTCAGCTAGTTTTGCAGCTAATTCTACAACTGTCGGAATGTAGTATACATAGGTGCATGCATGCACAAGTTTTTTGGCTTGATTAATTGCGGCTTCTACAACTTCCGGATGGCAATGACCCGCGTTGACTACAGATATCCCAGAAAAGCAGTCTATATACTCTTTTCCGGTGATATCTTTGATTATGGCGCCGCTTGCCTCGCCAACCACAACTGGTTCTATTTTACTTACCATGCTTGTTATTAAATGCTTATTTCCTTTAGCAATAATTTCATCTGTTTTCTTCAAAACAGCTCACCTTTCAGCGGAAGTTTTCTTTGCAAAATTTTATAAGTTTTTCGACTTTCAGAATGCTGATATACTCTTAAACTTCACATTCATTAAGGTGGACTTTTATTAAGTCGCCAGCAAAACTTTTCGCTAATGTGCACGCTTGATGGAAACAAGAAAGAAGATTGAGGGAACGGCTTGAAAAACTTAAGTGGCGAACTAATATCAATTTGCACGAGTGTAAACAAGTATGAGTGCGGGCATTTATTAACTTTCACTCTTTTAGCGAAATTCTGATCAAGAATGTGCGACGACGCACACTTGATTTCAGGAAGCCCACTTAACGAAAAACTTTTATTTAGACAAGCCAACTATTCGTGCGGTGATAATATGTATGAAGAGATCCCCGAAATTAAGGTTGCACCTCCAGGACCTAAGGCCTCGGAGATAATCAAGCGTGATAGAGAAACGCTTGCTCCATACAACAGGCCCTTCTATTACCCATTAGTTGTGGCAGGGGGAGAGGGTTCAGTGGTGCGTGACGTTGACGGAAACGAGTACATCGATTTAAACTCTGGGTTAGGTGTTTTAAACCTTGGTCAGTGTCATCCCAAAATCGTTGAGGCGGTGGTCAGTAAAGTTAAGAGTTTTATGCATTACTCCTACACGGATTTTTGTTATCCAGAACCTGTTGAACTGGGTGAAAGATTAAATAAAATTCTGCCGGTGAAATGTAAATATTTCTTTGCAAGCGGGGGCACTGAGGCTAATGAGGCCGCTGTCAAAATTGCTAAGCATTATACAAAGAAACATTATTTTATAGGTTTTATCGGAGCGTTTCACGGCAGGACACACGCTACTATGGCTTTCTCGTCAACATCGCCTGTGCAAAGGCGTTATTTTCACCCTCTTATGCCCGGAGTTATCCTAGTTCCATATGCTTACTGCTATAGATGCCCGTTTAAGCTTACATATCCGGACTGTAATGTTTGGTGCGTGGATTTCATTGAGGAATGGGTCTTAAAAAAGTGGCTACCTTATGAAGAAACCGTTGGTTTCTTTTTTGAATCCATACAGGGCGAAAACGGATGCATAATACCTCCACCAGAATTCTTTCCGAAACTGAAGAAACTTGCCGACAAATACAATTTGTTAATGATAGACGATGAGATCCAAGTTGGCGCTGGACGTACGGGGAAATTCTTGGCCATAGAGCATTGGGGTGTGATTCCGGATATTATTACTTTAGGGAAAGGAATAGCGGGAGGTATACCCCTTAGCATTGCAGCTGCTCGAAGCGAGGTTCTTGATTTACCACCCGGTGCACACTGTACAACTACAGGTGGAAATCCCATAGCATGTGTTGCAGCGCAAGCTTACCTTAATGTTTTATATGAAGAGAAACTAATGGATAGAGCAATGCAACTCGGAGAATACACGATTAAGAGATTGACGGAAATGAAAGGAAGGTACGATATCATAGGAGATGTTAGAGGGAAAGGGTTGCACATGGCAGTGGAACTAGTAAAGTCTCAAAAAACAAAAGAGCCCATAGGGGATGTTTGCAAAGAATTGATAGGAAGAATGTTTAAAAGAGGCGTGTTAATGGTAACTGGGGGCATTTCTTCTATTAGAATAATGCCACCCTTAACAATACCTCAAGATCTCTTAGACAAAAGCCTCGAAATATTCGAAAGCACGATTAAAGAAATCAACAAAGAATACTACAAGCCGTGATATGTCCAAAATTCTAAAAAGCTAGATAAGCGCTATCTTTCATCTTCAATAATAAAAGCGAAAATCTTATATTTAATTCGATCAAACAACATGTACAAGGAGTGTTTTAAAATGGGCTTTAAAGCCTTAATTGTAGGTTGTGGTGCACAAGGAAGAGTTATTTCCACGCATATGGCAAGGGCGCGTGAAGTAGACGAAATAAGACTCAGCGATGTGAATTTAGAGGTATGTAAGCAGCATGCAAAATGGTTGCGAAGCGATAAGATTTCCGTGCACAAAGTTGATGCAAGCAATGTTGAACAAGTGGCATCGCTTTCAAAAGGAGTGGATGTCTTAATAAACGCTGTCACATCAGAGTACAACCTAAACATAATGGATGCAGCCTTGAAAAGTAGTGTAAATTATATAGACCTTGCATTCGGGCCTCCATACGAAAACATAGATAGAGAATTTGAGAGAAATGACAAATTTAAAGACCGTGGACTCACCGCAATAACGGGTGCTGGTACAGCTCCTGGTCTTACTAACGTGCTTGCTGCATGCGCTGTTGATCAGCTTGACAGCGTAAATGATATTTTCATAAGGCTTTACAATAGCCTCGAAGCTAAAGAACCGATATCCTCATGGTCGCCTAGAACTATGATAGAAGACTGTATGTTAAAGCCTGTAATATTTGAAAATGGAACATTTAAAGAAGTACCACCCTTTAGTGGTGAAGAAACATATATGTTCCCAGAACCTATAGGGGCGCAAACAGTTTGGTTCCATATGCACGAGGAACCTCACATGCTTGGCCGCACAATGAAAAATAAGGGCTTGAAAAATTGTAATACGAAGATGGGAGCGCTTGCTGGAATTAAATCCTTGTTTGACCGTGGCCTTCTTAGCGACAAACCAGTTGCCATTAGAGGAGTTAACGTTGCCCCGTGGGAAGTTGTTGCCGCGTCCCTTCCCCCTCCTCCAACGCTAGAAGAACTGAAACAGAAAATGGAGGCTGGCATAATTATCGACTCGCGAGCAGTAGCCGTTGTTGATGTTAGAGGGATAAAGGACAACAAGGAGCAGCGTATCGTTTTATGGGCATTTTACCCAAGCATCAAAGAAGTTGTAAAGACTTTTCCTGTAGCTACACACACTTCATACATGGCTGGCACTAACGGTGCTCTTCTAGCTATGATGCTGGGCAGAGGCGAAATAAAAAACACAGGTGTTATCACACCTGAACTTTTGGAACAAGAAGTTAGACACAAATACTTAGCTGAACTAGCTAAGCAAAAACCACCCATATTCGTACACCAAAGAGTTGAGAAAAGAATGAATTAAATTCCACTCCGCATTATTTCTTTTTCTAAAACCTTATATGCGATATACGCCCTTTCTAATATGGTTTGATTTAAACTGCATGTACCACCCCTCAAATTCCTTTCATCCTCTATCAGACGAATTTTATCGGCAACTTCGCGGAACTGGAAAAATGTAAAAACTACCTTTTATTTATTGAGAGAACCTAAAATCAGGTAAATGACAACTAAAAATAGATTTTGCTTGCATAGCAAAACTTCTATCTGATAATTGAGGTTTTTACCATGCAGTGAGAATTAATCTTTAAAGTATTAGGATTGAATTCTTGATATTTCATGCAGAAGACGACATTAAGGAAGCCCGCGGCATAACGCAACTCAGGCCTTCCCAATACTAGGCACAACACATCTGCTGGAATCTTCATTAATGTGGTTGACAAAAAACTTAAATCGCTAGAATAGTGTAATTAAAAAAGGAGGTTAAAATATTATGGTAAAAAAAGAGGAGAAATATGCAATAATTGGTGGAACTTTGATTGATGGTACAGGCAAGGATCCCTTAAAAAATGCGGTTGTTATTGTTGAAGGAAGGAAAATTGCTGAGGTTGGGAGCAAGAATGACGTCGCAATTCCTAGCGATTGTGAAAGAGTGGATGCTTCAGGACTAACAATAATGCCTGGATTGATAGACTGCCATGTGCACTTGACTGGATGTAGAGGCAAAGATCCCATTTATTGGATGGGTCTCGTGGAACCACCAATTTTGCGAGCTGTAAGGGCAGTTTTTGATGCGTGGAAAATTCTAGACCATGGGTTCACAACAGTTGGAGATATGGGGTCGCCAAATGCTATCTACCTAAAAAGGGCAATAGAAGAAGGAACGGCAATTGGTCCAAGAATTATAGCTTGTGGTCGCGCTTTGGGTCGAACAGGAGGGCATGGAGACCTTCGAAGAGACATATATGCATTTCCAGAACAGTTTGTTAGGGAGTCTCTTGCATTGAGTGAAATATGCGATGGCGTTGACGGTGTTCGAAGGGCTGTACGAAAGCTAGCGGGAATGGGGGCTGATTGCATAAAGTTTTTTGCATCAGGAGGTGGAAGCTGGCAAAATGACAGAATGGAAGATCTGCACTTCACGTTAGAAGAAATGAAGGCAATAGTCGATGAAGCTCACATGTACGGCATGAAAGTCCACGCTCATGCCGAAGGAATCAAAAGCGTGAGAGCTGCTGTCGAAGTTGGCGTCGACACAATTGAACATGGAGATATACTGGACGAGCATGTATGCGAAGAGATGGTTAGAAAAAACATTATTCTCGTACCCACGATTTCAGTGTATTACGTTGGACCCTGGGCGGCGTGGGAGGATCAACAGAAATCATTCAACATAGCACGTAAAGCAGGTGTTAAGATTGCACTAGGCAGCGACGCTTTTGTTGAGGATTGGACCCCCTATGGTGAGTACAATATCGGAGAAATTAAGAAGCTCGTAGATTGGGGCTTGTCACCTATGGAGGCTATAATGTCGGCCACAAAGATAGCCTCAGAAGCACTTGGAGTAGAGAATTTAACGGGAACATTGGAGAAAGGAAAATCAGCAGATATCCTCCTTGTCGAGGGCAACCCTCTAGAAGACATAACAGTTCTACTCAATAAGAAAAACATTAAAAAAATAATTAAAGAAGGAAAAAACGTGAAGAGGTTGTAAACAATGGTAAACAGTTTCACCTACGAAGGTGAGGAAATTAAGGGTTATTGTCACCATTTAATAGGCAACAAGATAAATAATTGATTGCGATATCTTATTCTATTGAGTATGTAATTGTAATAATAAGTCAAGCAATGACAGCGAGGAGGACTCTTTACAGCGCTGTCTAAAACCGAAGAAATTGCCATACACAGCAATCGTACGCAAAGATGATATCATTCCTGAGTTTTACGACGAGGTTGGCATGGCGGATTTCTCCAACCATCCCAGAATTTTGGTTTGCCTGCTTTCATCCACTCTTCAATTTGTTTCTTTCTCCTCTCTTTAGTCTCATCCGTTGCAAATCTTTCCATGAAATATGAAGGGACACTTACATGGCCCACTTTTGCAAGGTATTCATAGTACGAATCAAGCGCGCCCTTTTCAACCGGTTCAGGATGCAACCTGAAGATAACCAAAGCTTCACAATTAGGTGGACCCCAAGCTGCACATTTGATGTAGCCATCTTCCCCGCTCTTGGAAATGCCCAAATCAACAGCGCTGACCCCTAGGGTCATAGCTATTACATAGGGATAAAGAGCTTTCAGGGCAACATAGCAGAGCATAGGTTTTTTATCCTCCGTCAAGTACATAGGTAATTCGCTTGATATCTCGCAATCAGCTGGGCTTAGCGAAAAGCCTTTGAACGTGATCTTGTCGCCTTCAACACTTATCGGGCAACAACCATATACCTTATGAACATAAACCGTTACGTTGTTACAACCGGGTAATGGGTATTTTACCTTTTTCGGCCATAAAGTTGCAGGCGGATACTGCGTTTCTGACTCTTCTTCAAACTTAACTTTCCACGTCATTTACTTCACCTTCTCTAACTTCTCCCTTCTTATTCTAAATATTACATAACCGCATGAGGTATAAGGCTCACCTGGCATTGTGCAGGACGTCCGACACTCACCGTTTACGCCGCTTAAGTGCGTAACGATGCGATCACTTCCATATTGCCATACTAGACAGTTCCACATATTATCAATAACTCTTAAGCAGACAGCACTTGACTCCTTTAGGTTTATAACCTCAGTTGAGCCTAAAGAGTCAATTACTATTCTATCCCCCACTTTATATAAAGGACAACTCCCTCTCATGTCCTCTACTTCATAAATAACTCTATATTTGGCTACGCTCTCATACGCAGGTGCGTATTTGTTTTCTTTCACCATCCTACCACTCTTTTTTGTATTAGTAAAAAACTCAAATTAAGTCTTTCGGTCAACCTTAAATGTTTAATAAGTGGAGACATAGAACTGAAAGCTACAGAGACATTGACTCTAAGTTGGAACAGAAAAATTAATGTAAGCATAAACAAGTCTAATTAGCTAAAAAGACTGATTAGCGGAGTAATATTATTGTTATCTAGGAGGCCAAAAAGTTTTAAATTATAAACAAAAACATAAAAATTTAGGAGAAAAGACATGCTTCTGTCGTTAGAAGGTATACGTGTTTTAGATTTATCTAGGATTTTGACTGGGCCTTTCTGTTCTATGATCTTAGCCGATTTAGGCGCTGAAGTAATTAAAGTTGAGATGCCTGGAAGTGGAGATGACACAAGATTCTGGGGTCCACCTTTCATTAACGGTGAAAGTGCTTATTTTCTCTGTTTAAACCGTAATAAAAAAAGCATTACCTTGAACTTGAAGAATGAAAAGGGCAGGGGGATTCTATATGAATTAATACGGAAGTGCGATGTTCTCCTAGAGAATTTTAAGCCTGGTGTTGCAAGAGGTCTTGGAGTGGATTATGAAACAATAAGTAAGGTTAATCCACGTATAATTTACTGTTCGATAACGGGTTTTGGTCAGACCGGACCGTATCGGGACTATCCTGCATATGACATAGTCATACAAGGTATGAGCGGCTTAATGGATATTACTGGTGAGCCTGATCGTCCCCCAGTTAGGATAGGCGTAGCTATAACAGATATCGGAGCTGGGATGTACGCTGCTATTGCTATTCTTTCCGCTTTGATTGCCCGTGAAAAAACCGGGAAGGGCCAATGGATTGATGTGTCCCTGCTTGACTCAACAGTTTCATGGCTGACCTATATGGCGGCAAACTATTTTGCCACTGGCATAGCTCCCAAAAGAATGGGATCTGCCCACCCGAACATTGTACCGTACCAATGCTTTAAAGCCCGCGATGGAAAATATCTAACAGTTGCTGTTGGAAACGACAGAATCTGGAAGAACTTCTGTGAAGCATTAGGGCTGGAAGACCTCATCGAAAACCCTAAATTCGCCACTAACCCTGATCGAGTCAAAAATAAAGATGAACTAATCCCCCTGCTGGAAAGGGCGTTTCTAAATAGGACTCGTGATGAATGGATATTAATATTGCTTAAAAAAGGTGTGCCGTGCGGTCCCATCTACGCAATAGATGAAGTTTTTCGCGACCCTCAAGTTCAACATAGAAAGATGCTTGTTGAAATTGAGCATCCAAAAATAGGCAAGATAAAACAGATTGGAATTCCAATGAAATTTTCTGAAACACCAGGAGAGATTAGGACGCCGCCACCGATATTAGGTCAGCACACCAAAGAAATCTTAAAAAACCTGTTAGGATATTCTGAGGAAGAGATAAAACAGCTTGAAAGGGAAGAAATTATTTAAGAGAGTGGATTATTCTCAATAAAATTTAAGTTTTCAGCTCATGTAACTCGTGTTAAGAGTGAGAATTAATGGTTGATTTCAGTTTACTGAGGAACAGGAGCTTCTTAGAAGGTTCTTGCGATAACAATAGGAGAAATAGGCCTTGCGGTCGGCGTAGAGCAGTCAATAATAGAAAAACCAAAGAACATGCAAAAGAGCCTAAAGAAAAAAATAAGCGGTTGCCACAAAAATGGTTGCATAGTAGAGCTTGCACATAACGTTATAAGATTTTTGCCACTTTTAACATAAGGAACAACTGTTCAATAAGAGGTTGAACTATTCAAAATGCCGTCAAAACATTCGTAACAAAAAAGTGAAATATTCTTTAGGCAATCTTATTTATATACGAGGCGATAAATTTGTATGGCTATTCAGGTAAAGTTTTGAGAATAGATTTGACCAGCGGGAAAGTGTGGAATGAAGTTTTAGAAGAGGATTTTGCCAAGCAGTATATTGGCGGAAAAGGTTTCGGTGCAAAAGTCTTGTATGAGGAACTTACGCCCAAAACTGGCCCCTATGAACCGTTAAATCTGCTGATATTTGCCACGGGTCCTGTTAACGGTCTCATATTGTCCGGGGCCTCAAAGCTATGCGCAGTGTTTAAATCACCCTTAACTGAAGGTTGGGGAGAATCCCAGTGTGGTGGACATTTCGCCCCGCAGCTGAAATGTGCTGGATACGACATGCTAATCGTCACAGGGAAGTCGCAGAAACCAGTCTACGTCACCATTGAGGACAAGGAGGTAAAGGTTTGGGATGCCTCCCATTTGTGGGGAGAGGACACTTTCCAGACAGAGGACATTATAAAAAAGGATCATGGAAAAGGTTTTCAGGTGATTTCCATAGGTAAGGCTGGAGAAAACCTTGTGAGGTATGCCTGTATCACCCATGACAGAGGTAGACAGTTCGGAAGGGCTGGGGCAGGAGCTGTTATGGGTTCAAAAAAGCTTAAGGCCATCGCGGTTAAGGGAAATGAGAAAATTGAAGTTGCGAAGCCTGAAGAATTTGACAAGTTTAGAAAGGAGTTGAACGATAAAATTAAGGAGCGCCTAAAGTCGCTTATGGAATATGGAACATCAGCCATAATGGCCTTAACCAACACAACTGGAACGCTCCCAACAAGATACTGGACAGAAGGCGAATTTGAAGGCTTTGAAAAAATCAACGCAGAAACATTGAAGAGGAGGTTTGTTGAGCAAAGCAAAGCGTGTTTTGCATGCACGGTTGCGTGTGGAAAAATATCGGTGGTGAGAAAAGTTCCAAGCATACCCCCATTGGGAAGCTTCGCAGCAGACGCGGAATCCAAGGTTGAAGGACCAGAATATGAAACACTATTTGCCTTAGGATCACTGTGCGGAAACGACAACCTGGAATCAATAATTAAGGCTAACGAGTTATGCGATAGGCTTGGAATAGACACAATATCAGCTGGAAACGTCATCGCATTTGCCATGTACTGCTACGAGAAAGGAATCATAACACGAGAAGACACCGGAGGAATAGAGCTCAAATTTGGAAACAGTGAAGCGATAATCACTATGTTAAAAAAGATTGCTTATAGGGAAGGTTTTGGCAACATTCTAGCCGAGGGTGTTAAAAGGGCCGCGGAGAAGATTGGCAGAGGCTCTGAAAATATCGCAGTGCACGTTAAGGGATTAGAGCCTCCAGGATACGATCCAAGAGGTTTAAAGGGAGTTGCTTTAGCCTACGCAGTATCATGCCGGGGGGCATGCCACCTACGCCACATGGCATACAGGC
>JGI20130J15133_1003298_pt1 | contig 11240 bp, 11 predicted proteins | sample WasSprMetagenome_FD_15133 | JGI IMG/M metagenome (IMG submission 15133) | reverse complement strand
ACGAGAGTTCACAGAGCCTTCTCAGCTTCTCCTCCGCCTCCTCGTCAACCACCAGCGCTATAGTGCATGTCCCCCTCACCTTCATTCACCTCCAAGGATTTCATAGAGTAGGCTTCTCAGCTCCATGCAGACGTAATCCATTATCTTGCCAACATGCCCGCGGTACTCCCTGGCGAAGCCGTCGAGCATCCTGAGGCCATCATGGACGAGCGTCCTAGCGATGGCTGGTGGTGGCCTGTATCTTTCAATAGTGGCAAGCGTCGGGTCCACGTAATCCAAGACCCCGATAATGCCCAGCTGGCCACACCCTGGATGAGTAAAGAAATATTCACCATGCTTCTCCCAACGCTCACAACATTAAAGGCGAGGAATGGCAGGGCTCAGATAATGCTCTCTAGTGACTGTAACAGGGCCATAGCTATGAGACTGAAAGAGTATGGCGAGGTCAGGCTCAGGGATCAGCTATTCGGCGGAGGGGCGATCGCGGACTCCGATGAGACGATAATAATACTCGGGGAGGAGGGGAGGAGTCCCACCCTCGCAATTTGGTCCGATCATGCGGGGCTAGCAAGAATAGCCAAGGTATACTTTGAGCATCTCTGGAGAGACTCGGAACCACTTAAATGATAGAGTGTCTAGGAGTAGTGGCGCGGAGGGGGAATGGCGCTCCATTATAGTCATCGCTCCAGTAGGAGGAGCCCGGTGTGGCTAATCATCCTCCTCGTGATTATGATCATAGTCGCGTTCATAGTTATCTCCCAGATGATCTGGCTCATCCTAAACCTCTGGGAGTTCGGGGATCTATTTATCAGGCCATTTTACTATTCACTTCTCGGGGGCCTAATCCTCGCGGCGATAGCCTTCTTTCGTGTTGACTTCAAGAATAGGAGATCTCTCACTTTCTGGCTAGTTTCGCTCATCCTGAAGTTTTATCGAAGGGCGGGTTACCTAGAGCTCCATGACATAGACTTCTCGGCATACAGGCTCAATGTGAGCAGATTCCTAGCATGGCAGGTCACGAAAGTTCTCATAGGCTCCCTGATATTCGCCAATAGCATCTTCGGGCTCGCGGTCTCCGCAGTGCTCCAAGGAGTAGACTTGGGGATCCAGAATATCCCGGGGCTGTTCGCCCTCCCATTCACCTCTATGTCAGCTGGCGATATCTCGCCCGCCCTCCGGGTGATCTCCTCCGCGCCAGCCTTGATAATGCTTATCCCGCCGATCCTCTCCGCCCTTGGCCTCAGGCTGATGATCCTAATAGGTTTAACCGCCATAGTCAAGGCATTAGCCAAGACCGTCGTCGAGTATGTCAGGACGGGGCTCTTCCGGATACCGGCTGAGACCATCGAGGCGCTGATAGCCCTAGCTGCCGCCTGGACAGGCTTCAACTTCTTCTTCTCAAGCTACATAGACTATAACACGAGGGTGTATATTCTCGGAGCCTTCGCCATCGCGGCCATATTCCTAGTCTTCGCATATCTAGATAGGAGAAAGCCCGGATTCCTCTACGCCTTCAAGATAAAGCTCGGGACCGTGATCCTGATCCTGCTGATGGCCGCCGCTGTGGCGGCAATCCAGAATGGAATAGCTGATGCTAGGAAGGTCGAGTGGCTCGGCCCATACATCAAGCAGGAGATAGAGGTGAATCGATATCTCGCGGACATATCAGACATAACGATAGTTCATTACAATTTTACAAGGGGCCAGGTTGGCAGGATAAATCTGGAGAAGGCATATAACGACTTATCCCTTGTGAGGCTGTGGGACTGGGACGCCGCCTTCACGAAGCTCAAGCCGGAGATAGGTCTGATACCATACGTGGACTTCGAGGACTCGGATATAATCAGGTTTGGGAACAGGCTTTACTGGAGCGCCTCAATGAAGCCTATACTCCCGAGGGGGGTTCAGCTCGAGAACGTGTGGTATAATGAGCATCTCGTGTATACGCATGTGCCGAACGGCTTCCTCCTCCTCGATGCCAACAATGGCAGCATAGTTGATAGCTCCACATTCTTCAAGCAGCGGAGAATCTATTATGGCGAGGGAGGCCTCCTCGAAACAACATGGGCTGCCATAATACTCGGGAAGGAGGAAAGCGACGAGATAACTGGGACACGATATAATGGTAGGGGAGGCGTGGTGGTCGGCCCACCGATCACATGGCTCTACGATGCGACATTCCTCCTCTCATACCCGGATAAGCAGGTCAAGCTGCTCAGATACAGGGACGTCTACGAGAGGCTTGGCCTCCTCCTACCATACTTCACATACAGGTGGAATGGGGGATACGTTGACATGTTCCCGGTGACTGATGGGGAGAACACCTACTGGCTTATGCCGCTGATAGTAAAGCTCCCGGCCGGTAATGTCCCATGGAGCAAGGGTAATAGCTATGTCAGGTTTGTGGGATACGCGCTAGTTGATATTTATAATGGTGATGTGAGGCTGATAATAACTGGAGGCGACTTCTTCAGTGAGCTGATAAGAAGAGCCTACCAAGACATATTGATCGAAGAGATCCCGGGTTGGCTGAGAAATCAGACCAGGTTCCCTGCTGAGGTATTCGAGTATCAGGTTGAGATGTTCAATTATTATCATATCGATGACCCGGCGACATTCATACATGCGAGGGAGTTTTATGAGATCCCTGAGGGCGTCGAGCCATACTTCGTGATAGCGAGGTATCCGGGCTTCGAGAGGCCCGAGTTCGTCGGCATACTCTCGCTCCAGCTGAAGGGCTCTCTGGGGAGGAATCTCGCCGGCTTTATGATCGTCAGGAATGATTACCCGCATCTCGGCGAGAAGATCTTCTACAAGGTGCCGGTGGAGGGTGAGACGAAGCTGCTTGGGCCATCAGCTGCTATGGAGGCCCTCGAGAGGCACGCGGAGTTCAGGAAGCTCAGGACCCTTCTCGAGAATCCAAGGATTGGTGATATCCTCCTATACTATATCGGGGACCAGCTAGTCTACATTATCCCGGTATACACGTCGCCGGCCGGCGGCGTTGTGGCCCAGCTCGGGACGATAGCCACGATAGGCGCTGAGTTTACCGGAACATATTATATCGGGCTTGGTTCAAGTCCCCAAGAATCGTTCAATGCTTTTCTGAGGGAGCTTGGTGGCGCGCCTGCCCCCCGGGAGATTAATGTACGTAACCTGACGCTGTCCATCCTCCGCGAGCTCGGCGTGAGAATCGTTTATCCCAAGCAGGTGAGCCCGCACCTCGTCTTCGAGGAGGGGTCATTCACGGGCGGGTCCGAGGAGGAGCTGCGGATGCTCGTAACGGGCTTCGTGGAGAAATGGGTCCTCGGGAAGGGCGTTGACAGAGTGCTAGTCTGGAGCGAAGGTGAGAAAATGATCGTAGGCTCAATCTTCTCGGAGAATGGAGTAGTTGAACTACATTATATTACAGTATCTGAGAAATAGAAGGCATAGGTTTAAGCCTTGGTGCCCACACGACTTAGATAGGAGTCCGGCCTTGTCCATGAGAAGCAGTCTCTCGCTCGTGGTGCTACTCCTGATCCTCGGGCTCTTGGGGCTAGCTGTATTGGCGAGGCTTCAGAGGGGCCTCCTAGGTCTCATACTTGCGGGAATCCTGGTGATCCTAGGATTTTATTGGTTTAGGGAGATTAGGAGGGCGCTGGAAGGCTCGAAGCAGCTGAAGAGGTATCCGGTCGAGGTTCATGAGGAGAATGGCTTGATAAGCGTGACGGCCGAGGTCCCGGGCCCCGAGAGCGAGGTCTCCTTCAAGGTCTCGGAGAATAAGGTATTTCTCAGGGGTGGAGGGGGCTTCAGGAGGAAAATAAAGCTCCCATGTAGGGTTAGGCTTCTCGAGAGCTCTTATGTGAATGGTGTACTCCATCTGAGACTCGTGAAAGCTGATGTGATCGAGAACCGGAAGATGGATAGATGACCTCCTCTCCCTGCTTAGTGTGGGGAGGTTTGGGCTACATTCCTCCCTTTTGGGAGGTTTAGCCCTAGGCCGGGTCTCCGGCCTATTACCCCTACCCCTCCCGGGGCTCGGGGTTACTGGCGTCAATAGAATATTGCGTGCCGCAACGAGGTCGGCGTTGAAGACCCTGTTCATCGTCGTGCACTTGAATAATCCCCTGCTGATTCTAGTACCACAGCCGTCACCATGCCATGAACACCTCGACGAAGTATATGCCTCATCCACGTAAACCACGTCTATCCCATATTCTTCGGCGACTTCAGCTATCCGCCTCAACAAGTATCTGTATGTCCAGACATTATTATTATCAAAGTTTCCATTCTCCTGCGCAATGCCCTTTGGATAGCCGACCTTGACCCTTGAGACGCCGACGTCGTAGAGCCACTCCACGGCCTCCCTCACCCTAGCATCTATGTAGTGTTTTATCTGCCTCCGCCACTTTGCATACATCCGCCTAAGCCTCCTAGAAGTCTCCAGGCCATACTTGTTCAGCGTTGATTGATACTCGGCGATCCTCTTCCTCCAGTAATATGATATTGACTTCAGCGGCCTACCGTTAATGAGCATCGTCAAACCATTCTCAACATAGATCGCCATCAAATTATTGATGCCGACGTCTACGCCCGCGGCCAGATTACCCTTCGGCTGCTGCGGCATCCTCCTCCATTCCCCTCTCACCACCTTCTCGGAGACCTTGGAGAAGGTTATGTTGGCATACCACTTCTTTCTATCGGCGTCGTAGCGTATCCTGAGCTCTCCGCGCTCACCCCTTAAATGTATCAGGCCCTTGTATCTCGCCTCTATCCAGCCGATCGTTCCGAGGCACTTGAGGATAATCCTGTCGCCGCTCATTTCATACTTGTCTTTCCTAATGGCAGTCCACAGAGTCCTAGATCCATTTCTCTTGCCAAATCCCGGCGGATTAACCTTCGTCACGAATGGCGGCAGCCTCCCCTCCCTCTTCAGCTCCAATAGCCTGAAGAAGCTCCTCCACGCCTCATCGTTCTTTCTTATGATTGTCTGGGCCGTGGTCGAACCTATCAACGGCTTATACCTCTCATAGAACTCCTTGTATGTCTTCTCGAAGTCGATAAACCTCTTCTCGAGCCACATCCTCAGCCTAACATAATTAACCTCGTTCCATAGCTTCGAAGAAAGGTCGCATAGCTGTCTCAGCCTCTTCTCCGTCTCCTCATCAACTACTAGCTCCACAACACACGCCCTCCTCACCTTCACTCACCTCCTAGGACTTCGTAGATTAGGCTTCGCAACTCCATGCAAACGTAGTCCATCACCTTCCCAACATATCCGCGGTATTCCCTGGCGAAGCCGTCTAGCATGCTAAGGCCATCATGGATAAGCGTCCTAGCGATGACTGATGGCAGCCTATACCTCTCAACAGCGGCAAGCGTCGAGTCCACGTAATCCAAGACCCCAATAAACTCCTTCAGGAGGCCGGCCTCCTCGAAGGCATTCACCCAACCAGCCATACCTCCACATACCATCTCAGTACATGCCTGCCCTTATTTCTTGGGGACCTGCCTGAAAGTGGAAGATTACTATGGATTACTATTATGATGGTGTCGAGGTGCCGGGAAGCCAGCTAAACATAAGGTTCTATGGCGATGAGAAGACCTCGAAGCAGATCTTCATAATACTGTTCACGGAGGGGGGAGAATGTCAAGTATTTCGTGGTGAGGGGGGTTGCGGGATAATAGGGAGAAGACCCCATTAAACTCCCTATTTCTCTTCCACTTTCAGATACGTTTCCCCAAGAAATAAGGGGAGAAATAAGGGGGAGGCGTGTAACGGTATTATGCGAGGTGGGTTGGATGAGTGTTACAGCCGAGCGCGTGGCCGGTCTCGAGATAATGTTGATGGATAGATAACGCTACCCCAACACAGAGGCTATTATGAGCGGCAGGGTTATCGTCGCATCCCCGTAGACCGTTACCTTCCTCGCGCCAGCCTTGACCTTCATCCATGAAATCGCCTCATGGACCCGGGCGCCGCTGAGACTTCCATCATACTCACAGGCAGTAGTCAGGTAGATTGCATAGTCGAGGCCCTCCCTGAACTGATTCCACCATAGGGTGTGATGCTTCGAGATGCCGCCGCCAATCATCAGCGCCCCAGTCCTCTCCGCCTTGAAGATTATACCCGCCAGCTCATCAGCATCCTTGAAGAGGTTTAGCCTGAAGTCCCTATGCCTTTGCTGGAATAGCCAAAGCTGCGTCCCCACGGCTCCATCCATTATCCCCGGTACGAAGACCTTCACACCCCTCCTATGCGCCCAGTATAATATGCTCCCCTCATCCTGAATCTTCCCACCTATCAGCTCGCAGACCTCATAACTCGCCAGCTCCCTCAAACCCCTCGAATACGCCTCCTCGAGGACACCCTGCATGAAACGCTCTATCGCCGGGCCATAGGAGTCCAATGGTATCAGGACGCTCCCAAGCCTATGTATCCCCCTGCCTCTCAGCTCCTCATCATCCATCCAGAAGTCCCCATCATAATATTGTCCTAGAGACCTCGCTATATCATGATCTATTGCACCGCATGTCGTGACCACCACATCGAACATGCTCCGCCTAATTGCCTCCGCGATCACGCCCCTAAGACCCGTCGCGACCGGGGCGCCGACAAACGAGATAAACTTCACGCATTTCTCGTCCTCAATCATTTCCTTGAATATATTGACTGCGATGCCGAGATATTTGGCCGAAAAGCCCCCAGCCTCCCTAAACTGCTCAACAAGCTCTGAGACCTTTATCCCGGGAGATAGCCGAATATCCTTTACCGGCTTCATACCTATTCACGCCCAGAGGCCCTGAGAGACCTGAGACCATTTATGACTTCCTCAACAGTTGGAAGCGTCGATAATGCGAAGCAGATTTTCTCCAGCTCGGCGAGCTCTATTGCCAACCTGTCAACCTGCTCCCTCCTTGGCCCATGTATGATGATCAGTCTGGGCTTTATCGGGTAAAGCCTCGCCGCGACCATAGGAGACCTGCCGCGAGTCACGGAGGTGAATATTAGGGCCCTCATCGGGTTCCTACCAAAGAGATAGAGGAAGTCATATGCATCGAGGAGCTTTATGGCCTTTATGCTGTCTATGATCGTGTAACCGTAGATCGGCATATCAAGGAGACCTTCGCCCGCGAGGACTTCGCCCCCGACAGCTGAGATAACCTCCTTAACGGTTCTCGGGGACTCAAATTCGTCCAGATCTATCACGGCCGCGCTCAGGCTCCTATAGAAGACCGCGTATTTTCTCACCTGCTGCCCGCCCTTTAGCTCATCCGCCTCTATTAGTGCTTGGACGAACCTTCTCACGAAGCCTGTTCCCGGCGATTTCCGTCTATCATTCTCATAGTCGCTGAGGACTGAGGGCGAGATCTTCATGAGCCTCGCGACCTCGGCTTGGGTGAGCTCGAAGAGCGACCTCCACTTTCTCATAACCCGGCCCGGGCTCTCCGAGAGAATTATCTCGCCCGCGATCCTTCTCATCAGCTCCTCCTTCGATGCCTCCTCCATGCGGGTCGTGAATAATCTCGGGAGGAGAGCTTTTGAACCTTTCTAAGAGAGGAAAATGAGGTGCTGAAGAGGAGGGTGGGCGTGAGGGGGTGACAGGCGCGTGACGAGATGCGACATGGTCAGGATAATGGGCTGGGATCAATTAATCGAGTATCTCGGGGACGTCTGGGGGGAGATGTGGGATGCGANGCTATTCAAGCTGAAGGCCGCCGAGGCAAGCATATCANAAGCATTATAACCCCCACATTTTTATTTTCCATTTTCAGAGNCCTTCCAAAGAAATAAGGGGAGGCTCTTCATGATGCTCTGTTGTGGGAGCATGAGGATCNTGGTGGGATGCCCGAGAAATTTATATTCGCGTAGCATCGTCTTTGATGCAGAGAGGGATGCCGTCGGATAGGGTATGGGTCAAGGTTCATCACTCGAAGACCGGTGAGACTGTGGTCGCCGTTTGCGATGAGGAGCTTCTTGGGAAGAAGATTGAGGTGAGCGAGGGCTTCACGGTAGAGGTGAGCGAAGCATTCTACGGCGGCGCTTTAATCGCGCGGGATGATCTCGACAAGTACATAATTCAGGCGAAGATCCTTAACTTGCTGGGCGAGACGGCGGTATCCTACATGGTGGAGAAGGGTGTTGTCCCGGAGGGGGCTGTTATCAGGGTTGGAAATATCCCGCATGTCCAGATATACTTCTAGCTCCTCTTAGATGGCTGTTTTAGACCCCGAGGGCTCTAGATATTGTCATGAGTTCTGGGCCTGTGGTTAGCGAACCCACGATAGCGCCCTTGCTGTTAGCGAGTATCCCGCTTCTAACGAACTTCACGCCATTATTCACGGTCCCCGGCACCACCTCGACCTTAAACAGCTCTGAGAGCATTTTCTCCTCTTCTTCTGATGCCTCGACAAAGACTAGGCCGCCAGTGTTCGTTATGACTGCGAGCGAGCCGACGTAGCTCCTATCCGCGATCCTTCCGGCCACGACCTCGACACCTAGAGCATCCTTTATCGCCTTCATTGCACTCCTTGGAAGAATATCGCTCACGAGCGCCGCCTTATCATTCGCCAGAACGAGGTTCCCTATCGCCGTATATCTCCCCTCAACCACGGCGAGATTCATGTCGACGACATGCTTCTTAATTACGTCGAGCTCCTCCTCCAAGATTAGGTTTGATAGGATGAGGCCGTTGCTATTACCAGTCGCGAAGGCAGATAACAGTATTGAGCCGGCGATCGTCGTCGGGATAACCTCAACCTCGAGCACATCCCTTATCAGCTTCTTCTGCCTTGGCTTGAGCTGCGGCGGGACTAGGCAGATCCTCTCCGTCACTACTGAGAATAAGCCGACCTCAGCCGTCCCGAAGAACGTCTCAAGGTATATTCCATGTGATTTTACTGTGGCCTTGCTCATATGCTCCACCCGCGTTAGCCCTCAAGCGTCTTAACAGCCCCCTCATAGGCAATGGAGAAGTCGTAGATGTCGCCGATCTCTATGTCTAGGTCAAGTAGCTTGGCCAGCGCCTCAACACCCCTCCTAGTCGCTAAGTAATCAGGGATCATGTCCCCGGCCTCGATCAGGAGGGAGAGGTTCTCCATGCCGAGCTCCCCGGCCATTAGTATAAGGAGGCCTGCCGCGCCCACTATCTGGCCCTCATACGGAACTGCATCAATTTTCTCGAGAGCCTGCTTGACGGATTCCTCGCTCGTCGAGGATAGGTATATCACCCTTGGATCGCTCACCTGATCTTTGCCATATCCTCCAAGGGTTATAACGGATCTGACACCAAGGTCCGCGGCAACCTCTATTATGCGCTGGCAGAACTCGTGCTGGCCATAATATGTGGAAGGCTGGGCATTACCATAGAGCAGGATTAATGGTCTCGGCGACTCGACAAGATAGAAGTCTGCAAAGTATGGAAGTATCCTGCCATCCCTAATGTAGCCGACTGATGGGAAGAATGGGGAGTAGAATCTGCATATCCTCCTCCCGCCGAGCTTCATTAGTAAGTAGGCTACAGCCGCCTTCGCGACCAGCCCGACCCCCGGAAGCCCCTCGATCAACACCGCGCCAGGGACCCTGATCTTCTCGGCGCCTGGCTCGAAAACAGCATCAGTCTCCACTCAGCCTACACCCCTTCACATCGAGAAGAAACAGGAGCCTTATTTTAGTATCTCCCAACATATCTTCCATATCCTCCCGGCCCGGGAGAGACTAGACTTTAGCTCTTTATCAGCCGCTCAGACCAAGCATCATGAGAGGGTTAGGAAACGATATAAATCAAGAAGATAGATGATCGTTATGGCGCGTTTTCTCGGCAGGAGGAGCAGGCTTCACGAGATTACGAGGCTTCTCGTTGATGTCGCCCTCGGCCGGATTAAGGCGGATCTCGTGATAAAGAATGGCGTTCTCGTGAACGTCAACTCGGGGGAGGTTCTCGATGGAATGGATGTCGCGGTTAAGGGAGATAGGATAGCTCTTATCGGCGATGCGAATCACTGCATAGGCCCCGACACCAAGATATATGATGCTGGCGGGAAGTATCTCGTCCCCGGATTCCTCGACGCGCACGTCCACGTGGAAAGCAGCATGGTTACCTTGACAGAGTTCGCGAGGGCCGTTCTCCCGAGGGGGACAACTACCGTTTTCATAGACCCGCATGAGGTAGCTAACGTGCTTGGCCTAGAGGGTGTTAAGCTGATGCTCCAAGAGGCTGAGAATCTTCCGCTTAAGGTCTTCGTCACGGTTCCCTCATGCGTCCCGGCGAATCCATTGTTCGAGACCGCTGGGGCTGTTCTCGGGCCGAGGGAGATTGAGGAGGCGCTCTCATGGAATGGCGTGATAGCGCTCGGAGAGATGATGAATTACCCAGGGGTGCTCGCGGGCGATGAGGAGGTGCATGCCAAGATAGCCGCAGCCCTGAGGGCCGGGAAGCTTGTGGAAGGACATGATGCCGGCCTCCTTGGGAGGGAGCTTGCCGCCTACTCGGCCGCCGGGATAACCTCAAGCCACGAGCTGACGACAAAGCGCGACGCGATTGAGAGACTTAGGCTCGGGATGTATGCCTACATGAGGGAGGGTTCCGCTTGGCTTGATGTGGCCGAGACTGTTAAGGCGATTACGGAGGCCGGCCTAGACTCTAGGCACGCGTGCCTCGTGACGGATGATAGGGAACCCGAGTCGCTAATCAAGCAGGGCCATATGGATCACGTCGTGAGGAGAGCGATAGAGGAAGGTGTTGACCCGGTTACTGCGATCCAGATGGCCACCTTGAATCCTGCGGAGCACTATGAGGTCGCTAGGGAAATTGGGAGCATCGCGCCGGCGAGGTTCGCGGACATTCTAGTGATCAGCAACCTCTCGAAGGTTAAAGTTGAGGCAGTCTTCGCCGATGGCAAGCTAATCGCGAAGGATGGCAGAATGCTAGTAGATCTACCGAGGCCATCATACCCTGAGAACGCCACGAGATCCGTGAGGCTGAAGAGAAGGCTTGAGCCGTGGGACTTCGAGATAAGGGCGCCAATTGAGAAGGGCGAGGTCAAGGTTAGGATAATCGAGGCAATCGAGGGAAACGTCCTGACAAGGCACATCGTGGATAGACTCGAAGTTAGGGGCGGCATCGTCCTCCCGGATCCTGACAGGTGGATCTACGAGCTCGCTGTCGTCGAGAGGCATAAGGGGACAGGGAACATAGGCCTCGGATTCGTGAAGGGGTTTGGTTTCAGGATTGGCGCGATCGCCACCACGGTCGCAC
>JGI20130J15133_1003294_pt1 | contig 11247 bp, 10 predicted proteins | sample WasSprMetagenome_FD_15133 | JGI IMG/M metagenome (IMG submission 15133) | reverse complement strand
TATACATTTTAAGGAACTCTTCAACTCTTCCCATTGCATACACCTCAATAACCACATTCCTTCAGTATTTCCCTGATTTCACCATGTTTTCTCCGAAACTCTCTGACAGCCCACTTGTCAATTTCAATATGCTGAGAATCAGCCAGCCCTGTGGCAATCCATGACTGTATGTCCAAAACAACGCCTTGCCACTTTTCAACTGTTTCGTTTCTTCTCTGTTTAACATAGTTTGCAACATTGTAAACTTGAAGCTCTCTGTCATTTGGGTAATCTCTTTCAAGCAGCCTTCTCACTTCAACGTATCTTTTAGGTATTGGCGGCTTAATCTTCACATGTCCTATTTCGTGGAGCAGTGTCAGGAAATATTGTTCGCCATGCCTAAGTTTAAATGGCTTCTTATAGAAGTAAATGCCATTCGCCACTGAAAAACCAGCATCAGTTGCAGGCTGACCTACTGCAATATAGATTTTCTTTAAGCTTAAATCCTTTTCAACAAAGCCTCTTACGTCTTTTCTGTCAACCCAGCAAACACTCCGGCCTTCTCCTAGATAACGTTCCACAAACCCCTGCATGCAGAAAAGCAAAGCCTTTTCACGTGGCTGCAGTTCCCATGTTTTTTCCATATTATTCTGGTTTTCAACCTTGCTCATACGTGCTCCCATTATGGTAACTAACTAATCTAATATTTATAGTTAACTGTGTTTTTATCGCTGTTAACGGCGTATAGTTCAATGTTGGGTTCTTAACGCGTGCATTATGTCGCTTCTTGTTAGGATTCCGATTAGTAAATCTTTGTTTTTGTTGTTGACGACGAGTAGTCTTCCGATGTTGTGTTTATTCATTTTTTCGAAGGCTTCTGCTACTGTTTCTTCTGGAAAGGTTGTGACGAGTTTTTTTGTGCAGATTTCTTCGAGGGATACCTGGCTTCTTTTTTCTTTGGCAACTTTCATTGCATCTTGCAGGGTGACTATTCCTGCTAGTTTTTTGGATTCGTCTATTATTGGGAAGCCTGTGTGGTGGTGTTCAGCTATTTTGTCGAAGAATTCGTTTACTGTCATTTTTGGTGTTAGTGTGATGACGTTTTTTGTCATGATTTGTTCTACTTTCATTTCCTTTAGCATGCTAATTTCGACTAGTGTTGGTTTTATGTAAAACTCTGCGGCTGTTGGAATTGTTATGCCTTTTTCCTCCATGTTTTTTGCTTCTTGTAAAGCGTTGTTCCTTTTGTGGGCTGATATGTTGATTAGGTGTGCCAGCGCGTCTGGTTCAACGGCTATTTCCTTAGTTGTCAAAATTTCTTTTTCAACGGCTAAGTTGAGCAGGTCTTCACCTTTTTTGGTTCTGACGATTATTTATTGACCAGTCTTTTAGCGGGGTTGCTCCGCCAACGCTTAGGTCTGCAAGTTCAGATGTGAAGTCTGTGCATGTTTTGCAGCGGTTCATGATATGCTGTTTGATTTCCGACATGGGAATTCTGAGTGTGCGATTTTCTGTAGTTACTACGTATTTGTTTCCTTCCAAGTCAACATTTATAATTTCGTTGGCTGCGACGCCATGCTCTTGGAAGAGATATTCTAATAGCCGGCCAAGTGAAAAGGTCCAGAGGCAGAAAAGCCCTATGGTTACTTCCAGACTGTCGATAAGTTTGTGTTGCCAAGCTTCAAGTTTTCGGAGGGCGAGGACGTGACAGGGAACGCCGACGAAGGCTATGTGAACTTTGCCATGTTCAAAAACTGCGCGACCAAAAGCCTCTGCAACCGCGCAGGGCATGATTTTTGAGTCTACGGCGGAAAGGGCATCATCTGGCACGAGACCTATTAGGGGCTTAACTTTTACGGCTAGACTTGAAGACACTTTTGAAACAATGGCGCTGTCAATTATTTTCTGGTTAATTGCGAAATTTAGCAGAGCGTTTATAACTCCTCCGCTTTTTGTTGCCTCTCTTATCGTCGGGTTAGTGGCTTGTGCAAGTACAATTTTTCTGTAACAACCCAACGCTTCTCTTCTGTGCGGCGCATCTGCAACGAATCTCAATGTTTCGTATAAAAGTGCGCTTGTGTGTGGGCATATATCGTAACAGATTGGGCATGTGTCTAAATGTTCAGAACAATCATACAACCTCTCTGGTTTGTCTGTGACTTTTATTGCGTGAATTGGGCAAGCAGCTTCACATGCGCCGCAAACTGTGCAAAAATCATGATCTATTACAAGTCGTTTTAAATCATCAAAAGCTATAAGCTTGTTCTTCTCCGTTTTTCCATTCCTCCTCCATTTAATATTTAGAGGGGTTATGGCATAAAAGGAAACTGCTTTATTACTGGGTCTATGAGATTTAAAACTGCTGTAGGGTAGATGCCCAAGAATATTATTGCAATTGCAAGAATAAATATTGGGACAAGCAGTTTTTTTGGTTCCTTAATTTTTGCTTCAGCTTCTCCGTTAGGCTTTCTACCATACATGTAATTGATTAGCCTCAAGAGATAAGCTGCTTGGATAACGCTTGTTAAGACCCCTATGACGGCTAGCCAACTCATATTCGCCTCTATTGCAGACGTGAAAACCATGTATTTGGCTATAAAACCGGCGAATGTTGGAACTCCAGCAAATGAGAAGGCAGCTAAAATTAGGGCTAAGCTTGTAAGCGGCATTTTTCTACCTACTCCAGAAAAATCATCTAAAGTTTTGAATCCCATGCTGTTAAATATTCCTACAGCCATGAATGAAAGCGCTGTTGTTATTCCACCAGCAAGAAAAAAGTAGAGGTTCCCCATTATTCCAAGCGGTGTTACGCTCGTTATTGCCACAAGATTGTAGCCTACATCTGCAATGCAAATATACGCGAATAGTCGTTTCACGTTTCTCTCAGTCAAAGCAAGCAAGTTACCAACAACCATCGTTAATGCTGAGAGAACCGCAAACATAAAAGTCCATGGCAAAACTGTTGGCGGCGTCAAAATGTAGATGAGAACCCTTAATAAAACGTAGTAGCTTCCCTGGTCAACCAATGTCGAAAGGAAGGCTGCGGAAGAGGCTGGTGCCGCTGTGTAAGCGTCTGGAAGCCACATGTGAAATGGCACAACTGCAGCCTCTATGGAGTAGCCTGCCGCAATGAAAATGAAGGCGATTTCAAGTAAATGTTTGTCAGCGAGAATAGCCAAGGCATGTTTTACTGCCCAAAAGTTAAGTGTCCCCGTAAGAGCGTAAATCACTGAAAGCCCGTAGATTATGAAGGCTGAAGCGATTACTATCATCACCAAATATTTTAGTGTAGCATGCAAAGACCCTGCTGTTTTCTGGTATAGCATCAAGAAGCTTGAGCCAGCCGCTGTGGCTTCCCAGAATATGAAAAGTGTTAGTAAATCGCCGGCGAGGGCTGTTCCTATAACGCAGCCAATGAGTATTAACATAACAGCGTAGTAGCGTTCTGAAAACTTTTCGTTTGAATCTATNTAGAAAAGGCTGTATATGAGGGCTACTGCGCCGACGAGTGTGAAGATTATCGCCATATAAATTGAAACTGCGTCGACGAGGAACATGCTGGAGAAGATGGCGGAAGAACCCTCAATTAACGATAAGTTTAGAAAAGGTTGAGGTGGCGGTTCCAAGTAATATTTTAATGCTAGATTTGCCACTGTTATGCTTGCGATGGTGAAAACTGTCAAAAACCAGCACAGGTTTAGAGAATTTTTCCATTTTTGTCTTTTTCTAGCGGCTTTAATTACTGGTATTGTTAATAGTGCGAACGAGGCGAAAACGATTACGGGTAGGGATACGTCTAAAATTTCTATCATTTGTTCGCCTCGCTAAACAAGACTTACGGTTGTTATGAGTTGTATGAAGAATGTGGGCCATACGCCGAGGACAACGACGAACACGGCTAAAATAATCATGGCTAATTTCATGAAGGATGGGGAGTCTGCGACTTTCTCATGTTTTGTTGAACCTAAGAAGACATGGCTTAGGAATCTTAGGGCGTATGCTAGGGATAAAACTGTGGCTACTAGCATTAGCGCTGTTGGGATGAGGTAGAAGTTGTCAATGTTGATTGCTTGAAATGCTCCAACGAATATTAGGAATTCGCTCATGAAACATGCGAAGGGTGGTATTCCAGCTATGCTTAAAGCTGCTGTTGTCGATGCTGTGGCGGTGATTGGCATTTTTCCTGCAAGCCCACCCATTTCACGTATGTCACGAATTTCAAGTTGTTTCATAACTGCGCCGGCTGACAAGAAGAATAAGCCTTTGCTCACGGCATGGTTTACAAGATGTAGGACTGTTCCTGTTATGGGTTCTTGGAATGGAAAGAGCGAAAGCCCAAAAAGAACGTAGCCCATGTGCGCTATGCTTGAATAGGCAATTATCCGCTTTATGTCAGTTTCCACTAATGCTATGAGAGAGCCGAAAAAAGCGGATATTACTCCAAAAACTGTCAGTCCATGTAGGAACAAGTTTCCGAATTCTGTTGCGCTTACTGCTGGAAAAACAGTTAATAACGACACTCGTAATACAGCGTAGGCGCCAGCACTGATTATTACGCCGCTTAATAATGCGGACATTGGTGCAGGAGCTTCAGAATGTGCATCTGGCAGCCACATGTGAACTGGAACTGCTGCCATTTTTACTGCAAAGCCAATTGTGAGGGAGAGCAGAATCCATTTTACAATTTCCGGGTTACTGCTCATTAACGCTATTTGCGCTTGGAACATATCCAAGTCGCCTGTTACCATGAATATTGCACCTATGCCTAAGAGGACAAAGACTGCACCTGCGTGGGTGAATATGAAGAATTTGAACGCTGCCCTATATGGCTCTTTGTAGCCCCATCCGCCTATTATGAAGTAGGAGGGTAGGAGCATTAGTTCCCAGCAGAAGTAGAAGAGCATTAGGTTTGATGTGATGAAAACGCCTACAAGCCCCACTGAAAGAAGCGCTAAAAGAGCGTAATATTCTGCAAGTCCCTTTTTCTCTTGCATGTAGTTGATTGAGAATATGGCGGCTGTTAAAATGAGTATTAGGGTTATTATTGCCATTGAGAAGCTGATTCCGTCAACAAAAAGCGTGAAGGAAGCGCGGAGAACTGGAATCCAATAGTAAGACTCAACATACTTGTGGTCTGCGCTGTTCAGAATTGTTGGCACAAGGGTAGAAAGAAGCGCGATGTCAACAATGCATATAAAGGCTATTAGAAAAGCCGCTGTCTTTGCAGATTTTTTACCTAACAAATAAACAAACAGTGTAGCCAGCGCAGGCAAAAGTAGCGTTAATAACAAAGTGTTTTGCATTTTCCCTCACCTAAGCATAGTGACTATTATCAATATTAGGATTATTAAAAACCCAACTAATGCCGCTGCTACATAATGCTCCAATGAGTTGGACCTTACTCTCTTAATTCTTGACGCTGATGTCATAGTCTTATTTGTTGCAATATAGAGTAACTCATCAACAAATATGTCTAAATATTTCTGGGTGCCATGAGCCAAACCCATAACTCCATTTCCAACAAGGAGAGGTAACCGATTAAAGAAGGATTTTTCAGCATATTCTTGAACTATCTTGGATAATTGCAGAATGCTGCCTCCAAAAATGTAGGGTACGCGCCCAAAGAAGACATTTTCAGCATGCCTTAGACTTTTGGCGGCTAGTGAAACACCTCCAGCAACAACTTTTTCGTAGAAGACATCAAAGAAATATCCATTCTCCAAAATTTTATTTAAAGGATAAAACTTCCGCCACACTTGTTCCATTAAAAGCGGTTTTTTATAATAAGCCAGGTAAACGAAAAAGCCTCCCATTAAAAGGGTTAAGAAGAATATCAAGGTCGATGAACTTAATACTTCATTTAAGTCTATTTCCACGTTAGCGCCCATAAATTGTGCAATAGAATTTCCAAACAGAGCAGCAACAGCGCAGAGGAAAGCCAAAATTCCAGCTGAGAAAAGCATTATTTTTGATGCTTCGTGAAGGTGAACTTGTTTTAAATATTCTGATTTTTCGCGTACATATACGAGTGTTATGACCCGCAAAGTGTAAGCAAAGGTAATTGCGGTAGACGCATAAAGTATAAGCGCAGCATAGAAACTTCCAGACGATAAGACGCTCTGAAAAACCAGTTCTTTGCTGAAGAAACTTATAAAAGGTGGTATTCCAGCGCGAGCCAATAAGACGATTATGCTGAAACTAAAGGTTATTGGCATTGCCGTGCGTAGCCCGCCCATTAGCCGCATGTCACGTGTTTTTGTCGTGTGGATGATTCCCCCTATCAACAGGAAGTCGAGACCTTGAAAAAGAGCATGACTAACTAAGTGAAGTAAGCCTGCAAACCAGCCTAACGATGTAGAAGAAGTTGCGCCTAATGCTGCAAACATGAACCCAATTTGGCTGATTGTGGAGTATGCAGCCACGCCTTTTATGTCTGTTGTAGACATGGCTAATGTGGCTCCGATAAATGCTGTTATTGTGCCAATCCACAAGATGGTTGGCGACCACATTGGAATAGAAACCGTTAATGAGCCGAAGAGCAGCATTAGTCTGGCAATTAAGTAGACGCCAGCTTTAACCATTGTTGCTGAATGCAGAAGCGCGCTTACTGATGTGGGTGCTTCCATGGCGCTGTAAAGCCACGTGTGTAGCGGTAATTGTGCTGATTTTGCGATGGCGCCAGCAAGCATAAGGAATGCACATGCCGTTAAGACTGGCAAAGGCACTTGCATTACGTTTTTAACAATGTAGGAGAAAGAGAACGACCCTAAGCTCATATAGAGAAGACAAATTCCAGCTAAAAGACAAGCGTCGCCGATGCGGGTCATGAGGAAAACTTTGGTGGCTGAACGCACGGTTTCTGGGCGTTTATACCAGAAGGAAATTAGCGAGTAGGAGCAAAGTCCAACAATCTCCCAAAAAATAAACAGCTGAATGAAATTGTCTGACATAACCAAACCAGTCATCGAACCTATGAAGAGAAGCATAAAAAAGTAATATCTCGTTAAGCCTTCCTCACCAGCCATGTAACCCAGAGAATAAACAGTTATAACGAGACCAAAGAAGGTGACTAAGCACGCAAGCAAAACGCTTAACGGGTCAATGTATACTCCGGCGTTTATGCCTAAAGGCGGAATCCAAGAAATAGTTGAACTTGCGCTCTCCACCGTGTTAAAGTAAACATCTGAAACCATAGAAAATGCGAACACTACAGCGATTAAGGAAACAGCAACGGCGAAGTAATCCCTCGCTTTCTTGTTAAAACGTGCGATTAATGGCACAAGTAAACTGGAAAATGTTGGAAGTGCCCAAACGAGCCAAGGTGCGTAAGGAAGCAAGTCATCACCTCACTTTTTGAACTGCGTCATTTAATGCCATTTGCGGTTTCTTCGTGTCTTACGCCTTCTTAGCCCTTTTAGCTTTCTGAAAATAGAACGCCAACGATTTAAATTTTGTCCAATGTATGGTTGCAATTGAGGCAATTTTCATAAGTTTTTGCAATTGTTTGGCATGCAGTTTTTATATAAGCTGTAAGGGTTTGCTTTGCGGTGGCGCCATGGACTATAATGCAGCGGTTGCCTTAGCAATTTTCGTAATCACGCTTTATATGATGATACGACGTCCGCGTGGAATTAGTCTAGGTCTAGCCGCTGGTATAGGTGCAGCAGCTTCGCTTCTGTTCGGAACAGTTACATTGGATGATGCTGCAACCGCTTTTGTCGACATTTGGGATGCCGCTTTAGCCTTCATAGGCATAGTAACGTTATCGGTGACGCTTGACGCCATGGGATTTTTCAAATGGGCAGCCTTGAAAGTTGTTAGGTTGGCTGGAGGAAGCGGATTAAAACTTTACTTTTACATTTCGCTGCTCACAGCATGCGTAAGCATACTTTTCGCGAACGACAGTGCAGTGCTCATATTAACGCCAATAGTTCTCGAAATAATCAGTCAACTAAAAATAGATGCTGACGGAAGGCTTGCCTACCTATTTTCAGCCGGACTTATTGCTGACACTGCAGCGATGCCACTTATCACAAGTAACCCGGTGAACATTGTAAGCGCCGACTTTTTCAAATACAGTTTCATCGACCATTTGATTTTCATGGGTCCTGTTGCTGTAGCAACAATAGTGAGCAGCCTCCTGTTGGTTTACCTTTTCTTTAGAAAGAAGGTTCCAAAGCTATATTCAATGAAGCTTGTTGAAGCCTTAAATGCTGGGGGACAACCGATAACGCCTTCACTTTTGAGGATAAGCATAGCCACACTGGTTACAATTGACATTGGTTATGTTTTAGCTTCCTTGAATCGAATTCCAGTTTCAATAGTCATATGCTCTGGCGCCCTATTCCTTTTGGCAGTATACAAAATCACATTAGAAGCGCATTCCACGCTGAAAGAAGAGCGAAAAAGCATAAGAAATCTAGCGAAGGAGATTAACTGGGACATAATCCTCTTCATGATAAGTATATTCCTAGTCGTTCAGGGGTTAAGGCATACTGGAGCCGTGGAATTTTTTGCATACCTTTTTACAGAAACCTTGTTCTTGCCATCAATTTTTTCTGTGCTTGTTCCCAGCCTCATCGTTACAATAGGCGCAAGTGCAATGAACAATTGGCCGATGACAATACTTGGGCTTTTGTCTATAAGACAAGCAGCAAGTATTGCCAGCTTAGACGCGCGGCATTTAACAAGTTTAATATTCTCAAACATTATTGGAAACAATTTGGGACCACACTTCTTTCCATTAGGGTCTTTGGCGATATTGATGTGGCTTGAAACTATGCGCCGAAAAGGTGTGACAATAAGGCTTGTGGATTACTTGAAGGTGGGTTCGGTTGTGTCAATTCTGGAGGTTACGGTGGCATCGTTGGTTTTGTGGCTTGAACTAACCTTTTTGAATTTATGCTTGAATATTCACTTATAAAGCCGAGCGATGCGTTGCTATCAGATTTTCTTGTAAGTTGACTTTTGTAGAAAGACTTACTTCCCGTAAAGAAGTAGCTTATTGAAGCAGAAACCACTGTAAGAATTATAAAGCTTGGACCCATAGTTTCAGCAACCAGAGCTATACTTGTCAATAAACTCTTACTTGTTGCAGCCAGCATAGCGCTCATCGCCAATGTGACATATAAAACAGTTGGCTCAAGACCCATTATCTGCGCATAAACGAGCCCAAGCGTTCCACCAACATAAAGCGACGGAATAAAAAGTCCACCGCTCCCACCAAAATTAATCGTTAAACTTGTAGCTACAATTTTAAGAATTAAAAGCGCAACTAAAGTTGCAATAGACAACTGCCCTAACTCAGTTGCGGTAATTTTGTGAATAAAATCATAACCCAGCCCAAGGGCTTCCGGATAAAACAAGCCCATTATACCCAGCATCAGCCCAACAAATCCGCTCATTAAAAGCAATGGAAATCTCATGGCTAACCGCTTGCTCACAGCGTTTGTTCTCTCGAGAGTTTCCATAAATGCTAAGGCGACAAAAGCTGCCAAAATACCTATTAAAATTGCGTGTAAAAGGGCGGAAAATGTTGGCGATGTAGAAATTGACGATGGGAAAATTGTTTCTGTCCCGAGGGTTATGGCTGAAGTGAAGTAGGCGGTAACCGAAGCTATTGAGGCTGGAACAAAAACTTCAGTTTCAACATCTCTCTTGTAGGGTATCTCAAGCGCAAACAATATTCCAGTTAATGGAGCCTTAAATATAGCTGAGAAACCCGCAGAAGCACCACATAAAAACAAGGCTTTCACGTCTTTTTGGCTCAGTTTTAGCCTTCGAGTAATGAAGGAAGAAAGTCCGCCGCCAAGCAAAAGGCTTGGTCCTTCCAGCCCCGCGCTTCCGCCAAAACCTATTGTTATCGCTGAAGCCAAAGTTCTGCCTATAGCATCTCTCAGACCGACAAAGCCGTTTTTATAATGATACCTCTCGATTACAAGTTCAGTTCCGCAACCGCACTCCTTGTTCCCTGTAAAAAGTTTTACGGTCAGGTATCCGCCAAGAAGCGCAATAACCGTAGACGCAAGAATGAAAAAAGGATTTAAATTTACGATTAAAAGCGATGCAAAGTTCAATAATCTATAAATGCAGACTATGGCAAATATCGCTAAACCAATCACAAAACCCAAGAACAAAGGTAAAAACCAATACTTTGCCAACTCGAGAAATCTTTCACGGCGCAGCCTCAAAATCTCCTCCTCTCAATTATTCATTTGGAACAGACTGAAAATAAAGGATATCCCTAATCATCCTCACTTTCGCCTTGCTTGCTTTCGGCTATTTCTGCAAGCTTTCTGATGTCACACGTCCCATATTTCTTGACGGCTATGACCAGCAACGCTAAGACAATGGCTGTTACGCAAGTGTCTGTGGAAAAGGCAAGTATAAGAAAAGCCTCGCCCAATGCCCTATCCAACGAGGAAGCCAATAGGACAAAATTCATCGATGCGCCCATGGCAATCAATTCGATGGATATTAAAACTTTCACCAAATGACGTTTAGTTAACAAGCCGAACAAGCCAATCGCAAGCAACGTTGCGGAAAGAATCATATAATCCATTAGTTTTCATGTTCCCTCCTTTCATGAAGAATTATGGCGACGCCCAAAGCCACAGTCAATATCACCAAACCCTGCAATATCACGTCTACCGCCCTCAAATCCCAAAGCGCCCCTCCAAAAGTAACACTTGATGAAACATTAGCAGGCGTAACCGCAACAGAAAAGAAAATTGACGGAAACGCCAAAACCAAAGCTAATACGCCAACGAGGAAAACATTTCTTAAAGGCTTTTCCTTATCAGGCTTCTCACTTAGCATCTCGCCAGCTAAGAAAAGAACAGCCAAAGTACCAGCGCCTACTGCTAACTGAAAAACAGCCACAAAAATGGCATCGTTCAACGCATACAAAACTGTCAAAAAAATAAATGTAAAGGCCAAAGAGGCAACAGAATAAACTGCCTCATCAAGGTAAACAGCCAAACAAGCCGAAACAACCAATCCAACAACAAGCAACTCAACAATCATGTTATTTGCTGCCTCCGCTCACAGAGTTTTCCTTAGGTTTCACAACCAAGTCAGACTTATTAGTTGACGCAAGCTCAAAAATCTCCGAACTCTTTATCGCATTTCTAGGACAACTTTCAGCACATTGATAACAGAAAATACAGCGATCTAAATGAAAAAGCGGCCTCATTTTACCTTCCACATCAACCATCTCAATAGCCTTCGCCGGGCAATCCCTAGCGCACAACCCACAACTAATACAAA
>JGI20130J15133_1003287_pt1 | contig 11256 bp, 11 predicted proteins | sample WasSprMetagenome_FD_15133 | JGI IMG/M metagenome (IMG submission 15133) | reverse complement strand
AAGAGAACGGGAAGAGCAGAGCTGCCAGCCTAGCTGTATATCCATCCGTAAGCAAAAGAGTGAAATAATAGATGGCGATCGTGAACACGTCGAAGCCCAGCATTTGCATTATCCGCATCGACCAATGCACTCCGACTAGCTGCGACAAACCGTAGATCATCAGCACGAAAATTGGTCTGCTCCTTAGCGCTGGATGCTTAAAAGTAAAGTTAGTTTTCAATTCACCGATCCACTCGGAGTAATACGTCGTAGGGTCAACGCCCACCAGCTTACCTGAAGGATTTAGCGTAGGCAGATAAGGGAGTGAAACTATTGCCAAAGATAATAGTATTGCGGGTGCGAGGTCGCGCAATACAAGCGGTCTTCCTCCAGAAGTTCCTTGTGACTTCCCTACCTGCTTCTCTCTGAGTTTTACCAGCCGATCGATGTATTTGAGGGGGCCCAGCAGCGCTAGGGCCGCTATCAGCGGTAGCGCTGTCGTTGAAGCGGCTAGTCTCAGGCTCCTCTCGATGTGGGCTACGAGACCGAAAACTCTCAAACCTAACAGTGAAGCTGTGTTCTCGACCAATGCGAAGGCCTCGAGCAGTAGCAAAGCCCACAGCAAACCTTTAACTGCATCCTTCCTATGCACAACTAGTGTCATAATGCTAGCAACGGCTAGAACCCATGGCGGAGCGAATGCGAGAAGCAAAAGTGAGAGGCTAGCGTACTTAAGAACGGGCAGATAGGCTAAAGACAGGATAGCAGCCCAAGCCGGTTCAACGTGGAAATAGGTGAGGTGGAAAGGCTGTACCGAGCCAGGCTCAGGCAAAGCTATTTTCAATGCTGATAAGCTGTACCATATGCTCAACAGTAATGAGAACCCAGCAGTCACTTGCGAAATCCTCTCGGGATTAAGCGCTCTATATAGTGTGGAACGCTTCCCAAGGCTCATAGCCACCTTTACAGCGACCATAAGAGCGCGGTTATTTAGTGTTTACGATGCGTCGGCGCAGAAAATAATGTTTTTAATTAACCCTTTAAAAAATAAATTACGATGAGCGCGAGTGCATTTTCCTATACACCTTGTTATCCTCAGATCTTAGCAGACTTGATTCTTTCGGCAGTCGCCATGTCTCCTCAATTGCGCGTCATAAAGCAACCAAAGCAAGAGATCCTCGGACACCAAGTAAGAGTTAAGAACCCCGGAGAAAGGGGGCGGTCGTATGCAAAGCCCCTCCGGGCTCGCCTCCATCGCGCCAGCGTGCATCGACGGGAGCGCGGTTCGCGCCGCCTACAAGCGGGCCCTGCGCACGGGGCTGTACTGGAGGCTGAGCCCGGAGGAGCGGGCCATCCTCCGATTATCTTCTTCTTTCTCGGTGATCAAGAGCCCCACCCTCGCCCCCATCCTTTTCAAGATAATCTCTCAAGTTCTACCCTCCTTAGCTGTGAAGGCCCGGGCGCTGTCCCTGGGCTTGAAAGTCGTGGAGCAGCGGGTGAGGCAGGCGCTCACCTTGGGATACTACCAGGCTTTAGAATGGTTGAAAGACATCTCGTACGCGCTAAGGGTGGGGCTCGCGCTCCTCAACACCCCGAAAGCGTACTGGCCAGAGGTGACGTGAACGCGCAGAGCGGTGCTCGCCAGCGACATCTCGTTCATCTGCGTCGGGACACCCAGCGCGCCCGACGGCTCGGCGGACCTCAAGTACGTCGAAGCAGCCGCGCGGGCGATAGGCAAAGCGCTGAAGGAGAAGGAGAAGTGGCACCTCGTCGCTGTCAGGAGCACGGTCACGGGACGACCGGCGGCACCGTGAAGAGGGCTCTCGAAGAAGAGCCGGGGAAGCGGGCCGGCGAGGGCTTCGGCCTCTGCGCTGCAGCTCATTTGTTATCTCAAATACGGGCAAGAGGGTTGCTAAGTTACCATTATAATAGAAATCTAGACAAAACTATATATCAGAAAATATGGGATAGGCAATGGTTAGAGAGACAAAAAACGACATCATTTTTAGAGAAAGTAGCAGATCTGTTTAGAACATTGCTAATAAGTCGATTTGTAACTCATTATGTAAGTAGGTATTTCCAAGCTAACAAAGTGTATGTGGAAGCTGGATGCGGAAGTGGAGGAACTTCTATTAGACTTCGCGAATATAATTTTACCAAGATTGGGCTCGATATTTCCCTTGAAGCCCTTAAAAGAGCCAAACAACGACGTATTTATGACGATTATATCCTTGCAGATATATTCGCGATGCCATTTAGGGGTGAATCTATTGCTGGTTTATGGAATGTGGGAGTAATGGAGCATTTCAGACTCGAAGAGCTGATTCGGGTTTTTAATGAATTTTATAGAATTCTAAAAAAAGATGGTTGTTGTCTGTTTTTCTGGCCATGGTTTTAGCGCCAAGTCACATAGTATTTCGTTCGTATGAAATTATAATGAAAAAGTTTGGAAGACCGGTGCAAGTTTATCCTCCCGCGCCGTCAATGTTTAGTTGGAAGCTTTTACTATTTTTCAGAGAGTTAAATAGAACCCATCGTTTTATAGTACGCATACATCCACCATGGATGGATTTAATACATGTTGCTGTTATAGTAATAAAAAAGTCACCATAAATGAGGAAAAAGATTTCTCAGGTTATATCATTTGATGAAAAATTGATATTAAAACTAATTACGATCATAGTATCATACTTAACCATAAAGCGCGTGCATCTCGCTTGTAGTGAGGATGGGGCTCTCGCTGCTGAACACCCTGAAAACCTACTGGTAAGCACAGTTGTAACATTGTGATGTTTAGATTCCTTAAATTTTATAGGAAGGTTACTCTAAAAATAGTTTTCTATAATATACATATGAAAACATATATTGTTACTATTGATACATATCATTTAATGGATTATTTAGGGAGAAATTATGGTATACCTTTTATAATATTTTTTACTATTATGCTATTAATATCCGCTATATATTTGGCTTTAGGTTTAGAAAATATAGCTATTGATATGGCTATGTATTCATATTTCAGTCTAGCACTAGGTATATTATTTCAGTTTGTCTGCTATCTTAAATTTAGAAGAAAGATAAAATTGAGTAAGAAATTGAAGAAAACGAGAATGAAATTATTTTTAACTGTGATTATTTTGATGTATTTTATAGTAAATATATATGTAACGTATTTTCAGGAAAAGATATTATTAGTTGGGGATTGGCCCCATCCGTACTTTAGCCATGATTATTGGGCACCAAATAAAAAGTACATATGGGCCCCATCCTTAGGTTTTGTTAGACTAAATAATTTTTACTCATTTGACAAAGTATATATACTAATAGATATTCAAACAATAGAATCTTCACAACTAAATATTGATGAAATAGTTAAATTAAGTAAAAATTCAAAAGAATTATATTTCATTGGCGAAGAAAAGCAGATAAATGATTTTTGTAAAAAATATAATATTCATAATTGTCGAATATTACAAATTAGGCCATGAATAAGAAAAGCTTATTTAGGGAAAGTTTCTTCTCTATTCTTATCTTTGTTGTTATACTAGTACTAAATTGGAAATGGATATGCTCTATTCAAAAATCTTTTTTAGGTATTGAAGAAGGGTTCTGGGAGCTTGTAGCTATTAAGGTGTTATCGAACTCCCAAAATGTTTTCTGGTTTGACAGTAGAACATATGGGCAGCCGGACCTTATGCCATATGGGAAAGCTATTCCCTATGCACTAGCAGTGATCTTAAATTACATTATTTATAATGAAAGCGTTACTTATATTTTAACTTTTATATTTTTGGAGTTTTTTGCGTCATATGCGATATTTATTTTGCTTCGGCAAATACATGTATCAATATTTTTAGCTTTCGTATTTTCTATAATGTATATAATAACTAACCCATTAATATTTAATATGTATTCTCAGGGGCATTTAAGATTTTTAATAATATTGTTTTGTAGTGCAATATCTCCGACAATTATTTATATTTTCTTAGAATCTAAGAATAAATTAATATCTTATATTTGTTATATGTTGGCTTTTATTATAAATCTGGTTTTTATATTTGCAAACTTTGTAATTTTTATGGCGATTTTTGCGTTGTCATTGTATATGTATCCATTTTTGACTTGTCATAAACCGAGTGGTCTTAAATTTAAAATATTTTTGGTTATAATATCTGTTATACCTGCTTTGGTTTTTTGGTCATATAGTTATTTATATTATTCAGAATACTTCGCAAGCGAATTCTTTGGTAGAAATACTTTAGAATATTCACAAATGTCTAATTTAATTAGTTTTATATTTCTAAATTGGGGAATGTCAAATAGAACTCCTATTGTTGTTCAGGCAATGAATGATATTGTCTTGAATTTAATTCTTTCTTTTCCGTTCTTTGCATCGTTAACTTTCTTATTAAGCGAAAAGGAAAAATGGTTGATTTTATTCACTATAATAATGATCATGTTAGCGGGTTGTGGAACCTATGGGCCATTCTTTGCGTTATATCTCAAGTATAATCTACCATTTAGAGCCCCAGGAAGAATATTTCTCCCTATCTCACATCCATTTTTAATAATAATGGGAGCACTAGGCTTTAATAAGATCAGTAACGTCTTTATTAGCAGTAAAGGTTTCTTTAAATTGAAGAAAATAACTAAGATTGTCATTTACATTTCCTTATTATGGCTTGCATTTTACATAAGTACTCATACACAGTTTACTTACGCTATCCCTCCAAGTTTAGAAGAAGCATATTCGCGCATACCGCCTTACAGCAGGGTCTTAATGCTCCCCGTATGGGGGAATGTTGGATCGGGTTTCTCTCTTAGTTACAATGGAACTTACGTTTATCAGCCATTCCCGACGGTAGGGTACTCTATAATGCATCTCCACGAGTATCTTTGTGCAAAATATAATCTGAAAGAAGCTTTTTCTCCGCCATCTAGATGGGAAACACCTACTTTTGTTTTAAAAACTATCGAAGAATTATGGTATGATGATATTCTGAAATCTAAATTTGATGATTTCTATTTAAAAGTAAAACTGCTGTTTAACCTACAATATTTGATAATTTACAAACATATAATGCCATCGAATATAATAAATGGTTTACTTGACGAAAGATTTGTTGAAAAATATTTTGAAAATGATTATATTTTGATATTAAAGATAAAAAACCAAACCGATAATGAAATTTTAATTTCTAATTATGCTTTTTCAATTAGTGGAGTTATGAATATTCAAAGTGTTATCAAAATGCTTAATTGTTTTGGAATAGACCATCCTATAATTTTTATGAATGATGTTAAATTCCAAAATAAAAATCTTATACACATTTACACATATGAGAGCAATGCTTCTATGTTTTTCAAGAATTTAAGTGATGATGATAAGGTTATATTGATAGTTAATTATCCTATTGACATTCGTATATTAAGTAAATTTATAAACAATTTCAGATATCTAGTTTTGGAGGATAATGGAACGTATTATATTTTATCTTCTCAATTTTTGTTAGAATCATTTGTTGTAACAAATTGTCCATCAAAAAATTTTGTATATCTATTTAACTTTGACCCTAACGAGCTTAAAAGGGTCAAAATTTACTATATTTACTCTCCGAAAGGGTATAGAAGTGATTATATAGTAGAGCCTCCTATAAGTGAGGGCTTTCTGTTATTGGCAAAATCGTATTCGCCTTTATTTAGAATCATCTATGATGGTAAAAGAGATAAAAGTTATTTGGCAAATTTATTCTTGAATGCCTTCTATTTCGCTAATTGCAGTAGTTTATCCATTAAATTCGAAATATTTCCTTAAAAGTCTATGTTTGGTAAGATATCGAATCTGTTTATGCTAGCTTTTATGTATTTTCGTCCCATATTAACGCGATATATTATTGAGCGAGCTATACTATTTTACGCTTTCGTAGAGAGTATCGAAAGCAGAGATGCTTATAAGGGGTTAGCCTATAGGTTCTAATGGTGTTTGTACTTGAGTAAGCCGGGCATCCTCATTAGCGGTGCTACGGGGTTTGTAGGTAAGTATGTGATAAGAAAGCTAGTTACGCTATCTTCTTATGATATAATCGTCATAGTCAGAAATCCGATTAAGCTTGAAAAAGTGCTCAGGAAAGAATACCTAAAAAACTTAAAAATAATTCACGGTGATTTATTAAAATATGAAGATATTAAATTTATTGAGAAGCAGCTTAGAATATTAAATTCAGATATAAAAATAGTTATTAATCTAGTTGGTGGCGGTCCTTTGACCATTAATTATAATATAGAAAATGAAATAATGGATCTTAACTTTACAACGTTAAAAAACTTGGTTAAAATATTGATAAATTCGAACAAACTAAATAATGTTAAGATATTTATACATCTAAGTAGTTTAGCGGCAGCGGGAGCGCTTAACCCTGAAGAAAGATTTCATGCATCAATGATATGCCACCCTGTGCTACCATATGAACGCGCAAAATATTTAGGTGAAGTTTTTCTGAGAAAAATAGCAACATATTATAAACAAACAAAGTTTATAGTTTTAAGATTACCTCAAATATATGGTTCGGAATCTAAAGAGTTTATTAGTTTAATAAAAATAATAGAGAAAGGGATATTTCCCCTAGTTCCCAACAAAGTAGGAACTTTACCATTAATATATGTTGATGAAGTAGCAGATATTATAAGATATATTGTGGATCACTATGAAATTATTTATAACAAAATGCATGAAAACTTTAAGATCTTTATGTTATGTGAGGGAAATTATTCATATACTAACCTTGTTAATATGGTTAGGAAAACGTTTGGAAAGGGAGGTTATATTTCTGTTCCTTATGAGTTAATGTATCTAGCGGCGTTTTTTATAGAGAACGTATTCAAGCTATTAAATAAAAATGAACCATTTAATACTTACAGGTTGAAGTCATTTTGCAAAAGAAGAATTGTAGAAGATAATTTTGCAGAGTATTTTAATTATAAATACAAATATAATTTAATTAATTTTTTGATGGATATTAGAAATGGCCAATAATGTTTACATTTTTAGGGGAAAGCTATCAGAAACGTTAGAAAATCTTTTAAGGAAAGATATTTCATTAAGAAAAATATTGGAATCGGAAGATGAAATTATAATTAAACCAAATTTTGTTGTGCCTAGAAAAATTTCAGTTACTAATATTGAATTAATAGATAATATCCTTAATTATTGTGAAATTAATAAAGTAAAGGTTCGTATTGTTGAATATCCTGGTATGGAATTTCGACCGGATAACGTTGTTCGCGTTCTAGAACTTAAAAATTTGATAAAAAGACATAAAAATTTGAAGATAGAAATACCACCTAAAGAATTTATAAGGATAAAGTCACAATATTATTTAAAGGAAATGTTAATTGTAAAAGATATTTTTGAAATCCCATTAATTAATATTTTTAAAATAAAAACTCACTTGATAACAGAAGTATCTTTAGCTGCTAAAAATTTAATGGGAATACTTCATCCTTATACAAGAAATTTTATGCACATAAAAGGTGTTAACAGATGTTTGTTAGACGTAGTCGAGACTATAAGACCCTCCTATAATATTGGGGAGGCTTATCCGGCAATGGAGGGGAGAGGTCCTGCATTTGGAATTCCTAGATATCTAAATATTCTTGTTGGTGGTACGGATATTATATCTTTAGATTCTTTTATTGTGCGCGAAATAATTAAACATCCATATTTAATTGATAAAATATATTACCTAAAATTTTACAAGAAGAGTAATAAGATGAATTATATAGTTTATGGCGATAGGAATGCAATAATATTTGAGAGACCTTTCTTACTTCCAAATCCTTCGATATTTTATAAGTTTTTCTATAATAATATGTATTTGGTTAACATATTCTTCAATTATTTGCATATTAATGCTATGTTTAATGAATTATTATATAAGACTAAATATTTTGGAAATAAACCAGTGATTGTAAATAAAAAAATGCTAAATACGGTTAACAGAAATATATGTCCTACTCAAGCTATTAATTTTAATAAAGCGACTATAGATTATAAGAAATGCATAATGTGTATGAAATGCGTTGACAAATATCCTGAGGTATTCAAAATTTCATATTTCTTTTCATAAATATTTATGTTTTCTAAGCTATTCATCTTTTAATGTTTTATTTTCCAAAATATGAGTTTCCTTCTCCCTGATGCTTTTAATGCATTTCTTCAGTCGTATATCTCCATAAGAGGATATATTTATTCCATAGAGCAAAATTTAGGAAGTTTCCGCTGACTTTAACTATATTTTCAGTTCTGTTGACATTTACTCTTTACTATATGGCGAGAACCCTTTTTGTGCTACTCCTTGCCTGTGCGCTAGGTATGGCAGCCCTTTATATGGAGAAATTATGGGACCAGCCGTGTTCTTGATTGCCGCTGCTATTTTTAAGCATTTTTCTTTCTTTAAGGGTGGCGCGCGCTTTGAAGAGTGAGGTGCGCGAATTGATGGGCGTTATAGGCTACCTGAGGGGAGAACTTACAATCTCTTTTCTTTTTTCCTTTTATAGTTTTGCTCGTGCTCGCTGCCGTCAGGTTTGCCGCTGGGGATTCTGTGATGGCTGATATGTTGGCCGCTTACGCTTATTACCAGCTTGCGGGGGGCGTGTTCGCTGCTCTTATTGTTGCGGTTCGGGAGGGTGGCGGTCTGCAGCGCTCTGAGAACCGGCGGCGGGTTTAGCGTCTCTTTAATGGCTGTGGCGTTTTAGTTCGATTTCGGCCGTTTCTAGTTCTTTCAGCGTGTTTATTGGCAGCCAAGCGTCTCGGGGGACGATGAACGCGTGAAGCTTTCTCTTTTCCGCGAGTAGGGGTAATAGCGTGTTTTCGAACTCCACGGCTTCCTCAGCGGTCATGTCCACGATGTCGAGGAGCGTTTTCAGGGCTGGTGGCTCGAGGATGTATAGGCCGACGCTCGCGTGGACGGGGAGGACCGGCTTCTCTTTGAAGCTTGTGGCGAGGCCTAGGGGGTCGATCTCGGCGCAGCCCCAGGGCAGCTGGAGGCCTGTGGTGACGGCGGCGCTCGCGTGGACTCCCAGCCGGTTCACCGCTTCGATGTGGCTGGAGAGGAACCGCAGCGGCAGTGTTTCGTCGAGGAAGATGTCGTCGGGGAACGCTATGAAGATTCTTCGGTTCGCGTCGATCGCCCCTTTCTCTATTGCGTGCTTCAGCGCCTTGCCTTTCCCCACTTTCTTGAGCGGGGGGTCGAGGCACCACCTCGCGGTCGCGCCGAGTTCGCCGCACGCCCTCTCCGCCTCTCTGACCACTTCCTCGTACTTGGTGAGTACGACGAACTCTTTGAAGCCGTTGGACGCTATGTACCTGATGCACCTCCTTAGGAGCGTTTCCCCGTTGAGCTGGATGAGGGGTTTGGGCGTTTTGATGAACCCCATTCTCTTCCCTTCGCCGCCGGCCATGACGACGACCTGCGTTCTCTCGACCTCGCGCAGCAGCTTCTCGAGGGCGGAGGGCACGGCTTTCCCGGAACGCACCGGTATTTAAGGAGCGCGCGGGCGGGCGCAGCAAGCGAGCTGTGCCGGCTGTAACGCCTTTATCGGGCTGGGCGGTGCGGCATCTCTTCGTTCTCCCCGCGCTTTGGTAACGGTTCGGGAGCGCGGTCCTGCGCCGGTTATGCTTGATTGGATGCGCAGTTTAGTGCTGTGTGGTGTTGGCGCGCGGTATTTAACGCGGGGGTGTTTGGGGGCTTATGGCGTCTGAGGGGTTTGGGCGGGCGCTTTCGGGCGCGGTTTGGTTGACAGCGTACTCGCTGCTCAACGCCTTTGCGGGGCTCGCTTTCTGGGCGGTTGTGGCGGCGCGCTTTGGGCCTGCGGGGGTGGGTGGGGCTGCGGCGGAGGTGGGGTTGGCGGGTGTGGCGGCGGCGCTGTTGAACTTTGGTTTCCTGCAGCACGCGCTGAGGGAGGTTCCGCTCCGGGGCGCTTCCGCCTTCTGGGCGGGCTTCCTCGCCTCTTTCCTGCTCGGCTGCGGGGGTGCGCTGGCGCTGGTTCCGCTGGGGGGCCGGTGGGCGCCGCTGCTCGTGCCGCTCTCGCTCTCTTCGGGGCCGGTGCTGGGCGCGCTGGTGGCTGCGGGCGCTTACCGCTCCGCTTTCGCTTTCCAGGCGCTGGGTTCGCTCGCGAAGTTGCTTTTCGCCCTCGCTGGCTTCCCGCCGCTCCCCGCGGTCTTTCTCTCCTCGCTCGCTTCGCTGGCTCTCGGCCTGGCGCTCGCCGCCCTAAAGCTGGGCTTCGCGCGCCCAAGCGGCTGGCGGGGCGTCTTCGTGGTTGCGGCGGGTAACTACCTGCTGAACTTCTCCGGGGGTTTCGCCGCTTCGCTGGGCGTGGTCCTGGTGGAGCGGCTCGCCGGGTCGAGCGAGGCGGGCGTCTTCTACCTGGTTGCGATGGCGGTGCTCGTGCTCTCCTCCTTCTCCTCTTCGCTCGCTTCCTCGAGCATCCCTCTCATGGTTTCGGGCGGCGGTAACCTGGCGGTGGAGGGCGCCCGCGTGGCGGCCGGCTTGACCTCGCTCGCAATCGCTCTCGCTTCCCCGCTCTCTCCCCTGCTTTTCCCGCTGCTCGGTGGGGGCTTCTCGCTCGGCCCGCTGGCTCTCGCTCTCGCCGCGCCGGCCGCCGTCGAGGTCGCTTTGGTCTCGGCGGCTTCCGCCCGCTGCAACGCTGAAGGCAGGTGGCGCGAGCTGGCCGCCTTGGGCTTGGCGGGCTCGCTGCCGCTCGCCGCGCTGAGCGCGCTGCTGCCCCGCCTCCTCCCCGGCGCGGGCTCGGGCCTCGCGCTCTCGCTTGGCCTGCTGCCGGCCTGCCTGCTCGCATTGCGCCTGGTGGATCGCCGCGCGCTCGTGCCGCTCCCGATCTCCGCCGCTTTCTCGCTGCTGGGCCTGCTGCTCGGCCCGCTCTCCTCGCTCCCGCTCGCGCTCCTCGACCTGCTCCTGCTGCACCTCCTCAACATCTTGAAACTGGGCGATGTTCTCGTTCTTGCTAAAGCGGTGCTGAAATCGCTTTGACTATAGGCATCGGGTGCGTGCTTTGTGGAGGGTTGCGGGTTCGGGCGTGCAGGGTCGTTTTTCTTTCGGATCAAGTTTTTCGAACTGATACTAAGGCTTTTGAGGCATGCGGAATAAGACTATAAAAATTATTTTTTTATAAGATAAATTTTACTCGATTTCTTTTAACAGTTCTCTGGCCTCCAGCAAGTCCTTGTACGTGTTTATCGTGATCCACTTCCCCTTTATC
>JGI20130J15133_1003285_pt1 | contig 11258 bp, 10 predicted proteins | sample WasSprMetagenome_FD_15133 | JGI IMG/M metagenome (IMG submission 15133) | reverse complement strand
GCTGAGACTGATGCTGGTGTTATTGAGTTAGATAGGTCTAGAGCCTATATTGAGATTATGGGTAGGGGAGATATAATACCAGTACTAATTTCAGATATAATCGATAAAGTCCTCATCGGTGTAACTACNTTAGAGATACTTGAGCTTGAGGTAGACCCAATAACTAGGAGGTTGAGGGAGAGAACACTTCTCCTCTATAGTTTGTCCGGAAGTGGTTGTTAGGTTAGGCTGTTGCAGATCTGATGGTAAGTTTAAATATCTATGAATACCTGTAGATATCTGGCTCTTAGGGTAATATTTGAATATTTAGGAATTCATAATTACTTGGACCCTATGATCCGCACTGCGGTGAGGTGTACTGAGTAGTGATGAACCTATACCCTCAGATGGGGGCCTCATGGCGTTAGGCTCGACCGGGCCCATGGAGTGTGGATGAAGTTAGTGATTCCGCACCGAGGCCCAACCCCGTAGATATTGAAAGCGGGGAAACGCACTCCTCACAGTCTTCTCAAGTCTTTATCATTCTTTAGTGTTCGTAAGTTCAGGCATATGAGTAGTATGGAAACTGACGATTATGTCTTTATGTTTTATGGAGTTGTAGGTTATGATGATGTGGGTGTGAAGGTGTAGATATTTATGGTTGTTGTTTAGATTTTTGGGAGTATTTTTGAGTATTTCTCCATCCTTATGAGTTTTCCTTCTGGTTGGATAAGCCATGTCATCCAGCAAAGTTCTATAGGTCTGTAACCGCATGTTATAGCTATTTCCTCGGTTTTCTTAATGAATTCTATGTCGTTGTTTATAGGTTTTAGTCCGGCCTTAACTAAGATCTCATTTATAACTCTCTTAACTATCTTATCAGGCATGACTGTATCTATACCCCCCATCATCCTTAAGTACTGGAATGTGATTAAGCCAACACCTTTAATCCTCCCTATAGGGTCCTCCCTCCAATCCTCAAGCTTTGTGTTCTTAGCCCAAGTCCTTAAAGCAGTCTTATCATCTTCAGCTACTGTTGAGAGGTATGACGCAGCCTCCTTAGCAACAATCCATGACCTCATATTCCTCCATACAGTCCTTAACTCATTAACATCCGCATCTGCAAGCCCCCTCAAATTCCTAATCCTCCCACTCTCAACAAACCTCCTACTGAATTCCTCAACCCTCGGAACAACAACTGTGAAGTAGTTCAGACCTACTGATGTGAATGCAGCATCAACAACCATTAAAACAACACTCCCTCCCCACCTCTCAGTCCTAAGACACCTCTCACAAAAACCCCTCAACACAGGAACCCTCCTCATATACTCATCAACAACACTCTTCAGTAATGACATACTACCCCCAACCTAATACCTCAACTAGAAAACTCTAATTTATTCCCTAAACAACACTTAAGAATTAACCTGAGTTCATAGGTAATCTCACCCTACTACTTAAGTACTCATAATTACTTCATTAATCAATCGAATGTTGTGGAGTTTAACCTCTCTACGCACTACTTCGTACTGATGTTGATGTAGGGGAAGTTTTGTTTAGAGTGTGATGCTAAAGGGTATGCTTAACGTTCCTAGAGGAGTATCTATGTAGACTGTACCGACCACTCTCCATCTCACACACTCTCCCTCAAAGCTTTTTCTAAGTAAATCCACGCAGTTCTTAAAGCACCTGAATAAGATAATTCGAAATACATTACCACAGTTACCGTACTACCAGACAGGATATCATACATTCTAGTCACTACTCCATCACCTAGGTGTACACCATCAACATAGAGTGAGTGAGTGTTCAAGTCTATCCAACGTAGCCGTAATGACGTTCGGGTTATATACTTTCAACACAAACTCTAACTCCGCACCCGTAAAACCTAGACTAACTACCCTCACATCAGTTAAACCCGCTTGACAAGACCTCAACACTCACTATCATATTACCTCAACACTCTTCCAATGCAGATTGTCCATCTAAAGATTATAGAATAAGAATTTGTGATTCTGGTGTTTGTAGTTATCCACACTGTCAATCTGACAGTGACCGTGTTTCTGGAGCCTATTGTTATTGTGGTGTTTGTAGTTCGAAGGCCACTTTCGCTGGTAGTTCGGCGCTAAAGACCACTGACAACGGAGGCGTAGACCACGACGCCAGTTGACCCCGTTACTATGATGTGTCGTGCGACATCTAAGTTGTCAGTTACAGAGCCTTCAAGGCTAACACCCTCAGCGTGTAGAACCTTGAGGTTCCAGGCCCTATGGAGTCGAAATCATCAAGGACGCTGAGGGAGATTATTCCTTTGTAGACGTTCCCACTGAGGTCTGTTCCGACATTCAGAGATACCATCCTTTCCACACTCATGTCCTGCAACTGAAGCTTGAGCTACCTAAATTCCACCCATCGGTTCATCCCTATGTTATTTACGGTCACCCAGACCTCGACGCTGGCATCTCTTCCCGCCTTCCAAGGTTCCTTGGTTATTAGCACGACTTCGAACTTCCCACCTCCCTAATCCTTCGAGAACTCGGCCTTGGCCTGCTTGAGGTTTCGTTAATCATCTTAAGCTCGTCCGGCTTGGGTGAGAAGTCCATAGAACTGTCTACATAGCCCGTAGCCGAGAAGACTAAGACATGGTCACCCGGCGGTAGTTTCACGAGGTAGCGGCCTACCTTGTCAGTCTTGGTCTCCGAGACCCTACCGACGGGGGCTACCTTGCTGAGAGCTATAATGCTGACGCCCTCGACGGGTTTACCAGCCTCATTAATGATGTGGTCCTCGACGACAGTACGAGCCCGACATTATATGACATTATATATAGGAAGTATAGAAGCAGAACCACAAAGCGTGATAAAGCTTGTAAACTAGAGTAGATATATGGTACAGCTGCATCTCAACAATTACACCTAGTGATGAGCAGTTGTCTAGGGGTATTGTAAGGATAGCTATATATTTGAGGAATAGAATTGCTGAAAACGCTGAGTGGATCCTATGCATAATATACAGATATGAAGCTTTTTTCATGGCTTGAGAGACAGTTTAATAGGAATATCATTGATGTACTCAAACGATCCCTGAAATGTAATCAGTAAATTTTGATCTAAAGATAAGGGTTGCCCATGCAGTTCAATTACATGATGATGCATATTTATAGTACTACGAGGAATTATAAAGTAATTCTCTATTAATAGAGAATGATGGGTAGGTTAAAGTGAAATCTTGTAGCTTCTGGTTGAGGTCTTTACGCCGGATGATCTCTAGGGTCATTCTACAGTATTGCAATGCAGAAAGATATAAGTGTTTATTATGAGTTGATTGAATAGTTCCTTAGATATTGCGAACTATGCTTTATTACCATGGCTTTAAAGCTATGTACTGCTTCTAGTGATTAGCTATGCTAATTATGTTTCTTTTTATACAGAGAGAAATCTGTGGTGAGATATTGTAGACTCTAAATTAATACATGTTGATGCTTGTAGGGTGCCTAGTTATAAGAAGTGAATTATTGAGGACTCCTTCGGCTTTTCTCTCAAAGAGTTCTTGAACGTGTTATTAATGTTTGTTATTAAATTTTCATTTTTACTTGTACAAGATTTACATTACTTCTTTTCCGTTTGTGCTATTAATGAATTCCGGTTGGAATTTCAGAAAAGATTATGCTGTCTATGCTATTATGCGTTGAACTATATAAAAATTAAAATATTTAAAACGCTTTTCAAGAAACCATACGGTGAAATGCCGGTGGAGGATATTGGATTCTGGGTCATTATTTACATAGTATTGGGGTTGTTAGCATTTATAAGACCATGGTTTATTCACGAAGTTAAGAAACTTCTTAGTTTCATTGATGTATTTACAGTGTTAATAGTGTTTCTATCAATATATAATCTTGCTTTAAATCTTCAAGTAATGGAAGTAACAAAGCAAGTATGTTTATTTGTGCAAGACTCGGTGATAGGTGCAGGTCTGCCCTTCATATACCTTATGGCGGCAAATATAAGTAGAGCTATTCAATTTGAAGAATTTTCTGAACGAACACTAACGAGAATAACAACTTACTTATTCCTGGCATTAATGTTGTTTGCGATAGGTATGAAGATACAATGCTGAAGTAATAATCTAGCAAGAATTTCTTAGTAATCTTCATCATAATTAATTGTTTTACATTCATACTTCATAAATAATTTATCGATAATCTATTTAGTATAAAAATGAATCATTACTATGGGCAAGGTGGTGATAGTACTATAGTATGGTGCTGGTTTGGCTATTCCCTAAGGTATTTAAAGAATGTTTGTAAATCTAGTCTTGAGCTACATCCGTAACCTTCATTTATGGCATTTCTATACATGTAAGCATTCCTTCATCTTCAATCCACTTCTTTACTTTTTTGCTCCACCAAACTATGAGAGAATCCTCATCTACTGAGCTTAGGTAGTATCTGAGCTTTGTTATGACACCTTCAAATGATATGTATACTATAATCAACAAATTGATTGCATGTGTAATGAGGGCTTCTATAAATATTTTTTATCTAACTTCTCCTTGGGTGATTTAGCGGAGTAGTAGCTTTTACTGTCAACATCATATAAGAACTTTGTTAGAATAATTGTATGCGTGTAAATTGATGGTTAAGTAAATTCCGTTGTAAGTTGCGATATTTTATCATTTAATTCCTTATTTACTTTACTAAATGCATTATTCTTAATAGTACTGACAATATTTGAAAGTCTTGTCAAGATAGCCTTCTCGATTTCCTTTGGTAATAGCTTATTTTTACATTTACTTCTATCAGCCTCATTTGAGAAGGTTTCGCAAATACTTTCCACAAAGCTGTATTCCTTCTCTATTAATAACTCTACTAAATTCGATGCGACATAGTGGTTAATCTTGGTTCGCAACTCTTTTTAAGTTCCCACTAAACTGCGTTTGATTAGTAAGGATTTAATTTCTTTTTCAATTGATTGTTGAAGCATGAAAATAGCATTAGGGTATCTCTTATTTTCAAATAGTAGCTTAGTATCTTCAAAATCCCTCTGTGCAATTTTGATACGATTGTGAAGATCTAGACCTCCGTCATTCAAATTATTGCACCTAGGCAAATAATATGCGCACTAATTGCTTGCATCTTTTGCTAATGCTTTTAGCGTCTTAACTTTTGCTCCATCTCAATAAATGCCTTCTTTAAGTCTTCATATGAAAATCCAATCTCTGTTGATATACGATTCAGCTCCTCTACAAATACTGAGGGTATGCGTCCACCTAGTTTCTGAAGAATTTGTGATGCTGTTTCAGGTGATGCAAAGGCAGAAATTATTGTTGCTATTACTAATGGTATCTCTTCTAAAGATTTTCTAGGATTAATGTAGAGTAGTAATTTACCAAAGGTTTTATCATGCATGAATCTATTATCTCTTTAAACTTAAGAGCAACATATATGAGTATTAAGACCTCTTCTATAATCTCTTCTGCGTCAGGGATCTGTATATCTCCTTCTGAGTATTTCTTTTTAAACTGCTCCTCAATGTCTCTCAGAGCGTTCTCTAAATTTCTATGTTTTATAAGATCTGATAGACTCTATTATGTCATCTTTAACGTCAACGGCAAGTTCTTTATAATATGGCTCTGGTAAATAAAGTATGCTTGCATTCCTTCTAAACCTCTCTTGGGCTTGGGAATTCAAAAGTAGTTTACTCGGTCCAATAATATTAATTTCTAGTATTTATTCTCACAATCAAAGATGGGTCTTCTTTCAAACTTTCAATAAATCTCTCAATAAGGTCTAGAGATGCTTTTCCTAGTAGACTAATGCTTATATAAATTGGATAGTATACGCAGTGGGCCTCAATAGTATTAAGTCTAGCTTTAATGTTACTGGGCTTTAAGAGCCGCGCTAACAACTCATTGGCGACACGTTCTAAGAAAGGTCCCAGAAATAGTCCCATATATTCCAAAGATCTTTTACCAAGCTAAATAAACAATATGTATTTTAAACTTTATATTTCCATGTTCTTGCATCCTCAGTTACCTTTCAATGACAACATAAGAATGTTTGTCTAAAATATCTAGATATCCTCTACAGTACATTGATATTTAGCTATATAGCTAAGTAAATGACGAAGATCGATCATTTTAAAGAAACATTTCGAAGAGTTATAGAACTTTGATAAGCCTGGTATACGATATTTTAAGGTTCTTAGAAGGAAAAACTAAATAATAGAGAAGAACTTTTCTACAGCTTCTTTAAGTTTTTCCTTACGTTCCTTAACAAATTCTTTGGCCTTTTCAAGTTTCCATAGTTCCCTACCCTCAGGCATATAGTGAGCCTTAAGTATCTCGAGCGGAACTCTTTGCAAGTAGTTTTCTGGAAGCTCATCTGATAGCTCTAAATTACTTCGGTGTGTAAGTAGTGTGAGATTACCTATATCATCTATTAGCTCAGCATATCCCTGCTCAGCTAAGTGTTTCTTAGGGAATATGTGATGTAATGTAGAATTGGCCTGCGTAATGGGTTCGCCAGATAGTAAATCTTTGGCATTTGATTGTTTTAAGAGAGCGTAAAGAAGAAGAGGATCACACTCTCCCTCATCAATATACGCTATTATTCTTTCTTTAAGATCACCCTCCTTACGCCTAATATTCTCAATTAAATCACGATAATTACCGCCATTCCTTATAGTTTCTAAATCCTCGTCCAATCTCGTCTCTGCACTAGCCGAGTATCTTCTGAAAAATGATGCCAAAATAAACCACTTGAAGAGACCTTTCTCTTCCTCAGGAGATAAAATACCGTGCTTATATAAATAATAAGATATTACTGGAATTACATTTTCAGTAGGTAATTGATTAACCCCAAATTTTCGTAGGACTTCAATACTTTGCAATGAGCATTTTTCAACCTCTCTTCTCACATTCGCTAGCTCTGTCTTTTTCCCCTTCAAAATTTCCTTCAACTTCCTCGCTTGATCAAAAACTCTACTTGCCAGCTTTACTTTACCATCTGTGATAAAGGCTACAAAAGTCCTGATCAATATTCCATAGTCAACGCTTATAGGCAATCTCGCACAGAAATCTCTTAGTTCCTTCACTAAATCTGGATACGCTATTGCAATCATTGTTGAGTAGACATCAGCCCCTCTCACACGAGTACCCGCGAAGTTTATTCTAACGAAAATATTTCCCAAGTCATCAAGGTCGACATCTTCTGATAACTCATGCACAGGCACGTTATAGTCTTCTCTAAAAACTCTCCAAAGTGTTGATATTCGGTCCTGTTCATCAGGACCAAAACCTTTTTCTCTAAGCAACCTCTCTAATTCGGCTCTTTTTCGAATCTGTAAAATCTCAGAAAGCTTAACCCAATTCTCCCCTTCACTGGGCCTTCTCAGTTCAAATCTCTCATTAACAGGATCAAACCAAATATCGAATCTCTTAGTTTTTTCTCGTCCTCCTACAATAGTCCTTACTTGTCCTTTCATAATTAAAACAAATGATAGAAGTCTTTGTTGCCCATCTAAAACCCAGTAAGATTCATTTCTAGACTTTAATTCTTGAGGTACTTTATAAAATATCAATAATCCGATTGGATAACCCCTATATATAGACTCGGCTAGATCCCGCACCTGGTTATCTGACCATACAAATTCTCTCTGAAATTCAGGAATGTTTATTTCTCCGTCCTCAANCATTTTAACTAATTCAGGTATTTTTGGCAAGATTTCCCCTAATAAATATTTAAGTAAAATTAAAGTTATATATTATATCGGATATGTGAAGAACTTGGCTGATAAACTAATGTTAAGTAAAGAATGTTTTAAGCTTAATACCCGCTATAAATTGAACAGAACATCGAGGTCTATGGGTTTTACCTAGAACACTACGTAATCTTTATACAAATGAATTTAAACACAGCTAACGTCGTGCTTTTATAACCTATCCTTATATTTGCAGTGTTTATTATTGTTTGTTAAGCTCTTACTCCGCTTTGGCTCGCCTAGACCTCCAATTAATATGCTTGGTACTAATTTCACACAGCATATTATTAATGCTGAGAATAATTTGAGGGTTTCCTCAGGTGTTAAGAGATCTAATTATGAAGAGCTATTTAAAATACTTAGTAGCGAGGTCTGGATTGGCGAAGCTAGGCTTAAGCGCGAGTTTGGCTTCTACTATACAGACATAGTAGTAGCTGACATTCCTGGCTTAGTTAACTCTCTAGAGAGTAAGGATGGTGTGCATCTCTATCTCTCTAGATCCAGGGTTGAAAATGGTGTTTGCATCTAAAGCATCCTCACTATTGAATAAGGCTTTGAAGTACCATAATGAAGCCTATAAGCTACAGGGTAAGGAGTTACAGAGAGGTTATCTAAGATCATCTTAGGTCAAATCCTAGTTTTAGCTCCTAGTAAGAGTGATTTAAAGCTACTCGAGAAGCTCGTGTGCTCGGATTATAATATTCCTCTTAGATGGGAGAGGCATAAGGTGAAGAGTCCCAGAGACCTCGAGAAGCTACTTAAACCACTATCCACTAGCTTCTGGTGGAGGTTTTTCGGTGAGAGAAATAGAGTTGTCTTCACAGAGGATCTGCTACTGAAATAGTTAAGCTTCCAGATCCCTCACTACACAGTATAAGCTTTGTCAGTGGCTCATCACTACCACTAGTGATCCCAGCTAGAACTGGAGAGAAAACTTTTAACACTGCTTAACTACAGCAATTCTTAACTTCGTTTATTGATATTCCTAGGAGGGTAGTTGTTTAAAACTTCAGCTATAATAGCTGTGTTATGAGGTTAAAAGTGTAGGTATAGTTATCATGGTGTAAGCATCTATTAGTATCTTACTCATAGTAAGCAGTCATAAACTCTCCAACATATATCCATGAAGATTAGATGCTTAGGAGTCACTGACCAACGTCGCAATCCCTAGCTTTCCCACATGACTTAAGAACATCTAGTAGGTTAGGGTCTTCCGGAGGGATGATCTCTAACTTACTAGTTAATTCAGGGTATCTCCTATATAGTTCCTCTTTGTTAAGGTTTTTGAGGAAGTGTTTATCGGCTGTTACTAGGAATACCCTACCGTAATGTGTAGCTGTAATAGCTGTTTGTAAGACCTTCGCATCCTCCTCACTTAAGCCAAGCCCGTTTATATTGTATTTTTCAATACGTGAAGATGTTAATATATGGATGATTACTTCTCCTAAAGGTTTATGCTTACAATCAAATTCTTTAACTCTATGAAATTTAGTGATGTTGTGTAGTAGATTACTTAAACTGCTTTGAAGTCTAGGTAGTGGATGACATTCTTCATGTCTTAGTATTGGTATGACTCTATCTCTATAGATGTTGAATAAGTGTTCAGATAGGTATATAACTACACATCTTGATGTTATTACGACCTCACTTAACTGTCTAATAGCTTCCTTAATATGTCCTGGTTTATCACCACAGGGTGTTAATGCACTAGCATCTAATACTAAACCTATCAATTCAAATCCCTAGAAGAGTTTCGCAACTACTTCCTCAAAATCTGGTAAGGACTCTATCACCCCATCATCATAAACTTTAATTTCCTTAACTTTAGTCCATGGGGTACGGGTGAAGTAGTAAATCTTCACATCATCAGCTCTTAAATTACCTATCCTCACAAACCTCCCAAGCGTAAGTAGTGGAATATCACTCTGTGTAGTCGTGATTAATGTGAGGTTTTTATCTAGGACTCTACTAACTATATATTCAGTAAATTCCATAATCTTTAATGGGTTCTTATGAATTTCAGGTTCTTCAATAACGACTAAACTATTATTAGGTATTTTCTTGGTCATAGAGTCGAATATTGCGAAATCTAATAACCCGTCAGGAACTAAATCCGGAGGTAATTCTAACTTTGTAAACGGGTCTTGAAACATTAGCTCCATCAATGATATGAGTGGTGTAATCTTAATTATGTAAGAACCTACATCTCTTAAACTACCCTCAATAGACTCAACTTTAATTCCAGTCGTAGCTCTAACATAATCTATCGCGTATAAACTAAATGGTGGTATTTGAAGTGCTGATGTAAGTAAATCATAGATAAATTTAGTAAAAGTTAGTTGTATAGATGCAGGGCTGGGAGGTAATGCTGTCTCAGATCTCTTAATGATTTCACTTGCTAATTTAGGTAATAACATAAGTATTTGAATATATCCAATTCTCTTTGACGGTATTAAATACTCATCTACCCATGGAGACTTAGACGGCCTCTTAATCTCTAACCTACCGTTAACGTAGTTAATACTGAGTTCAGAATCCTCCAACTTAATAATTATCGGGAATTGAGGTATGCCTTCAACAACTCTAGCAATTTTACTAAAGTCATATCCGTAGAGTTGAGTTATTAGTGTTTGAGGATCGTAAGACCTAGACTTAGAGGTGAAGTAAATAGCGTAGGCAAGACTAGACTTCCCTGTCGAGTTAGGACCTATAAATACGTTAATCTTCGATAATTCTAACTCTAAATCATCAATACAACGCCAATTCGTAACCCTCAATTCAATCATACTTAAACCTCATAATAAGTATTAAGACCCTAATACCTACTTGTAATGAGAATTATAAGGTTTATGAATTAACTTAAGAGATAACAGGTTTAAGGGTTGAATAAGTCTATTACATGGATTCATGTGATGGTACTTTAAAGTTTTAACGTCTTATCCGTAGTGGATTACCTTCAATAAACTTCATGAGGGCTTTTTCAGTTTTCATAATCATTCGTGGCGTTCATGTTCATTGATGTCTAAAAGCTTATAAGGCTTTCCATAATTATTAATTATAAAGTAGGGATGAACTCTGTGAGCTAGGTGAGGGGGACTCCTAGGGTCGTCTTCGGCGGAGGGAGCTGGGGATGAGCCACTAGGCAACTGGCGGTGACCACTCCCGTAGTACGGGGACGGCCTCAGAAGAAGCCGTTGAGAAGTAGATGATGGTTCATAGCTGTTCATCCTCACCGGTTTCGGGCTTCCCACCATCTACTGAGAAACGGTATCAGCTATAATCTCAGGGACAGCATTCATCACAGGTATATACATAGCTAAATCCGAAGCAATAGTATTCAAACCACTCGAACAACTCATAAAAACACTAGTAAACATTGAGGTAGGGCCAATACTAACAATAACAGCAGGAGTAATCACTTTAATAGCGTACACCATAAAGGAAAAGTAAACTAAGAACTAAGTATAGTCCATACTCATAAACGAAGTTGAAGTCTAAGTCCATACTGATAACCCC
>JGI20130J15133_1003282_pt1 | contig 11271 bp, 11 predicted proteins | sample WasSprMetagenome_FD_15133 | JGI IMG/M metagenome (IMG submission 15133) | reverse complement strand
AATCCAAAAATAGCCCATGGATCCATCAGTACAATGTTATAGGGTCCAGGGAAAGGCCACGTAATTGTTGCCCAAACACCTGTGGCGAGTGCATAAATGCCTACACCTGTAAAGAAGACGCCGAAGCCTCTATTTGCCTGCTCGAGCTCTTTTAGGGGCTTTACAAAGTTGAAGTAAATGTATGCCGCGGCGGCGAAAAGTGTTGCTGCTAGTAGCATTAACCATGTATCTAATGGGTCTACTACTAAGACTTGTTCCGGCATAGCATTATATGAATATATTTAGAAACTTATATAACTTACTCTATTCGAATCGTAAAGAAGGCAAAATTTTTCTTATACAATTTGTTTACGTAAATGAAAAATAAGAAGCACATACTAGAAGCTTATATGAGACTTTTCTCTTAGGTTTTTCCTAGCGAGAGCTATAGAAGATTAGGTATTAACGCCTCTCTTCAATGATACGGTAATGCTCCACAATCGCTATGCGTTAGTTGATGATTCAACATGTTGCTCTACCTCTCGGAAGCCTTGAGGTTAGCTGGGTTAAGGATGAAAAGGCTCTCGACGAGAACTCAAGAAGAATGGTTAATGAGACTCAGCCTTGTGGCCCTGTTAAGGGTAAGGGGGTTGACCCACATGTCTTCCAGGAGGAGTTTTCAGACCACTATACAAACAAAGACTATGACGAAAACAGTATACTGGTGTCAGATGTACTTCAAAGCCTAGAACTCCCAGACTCGGATCAAGCGCACGCATCTCAAGGACGGAATACATAGTATGCGGTTGGTTCTACGACTTATGCATGTACGACGCATTGAGCTTTGGGGTGCTGCCTCTTCAAAGTAAAAACGTTTCATAATTTTTTAGATTTCCGGGACATGATGTATTTGTTTTAATATGACAAACGAAAAACATATATTCCTTATATGACGATGTCATATAAGGTGCGCTCTGCTCTTGTTTTGGTTCGAGACGAGGTAAGGGAAGACGCATTAAGGGTGGTTTCTTTTCTGAAGAAAAAAGGGTTGACAACCATCCTTGCAACAGGAGACAACAAGGTTGTAGCCGAAAATCTTTCCAGGGAGCTTTCCCTAAACCAGGTATATGCAGAGATGAGGTCAGAAGACAAGGGTGAACTTGTTGAAAAACTCCAAGAATCAGGCAAAAAAGTATTATTTGTCGGTGACGGTATCAATGATGCTGTCGCTTTGAGCAGGGCCTTCGTTGGCATAGCCATGGGTGGGGGTGCAGACATATCTAAGGAAGCCGGAGACGCCGTTCTCGCGGGAGGCAACCTGGAACCCCTCATAGCTCTCTTCAAGTTGAGCGAGTTGGTGAGGAAAAAAGCACTAGAGAACCTATTGTGGGCCTTCGCCTACAATTTGACCCTTGTACCAATAGCTGCTGGGATTCTCTGGAAACCCCTAGGAGTCATGTTAAGGCCAGAGCTGGCTGCTGGGGCCATGATGGCCAGCGATATAACTGTCGTAGTGAATGCTGTCTCCATGCTGAGATGGCAGAACAAAAGAGGATAAAAAGTCCCAGCAATCTCTTAAGCAAATATTTAAGTGAATAAAAATTTGAAAATTCTTGAGCATTGAGATGTCTAGGAAAAGCCTTACGGATGTAGCATTTAGCCTTATTAACCTGGCAAGGACGGGTTGGATGCTCAGAGGCATACCCGGCTCGTTGGCGGAGACCGTTGCAGAGCACTCTTTTATGTCTGCACTTATATGCATGGAGCTATCGGAAGATGTAAAAGACCTGGATGTAGAGAAAATGGCTATCTATGCTTTGCTACACGACCTTGGAGAGGCATTCATCGGAGACGTCGTAAAGAACTTTAGCTCAAGTGTTGGGGAAACCAAGGAACGCATCGAACTGGAGTCCGTAGAGAAAGGAATAGAAAATGAGCTCGCAAAGAAGCTCTACGGGGAATATTCTCAGCAACAAAGCAGGGAGGCTAAAATGGCTAAGCTATGCAATTACATTGCCACATATATAATGGGCTTAAGGTACAGGGAGATGGGATTCAGAGTGGATGATATAATTGAAAACACTAAAAAAGAAATAGAGGATTTTTCACGGGAACTAGGAGTATGGGAGGCTGTAAAGCGAAGATACAGCCTGTAGCTTCTCAAGCTTTTCAAGGCCTACGCCCACATACAGGGCAGTCTGGCCGGCGCTCGACCTTTACTATGTCGAAAGAATTTCTGTAGCCATCGTAGAACAATAGTTTACCCACTAAGGTTTCCCCGTGCCCAGTTATCAGTTTTAGTACTTCAAGAGCCTCGAGCGCACCGATCACTCCCGGGACGGGTCCTACAATTGGAAAAGTTGACTCTTCGGGCGGATTCTTTGGAAAAATGCATCTTAGGCATGGGCCCTCATATGGCTTTACTACTGTGAGCTGTCCATATAGTTCCCTTACTCCTGCATGAACAAGTGGTTTTCTAAGTTTCACGCATGCCTCATTCAGGAGAAAACGAGTGGCCCAGTTATCGAGGCAGTCTACAACAATGTCCACTTCTCTCGCAATCTCTAATGCATCATCTAGACTCTCTATTTTCTTCCGAACAACCTTAATAGTGACATTGGGGTTTAGTTTCTCTAGTTTTTCCTTTGCCGACTCGACTTTGGGTCTTCCAATGTCACTTGTCCAGTGCAGAATTTGCCTGTTAAGGTTACTCGTCTCGATTATTTCCGAGTCTACAATTAGAAGGCTACCAACGCCGGCCGCTGCTAGATAATAGGAGACAGGTGAGCCTAGTCCTCCCGCTCCCACAACAGCTACTTTTGCCCTCTTTATTTTCTCCTGGGCCTCTATTCCCCAGACTCTTATCTGTCGGTCGTACCTTTCTAGTTCCTCTTTGGTCAGCAGTCCTTTATTTTCTTTGCTAGTCAAGCTTAATCACCGAGGCCGTGGCGACGCTAGAAAACAGAGTTTAAGCGGCCCCCGTCTGCAGGTATCATTGCTCCGTTAATGTAGGAGGCGTAGTCGCTTGCAAGGAAAGCTACGAGATATCCTATGTCTTCTGGTTTTCCGAGGCGCCCAGCCGGAATGTCTCTTGCTAGGCTATTATATGCCTCTTCTAGAGATATGTTGTTGCGTCTTGCAATGTCTCTGGCAAGCTCTTCTATTCTCGAGGTCTTTATTGTCCCCGGCATAATCCCGTTAACAGTTATGCCGTATCTTCCAAGTTCTTTTGCAAGCGTCCTCACGAGTCCTGCAAGACTTATACGTAGCACGTTGCTTAGGGCGAGGTTGCTCATTGGCTCCTTTATGGCTGAACTCGTGAGATAGATTATTCTTCCCCACCTATTCTCGACCATGTGGGGAGTCACTACTCTCGTCAGAAATATCGCTGGATAGACGAGTAGCCTGTAGCCCTGGTCCCAGTCCTCCATTTCGAGCTCCTGGAAGCTTCCAGGCTTTGGTCCCCCAGTCGAATAGAAGAAAATATCTGGGTAGCCTGTGTCTCGGATATCTTTTTGGAGTTTTTCTAGGTCTTCTTTCTTTGTCAAGTCGGCAACAAGATATGTAACGTCGACGTTGGACTCTTCTCTTATCGATTTACTGGCCTGGACTAGTTCTTCCCTGTTTCTTGCAACTAAAATAACATCGCTACCGGCAAGTGCGAGCACCCGTGCGACACCGAAGCCTATACCTCTCGAAGAAGCAGTTGTCAGGGAGAGTTTACCTTTGAGGTTAATTTCCAAAGGCACAGATATGATGTTTGGATCCTGCCTAAATATTTTTCCCGATGGTCTTTGCTTTCACGGATAAGGCAATATATTTATCCAACGCTATTCGAATATGATAGGATATGAGGGCCATAGCAATTATAGGCTTCAAGGATTCTGGGAAAACGGTTCTTGCAGAACGAATGATACCCCTCCTCAAGGCAAAAAACATGAAGGTCGCAGTTGTGAAGCATGCGCACGAGGAAATTTCTCTTCCTGAAAAAGACTCTGGCAGGCTTTTCAGGGCTGGAGCCGACCTTGTCTTGACTGTTTCCAAAGGCGTAATAGAGGAATACAGGAGGTACGATGCAAAGCTATGGGAAATAATTTCAAGTTTGAAGAGCTATGACTTCGCCATTTTTGAAGGATTCAAGTCCGAGTTTCCAGGCGTTAGGATTGCCGTTGCAAGAGACGCCGAAGAGGCTAAACAGCTCGTTTCACCCCTAACCATTGCCATCGTTTCCACGAGGGAAAAAATAGATGGAGAAAACTTCAAGATTCCTGTATTCGACTTAGATCGTGACCTAGAGAAAATAGTAGACTACGTGCTTGAAAAGGCCTTTGAGCCGCTACCAGCCCTTAACTGTGGCTTCTGCAAGTATGGAAACTGTATAAGCATGGCTGAAGCGATTCTTCGAGGCGAGGCAACACATAGAGACTGCACAGTTTTATCCTCCAAGGTAAAGCTAAGGGTTGACGGAAAAAGCATCGAGCTAAACCCCTTCGTGCAGGACGTTTTCAGGAATGTTGTCTATGCTTTGGTCTCCACCCTTAAGGGTGCGCCTACGAATCCATCAAGCGTAGAGCTAAGGGTTGAGAGGTAAATAGCATGATCCCCACGACCCTAGTGGGGAGCTTTCCCCTCGATTACAACCGTGAAAACATTAAGCGGGCACTTATAGATCAATACGAAGTTGGGATAACGTTCCCTGTGTTGCCCCAGCTACGGGACTTCGTCTACATGTACGTTGAGCCACTAGTGAACAAGGGAGTCCTTTCCCATGAGCATCTGGGCTACGAGGTTCGGGGAGACATTTTGTCCGTGGAGCCCGAGCCCCCAGAGGACATAGTTTATGCTGTCGACATTGCTGAAGACCTCGGCATCAAGTACAGGCTCGCATTTACGGGGCCATTTACGATTGCCTCTAGGCTAACCCCTAAAGGAGGAAAACTAGGCGACATAAAATCCTCGCTCCTGGCGCACGAGGATCTCTTCGGTGAACTTTTCGACTACCTGGTAGAAATGGCTCGCCAAGTCTCAAAAGTATCACATCCCCACGTTGTATGTGTAGACGAGCCAGTTCTCTCAGTGATTGTGGGAGCAAAGAGTATAATGTTTGGCCTGGAACCCAATAAAGTAACCCAAGCACTCGACCGCGTGCTAGGCCAGTTTAAGAGCCCCCTTAGAGGAGTCCATGTTTGTAGTAGGCTCCCGCCCCTATTGAAGAATATTCTTCTCCCTTTGAGAAATGCGAATTTCTTAGACCACGAGCACAGCGACATACCAGAGAACAGGAAGTACTACAGCAGAGANGAGNTAAACAGNGCCNGCAAAGCTCTCGGCTACGGTATTATCTCGTCTCGAAACACACGTGTAGAGGAGGAGCAGGACGTCATGGCTTTGGCTAAAGAAGCCCTAAATACCTATGGGGCACAGCTTGCCTTCCTAAAGCCGGACTGTGGATTTGGCGGGATGAGGGGGTTTTTAAAGGGTAAGGAATACGAGGAAATAGTACTGAGGAAGCTTAAGGTATTAGTCAATGTAGCAAAGGGGCTAGGAGAACAGGAATGACCAAGCTCCTAGATATACCAGTCCAAGTAGAATGTTTGATAAGGCAACGCATCAATAGGTTCGTCGTAGAGGTAGAGGTAGAAGGAAAAACCCGGAGAGCCCACATAAACAACACTGGGCGCCTGAGAGAGTTTCTCGTTAGTGGCAGGAAGGCTTTCTGCATACCCAAAGATACGCCGAAGACCCAGTACCAGTTATTCGCTGTTGAGGAAGGCGGGCTAGCCGCGCTTATTGACACTGCCCTGCAAATGAGGGCTTTCGAGCAACTTATATCTCTAGGGATAAAGCCCTGGGACAACATTAGGATTTTACGCAGGTTCCCCCGCTTATACAGTTCAGTGTTTGACTACGAATTTGAGCGTCTCGGAGAGGACATACTTGTAGAGGTTAAGAGTGCAGTGCTGAGGGAAAACTCTTATGCAATGTACCCTGACTGTCCAACAGAGCGTGGAAGGAGACAAATAAAGGAGCTTATCAAACACGCTGAGTCAGGCAGAAAGGGGCTCATAGTTTTCATTGCGGCTCTTCCAAATGTGGAAGCCTTCAAGCCCTACGTTGAGGGGGACAGTGAAGTGGCAAGGTTGCTAAGAATAGCGAAAGATACAGGTGTAGAGATCAGGGCTATTTCAATGCACTATGAGCCTATACAGCGAAATATTGTTCTAGATAACCCCGACCTTCCAGTCTTTATTCCTCCGTGACGACTTGCTGAATAAGCTTTACATATTCTTCTTTCACTTTCTCCATGTATGACTCGCTGAGTTGGCCGTGAGGCGTTGGCGTCTCGAATATTCTCTTTGGAAATGTTACATCCTCTGGATTGTAGCCTTCCCTGAGCTTGAGGCGGTACTTTTCCCGATAAATCTTTTTGCCAAGCTTGTACAAGTCGTCTACACTCATCTCGACGCCCAGGGGCCTAAGAGCCTTTGAAACTATTTCTGGCCTGTATACTCTTCTTGCAAAGAGGCATATAACCAAGCTTGTTAGGACTTGTCTCCAGCTCTCTTCCTCGTAGAGTCTTCTAACAAGCTCGCTGGGCTCCAGCGTTCTGCCAATCGTCTCCTGGTCCAAGTCATAGCCTGCATTGTCAAGGTGACTGTGACGTGCACCAAAGGCATAGTTTGCATAAGCGGCTGGACCCGTATGGTACCCGGCCATCTCGTTGCCGCCAAAGGTCAGGGCGAAGTCTCTTCCGCCCCATTTCCTCGTAGCATAATCGAGTCCTTTCGCGAGGTCTCTGTAGAGTTCTGTAGGCTGTTCAACAAGGTATTGAACAGCCTTCTTGTAAGAGTCGTAGTCTCCAAAAGACAGCTTCAGCCCGCCGAGGTCGTTTTCGCTAATGAGCCCCCTGCTGTATGCCTCAGTAGCCCACGCTAGGACTACGCCGGTCGTCATCGCGTCGAGGCCCAGGGAATCCACCAGGTCGATAAGCTCAAGCGTGCTTTTTGCTTCCTTTGCTCCAAGCATTGCTCCAAGGGCATATATGGGCTCATAGTCGTAGCCAACAAACGTCGTCTTGTAGAAGTAAGGCTCTTCCTCATAAGGCTCCCTTAAAACAGCCAAGTGGATGCATGCTACAGGGCAGTGGGCGCAGGACACTCTCCTTCCCAAATAGTTCGCGGCAATGTATTCGCCAGAGATCTTTTCAGCGGTTTCTAGGCTTGAGCACTGGAGGTTTAGGGAGGGCAACGCCTTCAACGCGTTCAAGACGTTTACGTTTACAGGTGTCCCTATCTCGTGGTACTTCTTCATAAGTGGGCTGTCAACAATAAGCTTGTAGATTTCGTCGTAGACCTCTCGGTAAAGCTTCCTGTCGCTGACCTGTATAGACTTTTTCCCGCTAACCACGAGCGCCTTAAGCTTTTTGCTTCCAAAGACAGCGCCTAGACCAAGCCTGCCAAAATGCCTGTAAGTCTCAGTAATCACATTTGCATACGTGACAAGCTTCTCACCCGCCCTACCTATCCGCATGATCGTCCTTATTCCAGAGCCAGGCTCAACCTCTCGAAGTATCCGTCCAACAGTATGACTACTCGTCATACCCCACAGTGCTCTGGCGTCCCGGAAGAACACCTTGTCTTCCTGGACAGAGACCCATACAGGGATGTCGCTTGCACCCTTGATCACTATTGCGCCGTACCCGGCAAGCCTGATCGCTATGGCGCTTCTGCCTCCCGCGTGGCTCTCGCCAAGGTTTCCCGTATGTGGAGACTTAAACATTGCAACAGTCTTTGAAGCCGTAGGATAAACAGCGTTGAAAGGACCAACAGCAAAGACGATTACGTTATCTGGTCCAAGGGGGTCTGCGCCCCTGGGCAGTTCTTCTTCCAAAAGCTTTGTAGCTACGCCGGTGCCGCCAAGGTACTCTTCGAATAAGTCGTGCCTGTCTTCAACCCAGTACTTTTTACGGGATAAATCAATATAGAGGACATTTCTTGGAAGACCATCCACCATTCATCCTCACCTCACAAGTTGTAAAACACCGTAAGGACAATACCCAGCACAGTAACCACAGTGTACACATATAATCGGCTTATTGTTTTCTAAGTCCCACTGTACAGCCCCTATCGGACAAGCTCTCGCACAGTTACCACAGCCGATACATTTCTCGGCCTTGAGCAACACGCCTCCCCCAGGCCTCTTGACAAGTGCATCTGTTGGGCATACAGCCGCACAGGGAGGATCCTCGCATGCCCTACAAACAACAACCTTGTATCCCCTCTCGACTCCCCCAATGCTTGACACATGTATTGCGGATTTTTCCAACCCACCTTCTCCAAATCTACGGGAACATGCAAACATACAAGACATGCATCCAACACACTTGTTGACATCTGTTATAACTAGCCTTGCCATTTTGACCCACTTCCGATATAGACAAATTATTCTCAGCTTATTTAAATATGGGTTAATTAGAGGAGATAAAAAATTTTTAAATTTCTTCCTTACGATTATTCCCGTGGAGAAAAAGCTACTCGTTATCCTGATGTCTGGATGGGCTATAGGAGCCCTAAACGCTGGACTTGCCTCCGGCACATTGACAGCTATCAGGACAGAGCTCAATCTTTCACCCGAACAGGCCGGGCTCATTTTGAGCTCGTGGCTTGTCGGAATGCTGATAGGCGCATTTGTCTTTGGCTTTCTCAGCGACAAAATTGGGAGGAAAAAGGCCCTTGTCTTGTCATTATTGACCATGGGGATCTTTACCCCTCTGACATCGTTTGCGAGAGACTGGATTACACTTTCGATAGTGAGGCTCTTAGCTGGTACTGGAAACACTGGCTACATGGTTACTGCAAGCGTGCTCCTCGCAGAGTACTCGAGAAAAGAAACCAGGGGAAGAAACATAACCCTACTAGAAAGCTCTTGGGCCATAGGGTGGCTCCTAGCAATAATTCTATCAAGAATAATTCTACCGATCAGTGGCTGGCGGGCCGTGTTCTTGTCCTCGACGATAACATGGCCAGTTCTCCTGGTGGTTCTCCTCTATGTCCCAGAGTCTGCGAGGTTCCTTCTATTAAAGGGAAAAACAGAAGAAGCAAGAAGCCTAACCCAAAGATTCTCTATAGAATTACCAAGTACAAGCCAGCAAGAGAAAGCCTCTCTAAAGGAACTCTTTACAGGCAAATACGCTGCAAGGACGCTCATGCTCTGGATACACTGGTTCATGCTTGCCTTCTCATATTGGGGCATTTTTACATGGCTACCCGACCTCCTTGCAAGGAGAGGGCTAAGCATAGTCAAGAGCCTCGAATATGCAATTATCATAACGCTTGCACAAGTCCCCGGCTACTTCTCAGCCGCCTACCTAGTCGAAAAAGTAGGAAGAAAGCGTACCCTCGCAACCTACATGCTGGTTTCTGGTCTCTCAAGTTTCGGCCTATGGATGGCTACCAGTGACCAGGCCGTCCTATTATGGGGAATCGTACTCTCAGCATTCAACTTGGGGGCGTGGGGAGTAACATACGCCTACACCCCTGAACTATACCCCACCAAGCTTAGAGGCACGGGAAGCGGGTGGGCCAACTCTGTCGGCAGGATAGGAGGCATCCTTGGACCATACTTCGTAGGCTTCATGCTTTCACAGTTCAAGGAGCCATTCACGTCTTTCCTGGCATTTGCCGTTGCACAGCTCGTATCGAGCCTAACCGTGTCTGTGCTTGGAATAGAGACTAAGGGTAAAACATTAGAGGAAGTCTCCTAAAATGCTTTGATCTCCTCTAAACGATTCATTTTTATATCTTTCTAGGATAATTATACATGTTATGGCATCTAGTAGACCCCCGTTAAGCGGGGCAGTAGTCAGGATCGATCCCTTAAAGCTGGATGATATTGTTTCTCTTGTTGCCGAGAAAATGTGGAGATTTGAGCTTCCAGTTATCCCAGTTGTAGATTCAGAAGGCAAATATGCTGGAATAGTTTCTATTTTCTCGATTCTCAAATCTAAGTACCAAGGAAACACAAAAATTAGGAGCGTCCTCGAGAAGGTTCCCATTGTCGACTCTTCCTATTCCCTCACAGACATTGCCAGGATGTTTGTTAAAACGGGCCAGCCGGGCCTCCCCTANGNTGAGGANGGGAAAATAGTTGGAGTAATTTCGGCTAGGAGACTATTAGAAGCGATGGGGCTCGTCTCNAGGGTTGCAGCCAGGTATATAGCTTTCCCACTGGAACCCCTTAAACCAGACGACCCCATAGAGAAAGCGAGAAAGTTGCTGGCAGAGAATGGGCTGAGGTTTGCGCCTGTNGCAGAGAATGGGAAGCCAGTGGGAGTGGTAAGGATCTACGACCTGGTCAACTTTATCTATAATACGCCCCTACGCAGAGAAAGGCTCGGCGAAATAAAGGGAGAAATATCATACTTCCTAGAACAGCCAGTTTCCAAAATCATGGCCACAANCTTTAGAGCCGTAAACATNGATGGGCAACCCACCAATATGGACATAGCCGAGGGCTCGGTAGTGCTGAACACCAACGGGACTGTCTATGGTATNATNTCTCCCTACTTGCTTCTGAGGAGACTTTTACCAGCAGTTGAGGAAGCCAACATTCCCCTTAGAATAGAGGGCGTAGAAGACCTGGACTTTATAGCTAGAAATCTTGTTTTCAGGAAGGCTCTAGAGGTTGCCCGGGAAATTGCGCAACGGGGACGCCTACTCGAAATGTCTGTGGTAATAAAGTCCCGTGAGAAGGCTGGAGAGAGAAAAAGGTATGACGCATACGTTTCTATAAAGCTTGACAAGGATACATTTAGTACATCTTCTTCTGGATGGGATCCTGTGGCCGTGACATTTGAAGCCGTAGACTCTGCTTACAAGGTCTTCTCGAAGACCAAGGAGAAAAAGAGGGATAGAAGAATATCGCTTGCAAGGCTGAGAAAGGCCTTTAGCTAGCATTCTCGGCAAAATTTTTATTTCTAATCTCTGTTTTCTTCCCGATGATGAGGTCTCGGGGAGATGCTCGTAGAAAGGATGCCGAGCAACCCCGTCTCTGAAGTTATATGACCATAAATTGTCCCTCTTTGATCTGTTTTTAGCAACAAAACAAAATATATCTAGGTCTTTCAAAGCGTTATTATAGGTATGGTTTTTCGAGACAGGGTCGACGCAGGAAAGAAGCTCGCCGAGAAGCTCCTAGAAGAAGGCATAATGGACAGCAACTTTAGGGTTCTAGGTATACCTAGGGGAGGAGTCATCGTTGCTAAAGAGGTCTCCGCGAGGATCAACGCTCCCC
>JGI20130J15133_1003281_pt1 | contig 11278 bp, 9 predicted proteins | sample WasSprMetagenome_FD_15133 | JGI IMG/M metagenome (IMG submission 15133) | reverse complement strand
GCGGTCACGATGGTTTGGTTCGTCATGGACGAAAGAGATGTTGAGCGAGTGCTGACACACCCACTTTGCCTTATCGGCTCCGATGCCTTGACAATTCCCGCTGCTCTTGAACCTTGCCCCTTGCCCCCTGTCCCCTGTCCCANCTCTTCGTTGCCTTATGTTCACCCTCGAACTTACGGCACTTTCCCTAAAGTTCTTCGTTGGCTTGTGAAGGAAACTGGCAAGTTGACTTGGCACGAAGCCATCGCAAAGATGACCGGCAAAACTGCGGAGAAGTTGGGCTTGAAGAGGCGAGGCTTGGTCAGGGAAAGTTATTTTGCCGACTTGATTGTTTTTGACCCTGAACGGGTGCGCGATTGCGCTACTTATGAGAACCCGCATTTGCCCGCCGAAGGCATTGAATGGGTTTTCGTCAACGGAGTTCCCGCTTTGGCGAACGGTCAGCCGACAGGCGACCGAAATGGGCAAGTCTTGAGATTTGGCAGCGACCATTAACGGTGATGAAGCCATGCCAAAGCGAAAGCAAAAGACTGTCAAGGCGGAAGACCAGCGGAAACCTCTGATGGAGTGGACAGTTCACCTCGCCCGTCGTCAACCCTTCAAGGCAGCAATCGTCGTGCTCGTCATCGCTTTGACCCTTGCTGTCGGTTGGCTTTGGGTTCACCCTTTGATTGCGTTTCTGATGGGTCTGTTTCTGCTCAACGCTGTCGGCGAATTTTTGTTCCCGCTCCATTTCAGGGTGACGAAGGAAGGCGTTGAGGTTTCAAGTTCCCTGCATGACCGAAAACTCCGTTGGGAGCAAATCCGCCGCATGGAAGTTCATCCTAACGGCATCTTACTCAGCCCTTACCCGAAACCGACCCAGTTGGACAACCTGCGAGGCATATGGCTCCGTTGGGATGGGGAACCTGAAGGGTTGCAACGACTCGTGAAGATTTGCCAAGCCAACATAAATGCGCTCTGAACCTATCCGCAGTTTATCACTCGCTGCCGCAAACGCAACCAAACAATCACGCATTACGCTTTACGGATTACGCTCCAGTCATCATTCCTCGTCTTCGGGCTTCGGCAAAATCTTGATGCGGTCTTCCTCGGGCGTTTCTTCGTCGCTCAAGTAGACGACTTGACCTCTCGGTCGCCAAAGCCTCTCGTCTTCGGGTAACTCTCGTTTCTCGCCCTCTTCGGTAGTTTCTTCTTCGCCGACTGCTGCTCCGACTTCGACGGGCTGGTCAGCGACGGCTAATTGATGCTCGCGCAAAATTTGAACGCTTCGTTGAACACAGTCAGCACAGATGTGAACGCCTTCGCCGGGAATGAGCGTTCCAGCGACGCTCTCAGGGCGACCGCAGAAATTGCAGCGAAGGATTTGTGGCGGCTTGTAGCGAAGGAAGATGAGAGCGAAGAGCAACATCATCAAGCCGATAAGAAGCACGATGTTCGGACCAAGATAAGGTCGGGGCAGCAAACCGATGAGGGTGATATACCAGAGCGATGCCACTGCTACCATGATAGCGCCGACAGCAATAGCGAGCCAAGTGACCAGCGGTCGGAGTTTCTCCACCAGAGCGTCCCAGTCGAAGCGGGCAACAGCCTGTTCGGTTCCGAACCCGAAAGCAGTTGCTTCCCTCTCCAGATGCTCAGCCAATTTCAAAAGCACTTCGCTCAAAATCCCTTCCCTCTCGCCCTGCCTAACCATGCTGATGAAAAGCGGGGAGAAATAGTTCGGGTAGCGGGAGAAAGCGTGGGCGAGGCTCTTACCTAATGACAGGTCGCGTGCGATGCCATCCAGAATTTCCATAAGCCGAGGGTTATCAGTTTGCTGCCTCAGAACCTCTATCCCGCGAAAGGCATCAACGCCTGCACTGAGCATTGCGCTGAACTGGCGGCAGAAAATTGCCAGTTCAATTCTGCTGATCCCGCCCGATGGAGACTTCATGGCAATTTGCCTCCCTCATTGGGATGACTTAACCCGCTCAATGTAGCGCCCTGTGCGGGTGTCAACGCGAACGATGTCGCCGACATTGACAAACAACGGGACTTGGATGACGGCACCAGTTTCCAGTTTCGCGGGCTTAGAGCCACCTGAAGCGGTATCGCCCCTAACGCCGGGATCAGTTTCAACAACTTGCAACTCAACGGCTGTCGGCAACTCAACCATCAAGGGTTCGCCTTCGTGGAAGACCAAGATGACTTCCGTGCCTTCTTTGAGAAATTGAGCGTTTTCGCCAACCTGTTCGCTGCTCAAGGTAACATGGTCGTAAGTTTCGACATCCATGAAGACGAACTCGTCGCCTTGCCGATAAAGGAACTGGAAGGGACGCCTTTCCACGATGGCTTGTTCGAATTCCTCGCCAGCCCTGAAGTTGCGCTCCAAGACATTGCCCGTCAACAGGTGCTTCAGTTTCGTCCGAACATGGGCTCCGCCCCGCCCCAACTTGACATGTTGAGCCTCAAGGACCATGTAGATTTCGCCGTCAATGATGACGGTGATTCCGGGTCGGAAATCGTTGGTGGAAATAGGCATCTCTCAGCCCTCCTTTGCCGAGTTTTTATCCCCGTGTCTATTGTGACACGCAAGGGCACTTGTGGTCACACCTTCGTCACGAATTTGAGGCAAAGTCGGCTTTAGAGGAAACTTTAACCCAACTGCAAGTCACTGGCTTTTATCGCTTGAGTTGTGCCAGTCGTTAGGGCTTCAACGGCTTTGAGTGCAATGGCGGTCGCTTCAAGCCCTTGCAAGGCACCAGCCGCAACTTTCTTGCCCTCGTTGATAGCCATCGCAAACCGGATAAGGGCAACCACGAACTCGTTGTTTTCAAGTCTGTCTGCTATCCCAACTTCGCCTGGCTCTTTGCCCAATTCCAAAAGTTTGGTCGCACTTGCGACGAGCATGTATCCCTCATCGCGTCCCAGCCGGTGTCGCTGGGCGTAAACTTCCCAACCGAGGCTTGGTGCATCCGCTTCCTTGAACAAAACCCCGATTGCCCCTGACAGGTAAATCGTTCCGAACTCGCCGCTGAAGAACTCGTAAGTGGCTTGGAACGAGTTAGTCAGGGTTGCGTGGTAGGTCATCCTCACCCCGTTGGGGAATTCAAGAACGCATTGAACTGTGTCGGGCACTTCACGCCCGTCCTGCCACAAAATCGTGCTCCCCCATGCAGTTACCGAAATCGGTAGCGCCCCCAAAAACCAACGCGCGACATCGAATTGGTGCAAGGCGACTTCAGTCAACAAGCCGCCCGATGTCTCTCGGTAAAGTTTCCAGTTGACCTGCCGCTCAAGAACTTGGTCTCTGACAGGCAACCTCCAACTCGTCTTGCGATGCCATTGAGCATGGACCAAAGTGGGTTTACCGAGAACACCGGTCCGCATGAACTTGACCGAGTGGGAATATGTTGGGTTGTAGCGTTTCTGCAAGCCGACTTGAAAGACGGTGTTCGCTCGAGTTGCTGCCTTAGCGATTGCCTTCGCGTCTTCAAGGTTCAGTGCCAGCGGCGGTTCGCACCAAACATGTTTCCCTGCCTGCAGCGCATCCAGGACAATTTGCTTGTGAGTGTGGGGCGGAGTCGCTACTATGACGGCGTGGATGTTTTTGTCGTCCAAGACGCGGCGGTAATCGTCGTAAGTGGGAACAGGTTGCCCAACAATGTCAAGGGCTCGCTTCAGATGTGGCTCATAGATGTCGCAAAGCGCTGCGACTTTGAAGTTAGGTGGTCGGAAAGTTGCTTCTTCGCGCTCAGTCAAGTCCAAAAACAACTTCAGCATCTCAACATCGAGGCTGGGGATTTTGAGGAGATAACCAAGCAGGGTTCGCCCGTGTTCGCCCGTGCCGATGATGGCGACATTGATTTGGTCGCTGCTTTGCCCGAAACTCCTGCTGCCAGCGGAAGCCAAAACTCCAACCAATGTCGTCGCTTTCAAAAAGTCCCGCCGTGTCATTTCGCGTGCCATTTGTTCAACCTCCTTTCCGAAATTCTTCACGCTGACTTCGCCCATAATTTAGTCGCACGGGCGACTTTACCGTGTCAGGAAAATTTTGCGACTTTCAAGGCAGACTTGGCTTCTCACTTCAGCGCGTCTTCCGGCACGAGCAATTCGGAAGGGTGACGAGCCGTAAAGGGGGGGACATCGTAAAGTTCCACGACGCACCGCAAACTCCAAACCCGCAACGCCCAAATTTGCCCGTCCTTGCCCTTCGGGACGATTACAGAAAGTTGCTCGCCAGGCAAAATCGCTTGCTTTGCCATCTCCGAGATTTCCCCATACTTCCGCACATCCTGCTCCACGATGACGGAAATCTGGTCGCCTGCCACGATGCCTTCCCGCCTAATCATCGTTCCGTCCGCCGTCCGCAACTCTATGACCGATTTAGGGTCGCCACCAGAAGCGATGCCGATGACAAAGTGCTTCGTCCCTTTCGGGACGAAAAAGTAAAGCGGTTCGCCCCTCGGCAGCCATAACCGCAACGGCACCCGCCGAACCTTCCCCGGCTCATCGAATCGCCCACACCAAACCGAAAGCGGGCGACGATCAAATTCCACTTGCGCTGCCTTCCAATAGTCCGTCCCAGGGTCAAACGCATAAACGCCGTCGGCAGGTAAAGTGACGGTGACCGTCGCAGGCTTCCCCTTCTCTGCCTTAACTGTCCCTTGCGCAATCAACTGTCCATCAATCGCATCGTCACTCAGTTTGCCCGTCGTCAACCGACGCAAAGTCCATTTGCAATCAACGGTGTGCCCCGCATCAAAGGGCGTGTAAGTGAGCGAAAGCGTTTCGCCCTTGCGCCCGACGAAGTAATGGATGCCGCTTTCCACGAACAACGGTGACCGCTCCACATCGCCCCACGCTTTCACCGCTTGCGGTAACCGCTGTGCGATGGGCACCAACTTGCCGACAAACTTTCGCCCTTCAATTTCCACTGCGATGGGCACAAGGCGTTTGAGCCATCGCAAGTCGTCGTCAAACAACTGTCGCACTTCCTCGTCGGACGGGATGTCCGTCCGCTCCGTTTTCCACGCTTCCGTTTGCTTGAAGTCAAACCCGTCAATGCGCTTCAAGGCTGCAAAGCGTTGGTCAAACCATTCGGTGAACAGCATCGGGAAAGTGTGCACCAAACCTGTGTCCATGATGCGCCGAGCGAAAACGACGCATTCCTTCGCTTTTGCGATGACTTCTTCGGATGGCGCCACCAACTTGCCCCATTGATTCCAGCGCGATGTTCGGTCGTAATCCAGCCACAAACGCAGCAGGTGCAGATACATGGCGATTCGGTTGAGCCGCTTTTGCACTTGCGGGTCACTTTCTCGTTGGTAGGCTTCCTGCAAGTCTTGCATCGCCAGCAACAGCCCGCGCGCCGAAAAACGCTCCCCTTTCGCCCATCGCTCGTAAAGCCTTTGCATCGGTCCCGCTGCCTTCCCGAACGCCTTTTCGCAGAAATCTCGCACCAACGCCTTTGCGTCAAGGTCGGGTTGCCACATCAACTTCGCCGCCACCCAGTAACCCAGCCCGTTCGGTCCCCAGTTGCACGAAGACTCTGCCGTGTAACTGACCATGCCCAATTTGTGGTAATGCTTGATAGCATTCGCCAACTCGTAAACGCGCCCCGCTTTCGCAGCGCCTGGCAAGTCAAAGTCCCAAGGGTAACGCTGAAGTAGTCGTAGACGCCGACGGTCGCCCCCAACTTTCGGAACGCCTGAACTTGCTCGTCAAAAGTCAACTTTGTGTAACGAAAGCCCGTCGTCACTTCCACATAGACATTGGGCAACAAGCGAAATTTTGGTGGGTCGCTGTGGTAGGCGTAAGCGTAAAGCCCAACGAACTTATCGGGAAACTCCTTGCGGATGGCTTCCGCCACCTTGTTGGCAAGGAAAAAGGCTTGGTCGCTGGGCGAACCGATTGTTTTGCAGTTTTCGCATTCGCAATGACCGCCGCCATCGTTGGGTTCAACTGATGCCATCAATCGGTTTGGGTCGCGCCGAAAGAGTTGCAGCACGCCCTCAATGACCCGCTGCTGCACTTCAGGGTTACTGACGCAAAGTTGTGTCGGTTGCCTTTTGCCTCCCACAAGGGCAAACCATTCGGGATGCTTCTCAAACTCGCGGTGCGGGATGTAGCGCTCGTAAGCGTGTCCGCAGTCAACGGGAAAATCGCCATATTGACGGTTGCGTTGCATCCATGCTTCGTAGTCCTCTGCCAGTTTCGGCGTTCTCGGTCCCCAGCCATACCAGATGCGTCGCCACCTGAAAGCGGGTTTCGCCCTCAAGTTCAACTGCACCGTCAAGTTTGGTTGCTTTGGGACGACCGTCCAAACTGGGTCGGGAAAGAACCAACGGCAGCCGATGTGCTCAAGGAAGGCATAGACGGCGTGGCGCAAACCCAAGTCGGTGTTAGCGAGCAACAAAAGTTGATTTTTCTCGCTGCGGATGACAAAGCCCTCGTTACCCAGTTCGCTCAACCGATGCCTTCGCGCCAAGTCGGGAAACTCTTTCACAGTGCCCAACAAGATGCCGACTTTGTTGGGCGTGGCAGTTTCAATGGCAGGCAGGTTGCCGATGATTTCACCGAGCCACCGTTGCAACTCTTGGGCGATGGGCATCAACCGCTCTTTCGCTTTTTCGGGAAGCAAGATGGCAACTTGCGGTTGCCCCTTCCGTGCCAAAACGAAAGACTGCGCTGAAGCCACATGGGCGAGACAAGATAAACTCAGCATCGCAAGAGTTAGCGCCTCAAACCGCATCGCATTGCCCTCCTTTGCCGAAATTGGCTTCATTGTGTCAGGTAAATTGGCGTTTCACTGATAGCGACTTTTCTGCCCTCAATCGGATTGCCCATGATGTCAAGGGCGCTAACACCTGAAGGCAGGGCAATTTGGTGAACTTTGCCATCCGTTGACCACGCAACGCCCACCCGCTTTTTGCCAACCCTGAACCAGTGCACAATCACGCCGTCGCTCAACTTTTGGCTTCGCTCAAACTTCGCTTCTGGCGGAATCAAATTCGCCATCGCTGCGACGGTGGCAAGCATTTTTCGGGGCGTCCCGCCATACTCAAAGAAAACGCTGCCTGTGTCAACGCCGTTAATTTCGCCACAAGTTCCAGCGTGCAGGAAAATCTTCTCGCCGCCGTTGGCGAAGAAAAGTGTTGCGAATTTGACCAACCACTCGGACGCTCTCCGCTCGCTCGGATGAAAAGCGCTCCGCATTGCGGCATCGCCGAAAAAGTTGCGAAGCGGTTCTATCGGCGGGTCATCGTCGGCGTAGCAGCCTAACTCCGTCAGCCAGATAGGTTTCGCTTCGTCTCGTTTCCTCATCCGTTCCCAAAGTCCTTGCAACGGCTCGCAAAGCCCTTCAGGGCTTCCGCTGCTGTAAAGGTGCAAATCAAGGACATCAACGAACTGCAACCCACCTGCTTCAACGAACTCCCTCGTCCAACGGCTATCCGCCCAAATGCCAATCCCGCCGACAACGATTGCGTTTGGTTGCTCAGACTTAACGGCTTTGTAGGCGATGCGAAGCAACCTCGAGTAATCGTCAAGGGTGTGACCGAGCGATGATGGGAGCGAATAGAAGGTGTAAAGTGGCTCGTTGAAGATGTGGTAAGCAATCACTCGGTTGCGGTAGCGGCGAACGCTTTCGGCGATGTATCGCTCAAAGGCTCGTTCGTCCTTCGGCTTGCAAGCGAGCAACATAACCTGCCGCCGATAAGCAATGGGTTGCACCTTTTCAATTTGTGCTGGGTCGCCACTGCTACTCCACTCAGCGGATGGGAACGGGAACAAAACGAGACAATTGCCGCCTTCCTTCAGCACTCGGTCAATTTGAAAGTCAGTCTCACCGAAGTTGAAATCTGCGTCAGGTTTCGGCTGCACTGTTCGCCACTGCACTGACCAATCCCGCCACCACAAAATCCCGGCGCGATGAGCCAACCGTAACAGGAACTGCCAAGGGTAAGCGTGGTTCATGCCCCATCGGGAATCTTTGGCTCGGTAAGGCTTGATGACAGCGCAGCGAAGGGGCAGGCAGAAGTTTGCTTTTTCGGGTGTCGTCACTTGAACCCTGTAAAACCCGAACTTGCCCACTGGCAAATTGACTGTCCTGACGATGCTTTTGCCAACGGGCGCTGCGAACCTGACCGTTTGTCGCAATACTTCACGGTCAAAGAAATCACGCACCGAAATCGTCGCCGTTACTTCCCTTGCCCCTTGTCCCTTGTCCCGTGTCCCTTCAACTGTCCCATCCGCAAACACATGGAGTTTGATGGGAAGGGTTGGTTGCCCTCTTTCAACGACGAAAATGTTGCCCGTCTCATCTGTTGACGCCATCACTTCCACCTGAAGTCGCGGACGATACTCGCTCGCTTGCGAACCCTGCTCAAGTTGCATCGCATCAAGCCAAACCGTCGCGCCGCTCATCTTTGATGCGTTCAGGTCAAGCCCTGCGCCAACCCAAATGAAGTCCGCTTGCGGCGCGAATGTGAAAGAGTAGCGCTGCCAATCGGTCGTCAAGGTAAAGTTTCTGCTCAGGTTTCGCCCATCCGATTGGCGAACGAAAAAGACGCCAACGACATTTGGTCTGTCAGTTTTCATGAAGGCTGAAAGGGTGTAAGGTTGACCGCGATTGACGGTGACCCAGCCGTGATGGGCGACGACAATTGAGCGGACAGGCTGACGAATTGGGTCGAACCAGTCAAAGTAGAAGGTCGGCAAATTAGGTTCGCTCAGCGTGACCTTGAGGCTGAACCTGCCGTGTGCGGATGTTTTGTCGTCCAGTTCGCCAATCAGTTGAAAGACATTGCCCATCCACCAACGCAAATCAGGCGCGTAACTTCCCCAGCCCGCTGTCCCGCACTCAAAACTGCTGTTGGGTAGAAAGTTGACGACACCTTCGGTTGGAATTTGAGGAAGCCGTCTCGGGCTCAAAGCGGGGATTTCAACCAACTCAACATCGTCAAGCCAAAGGACTCCCGTGCTGTTGAACCAAATTTGCAATCGGCTTTCCTTTGCCGACAGGTCGCTTGTGGCTTGAAAGAAAAACTCGTAACGCTGCCATTGACCTGTCGGCGCGAAAAGGTCTTGCAGCCCCACATCGTTCCAAAGGCGAGTGTTGACGAGAGCGACGCGAACAATCCCAGTTCGAATACCTTCCGCTTTCGCCCAAAAACTCAACCGATACCAACGCCCCCGTTGGACGCTGATTGTCCCGACTTGGCAAATCATTGCGTGGCTTGCCGGCGTGCCATTGCCGAATTCGGTGCAAATCAACTTGCCCGAAAAACCTTTGCCCTCTCTACCGACATCGCGGACGAGTTGCTGCTTGACATGGGGAGCGCCTGCGGTCATCCAAAAATCGGGGACACCATCGCCGTTTTCATCCCGCTCAAAATCGCCGTTAGGCACAAGGTTCGTTTGCGCCACCGCAAAACCGCAAATCAAAAACACCAACGCCCATCTTAACATCGCTCTCACCTTCTTCATCGGGTTGGGGATCAGCGAACCGATGACTAAAGCCAACAGCGTGAATGGTTAGTGACACAGCGAAGTCTTCTGTGCCAGTTATCACCATTCATCTTTAATGCTGCGTCTTTCCGCCTCCACCTCTTCAAACCATGTCTCCAGTTCGCGAAGCATCCGCCGTGTGATGTCGGGATACTTATCCGCTAAGTTGTTTCNTTCCAACGGGTCTNCAGCAATGTTGTAAAGCTCGGGTGGTGGCGGGGGAGGAATCTCGCGCTCGGGAAGTGGCTCGCGCACAAGACCATGTTTGAGAAAATGCTCATATTCGTATATGGATAGCCGGAGCCACTCCTCCTCTTCCTCAAACAAATCCATCATTGCCTCTTTGATCGCCGGACGAACAAGCTTCCAGTCGCCATCTCTCATCGCGGCATTGCAGGCGCCGACAGGGGTATAGCGATTCCATTGCCAGAAGCGACGCGTCTCCACCTTTCCTTTCTCCCCTCGCAGGACAGGCAGGACATTCACTCCATCAAGAGGCAGGTGATTATCGGGTAGCTTCGACCCGGTCATGGCGAGGATGGTAGGTAGCCAGTCGCTGAAGTGGACCATCTCGTGAATTTCGCGACCCGCATCAAGACCATCTGGCCACCTGATCAGCATCGGCACGCGAATGCCTCCCTCATACACGGAACCTTTAGCGCCGTTGAAATGGCAGTTGAAGCGATCGAGCTTCATTTCCCCTTGCCCGCCGAACTGGGGACCGTTGTCACTGGTAAAGAAGACGACCGTGTTATTCCGTAAGCCATTTGCCTCGAGAGCCTCGAGAATGCGTGCCACACCGGAGTCCATGCGGTGGATCATACCGTAGAGGATCGCTACGCCCATTGTTGGGATACCCTCCTTGCCAAGAAAAGGCTTTACCTCTTCCTCCGGGGCTTGCAAAGGCGTGTGGGGCGCATTGTAGCAAAGGTGCAAGAAAAATGGCTCATGCTTGTGGCGTTCAATGAAGGCAATTGCCTCCTCTGTGAAAACATCGGTTAGGTAGCGCCCGTCAGAGCGACGAACGCTGTCATTGAACTCCAAACGCCAGTTGTAGTAGTCGTGCATGCCACCACGAAAGCACACAACTTCATCAAAACCGCGCCTGTTGGGATGATAGCGTGGGTCAAAGGCTCCAAGATGCCATTTGCCAATTAGCCCTGTGACATACCCGTTTGCCTTGAGGATGTCTGCCAGCGTTATTTCACGCAACGCAAGGCGGTCATACCCGTGCCACTCACGCGTGTCAATTGCACCTGTCCTGTGTGGATATCTTCCAGTCAACAAACAGGCACGCGATGGCGCACAGACTGGTGAGGCGGTATAGTGCTGTGTGAGGCATACGCCCTCTTTCATCAAGTTGTCAAGGGTTGGTGTGCTTGATAAGCCTCCATTGAACGCCCCGAAATCACCGTAGCCCATGTCATCAACGAGAATGAAGAGGATGTTTGGCCTCCTGCTACGCTCACTGATGATTCCCATCATATTCCTTCCCCTCCTCTCCATCTAATGCGACAAGCCACTTTTCACCACGCTTTGCCACATAAGCATAATGCTTGCTGTCTGGACTGACGGTAAGGCTCTTCCCAATGATGCCAGGGTGTATCTTCCCCAAAGAAACCTCCCTCGTAAACAGCCTTTGTGCACACCCACTCACCGACAACAAAACCAACGCCAAAGGCACTACCATTACCCAACGCTTCATCTCCCATCGCCTCCCTTTAGTTTTGTTGCACTACATCTCTCAACCTCGCACAAACAATGAGCGAACATGCTATGGACTTTA
>JGI20130J15133_1003275_pt1 | contig 11291 bp, 6 predicted proteins | sample WasSprMetagenome_FD_15133 | JGI IMG/M metagenome (IMG submission 15133) | reverse complement strand
TTCAATAATAGGAGTGAAGCGATTAGAACCGCGCTATTCAACCTACTAAGAGAGCATCGAGATCTCGCCGAACGAAGACAAATGATCCTAGGATACAGGTAGAGACCGCAAATCTTAGCTTGAGGTTTTTAGTCGCTTTCTTTCCAACCGGATGCTATCGTTTCGGGGATGCAGCGCCACCGCGTACCAGCGAGCTTTCGCTTAAAGGTGGTCGAGCAAAACGCTAGCGGAGACTCCCCAAACGCCTACCGGTTATCCGCTAGCGGCGGCTTTTGCTTTTGCACCTTCTCTCCTCTCGAGCGTTAAAGCTTCAACAAGCTCCTCGTAGTTGAAGATCTTGATGGGTACTGCGAACCGTATGCCGCTAGGCGGCGAGACAAGTAGAGCTTCACCCCTGTCTAAGGTGCGGATCTCCTGTTCAGCCTCGTCCAAGTAGGGGCTGTACTGGATCACCTTCTGTAGATCCGGCTTCGTCGGCAGGGGTAGGACTATCTTCGTGAGCGCCTGCCTGATCACCGTCTCGACAAGCTCACCGGGCATCTGCGTTATGTAGAGGGCTCCCACTTTGTACTTTCTGCCGCGCTTCGCGATCGTGCTGAATATGTTCTCCCGGACCTCGCCCCCCGCCGCCTGCTTCGATAGGTACCGGTGCGCCTCCTCCACCGCTACGAGAACGTGGGGAAGCCGCTTCCACTCTTCAGGCGAATACTTCCTCGCCTTCTCGTAAGCGTAAAAGATCCTCCTTGCGACAGCGATCGTCAGCAGCTTCTCCTCCCCCTCGCTCGCGAAGGGCATGTCGAAGAGCACTACCCGAGCTTCGCGCACCGCGCCAAGCACCGCTTCGAAAAGGTCGCCGGGCGCTTGGGGCACGAACACCCCCCCGCTCCCGAGCAGATGCCTGACCTTCCGCTTCGTTACAGCTATGGTGTTCACGCCAGCCATACTGCCTAGCCGCTTGTGGATGCTCCTCGAATCCACCGTAGCGATAACCTCCAGCCACTCCTCTCCGAACTGCCTGTATGCAAGCCACAGGAACTCCTCCTGCGGCTCCGTGAACTCTCCCGTCATCGTGAAGTCGGACGGCTTCAAAGCGGAGAAATCGACTTTGAGAGGATGAGCGAGGACTTCCCGCTCCACAACGTCTCCAGCCAGCTCCAACTCTAGCTTCAAGCGCGTCGGCTCTTCCACCCGCGGAGTCACCACGAACAGCCTCTCTTCCGCCACCGGCAGGTGGGCTAGCCCGTACTTGCCCGGCTCCGAGCCCGTCAGGTACTCGGACTCGACGTCGAAGAGCACGAGGCTGTAGCGTGGAGGCGCGAGCATAAAGGCGGCAGCNAGCACCNTACCCAGGTTCGACTTACCCGCACCTGTCACACCGCACACGAGCACGTGGTGGGGTACAACCTTCGAGCCGTCGAGAGCCACCACAGCGTCCGAAGGCCTATGCCCCACNCTCACGACACCGACGACCAGGTCGCCCGTACCCAAGCGCAGCAGCTCCAGATCCTCCTTCTCCAGGCTTTCCACCGGAGTGAACAGCTTCGGCACCGAGGTTGGGCCCTGAACCCAACCNCCCNCCTCGATCTGGCAGAGGATCGTGGCGAGAGCCGTATCGTACAACCTTAAAGGCTGGTCGTAGAGAGCCACCTGTCCCCCCTTAGCGGCAGCGTGGCTGGCGGCAGCGATCTCGGCGGGGGTCAGCAGGCTCTCCGGTTTGAAATCGTAAACCCTCATCACGTAGGTGCGCCCCGCGTCCTCAACCTTCACCAGCTGCCCGCGCTCAACTCTAATGCCCTCCAGTATTCTGAACTTCACGGTGACACCTTCAGCCCAGACTACGATTCCCAGCTTCAGGGTACGTCACCCCACAAGCTCCTCTCCTTGAAGCTTGTGTACGCGGCGGATTGGGCGAGGAGCAGGTCGCCCACGCCCCACTCCCTCAGCAGCTCTGTGAGCGCCATCCGGTCCACCTCAAGCTCGCTCTCGCCTATCCTCGACTCCTCGTGCGCAGCCTTCAGCGGGTACGGGTAGCCGGGGTTCGAGGGGTCCTGGAGGAAGGCTATATCCCCCAGCGCGTCCCCGCAGTCCAACCTAGCCAGCGCCCGCCTCGAAACGTCGATGCGGAGCACGCTCTTGCTCAGCTCCGAGAGCTTTGCGACAGCCGGGCTGCCGAGCATCCAAGGCGGTAGGCTCTCCTCCCTGAAGAGCGGGTAGTAGTAGAAGGCGTAGCCCCCTAGCCTCTTGCTAGCAATCCTCGATATGTAACCTAGCGCGCCCTCACCCGTGTCCAGCGCTAGCTTCGTTCTCTTCGGTATCCCGACGGGCACGAGCCCCGAGGCTAGCGCTCTCCTCTCAACCTTAGCTATAAGCTCCCGCGTGGACGGGCGGTAGAGAGGCGCTGCCGTAAGGCTCCGATCTAGAAGCAGGTATCCCGAGCCGGCCAGCTCCGCGAGCGCCTTCAGAGCGGTTTCGTACTCGATCCTCGTTAGCCACTCAGCAGCTTCGAACTTCGTCGACACGAGAGCCGCTCGCTTCACCTTCCTCTCCCCGATCCTCTTAACCCCCCTGTAAGCCACCGCTACGACCTTGCTCTCGATGATCGCTGTAGCGCCAAGGTTAAACAGCACCTTCGCGCTCGCGTCAACAGCTAGGGTCAGCTTGGCGTGAGGTACAGGCTCGAGCACCCGCAGGCGCGACGCGTCGACCGGTAAACCCCTGACAACCCTGCCGAAGAGTGTAAGGATTGGAACCGGTTTAGTGACAACGGTGCCGTCGAGCGTGACCTGCAGGTAGCGGCGCCGGTCTTCGAAGATCCTTTTCAGCTTCTCAGCGAGTATCTCGATGTCCGCCCTCTCGAAGCTTACGCTCAAGCCTCTCCCGTACACCACATATAGTGTAGCGTGTACCGCCTTAAAAAGTTAAAGATAATAACATTTCGGGAATAATATTTCATCCGGGTCGCAGCGGTTGCGCTGCTCCGCAACGGTAACAGTTTCCTGCAACCTTTGCGGCCGAATTCTCCGATGGATAGTTTCCAGGAAAGAGTACTGTTGTTGCGGAGCCGTTAACTGTTGAGATAGCTATATATACTGGTTGCGCCAAGGATCATACAGTAGCAATACCAATGTAACACGGCGGTAGAGCATGGCTGTCACGGTGCACTACGTCGGCTTCCACCCCACGTTGATACTGGAGGGTTTCGAAGCCGTGAGGGTGAAGGAGCCGATCGAGCGCGTGTACATCCTATTCGATGGGAAGAGCGACAAGAGAGATAGGTACCGCGCTGTTTCGCAGAGGAACGCGGCGAAGCTGGCCAAAGCTCTCGCCTTCTTCAAGCCAGTGAAGTTGCCTGTGAACCCGCTCAGCTACACGAGCGTGTTTTCAAGGCTCTACTCGATCCTCTACTACGAGCTGAAGCTGAAGGGCGGCGAGGGGAGGGGGATGCGGGTCTACATCGACGTGACCGACATGCCCCCGCTAATGGCTGCGGCAGCGGGCGCTGTGGCTATGATGTTCGAGAACGTCGAGGTCTACAGCGTGGTCCCTGAAGTGAGGGGCGAGTTCATCCCCGACCCGAGGACACCCGAGTTCGACGATTGGGTGGAGCAGAAGGACAGCTCGCACGCCCAAGAGGTTGTCAGGGTGCCTCTCCCCGGCCGCCGGGCACGCGTCGCTCCAGACTCGGAGAGGAAGTTGAAGATTCTCCTCACGCTGCACCGGCTCAACGGCTCGGCGGAGAGCGTTGTCGACTTGATGCGAGCGTGCGGAGACGACCCTGAGCGCAACCCGGCGGCGAAGGCCGCGTACAGCAGGCTGCTGAAGGAGATGGAGGACGAGGGCTTGATCGAGAAGGAGCAGGAAGGGAGGAGCCGAAGAGTCCAGCTCACCGACTTCGGCAAAGCCCTCGTGAAAGCTCTAGTGAGGGGGGAAGAGATGGCAGAAAGAGCTTGGCAGCCAGCCCCCGAAAAGGTGAGACGCCCGCTAAGGCTCCAGTAGCCCTCGCACTGCGCGTAAAAAGGGGGAAGAGCTTTAATGCAAAAAGAAATCCGCTGAATCGGTCTGGCGTTGCTCTTTACTGGGAAAGAGACTTGTCCCGCTCACCTTGAAATGACCACCGCTTTCAACAACTCCCTGCAATGGAGGACTATCACGCCACATCGAAGATTTTTCGGTGAGAGTAACGGTAAGGATATATTTGGCTGGTAGGTAGTACATGCCGGTGGGATTGCCAGGTAGTTACATAACGGTCTTCACGAAAGTCCGGAGGGAGGTCGTCGAAAGAGCTAAAGCTCTCAGGATGAACGTATCCAGTTCCCTCAGGGAGAAGCTCGAGGAGGAGGTTGACGAGATCCTAGAGTGGGAGGAGTAGGCGCGTAAGCTTAGGCGTGAGAGAGCTGACTGGGAGTTCATCGAGAAGCTCCCGCCCAAGCTGAAGGCAGCCCTCAAGTACTACATCGAGACGGGGGACTTCAGGGTGGCGCAGCAGATAGCGGGCCTCGACTTCGAGGACTTCAGAGAGCTCCTCAGGAGAGCGAGGATCCCCATCGTCCTGTAAAGACTCTGCGCACGCGGTTTAAGCGCACAGCTACGCGTGTGTTCAGCGCGCTTCGCTGTTAGCGCAGCGGAGTTGGCTCTGGGACTGCACAGCATGGTCTAACCCTTGGAGGTTATCACCGCGCTGCACGCGCTTTGTAGGAGCTTGAAGGGTAGCTACTCTAGGAGCTGTTCGACCTCCAACCTCACTTTTTCGAGCTCGTCGAGGAGCTGCTCGCCGGGGCTCCAGTAGCCGCGCTTATGGGCTTCGTAGAGCACCTCCACGATCCTGTGGAGAGCCCACGGGTTGTACCTCCTCATCTCTTCTCTAACTTCGCGGTTCAGCACGTAGGTTCTCGCGACCTCCTCCCACACGTACTCGCTTGCGGCCTTCGTCAGTGCTGCGTGACCGAGCAGGTACTCCACCCTCTTCATGACCTCTCTGGCTCCATCGTAGCCGTGGCTCAGCATGCCTCTTACCCACTTGGGGTTGAGCAGCCTCGCGCGGGCCCAAAGGTCCACAGCCCCCTCCACGCTCCTCACCCTGTCCACCTCTCCCGTCGTGTCCACCCACACCGTCTCCACCCTCCTCCCCGTCACCAGCTCGATTGCGCTCCTCAACCCGCCCAGGAACTCGTAGTAGTGATCGAGGTCCCCCACGTCGTACTCTGCGGTGCTCCTAACCTGGGCTACCAGCTCGACCGTTTTAAGCAGCTCTGGGAGCAGGCGCCCCGCCTCGGCGGCGTGGAGCCTGTCCGTGTACGCGTAGCCCATATCCTCGAGGTAGACCTTCGCGAGCTCCTCCTCGGCAGACCAGCTCGACGACTCCACGAGCTCGGGTAGCCTAGTCCCGTAGGTCCCCGGCCTCGGCCCGAAGATCCTCGCCAGCGCGATCTCCTCGCCGACCTTCTCCCTGTGCGCGAGGTAGTGCTTCCTCACGTAGTTCATTTCGGGGGGCTCGTCGAGCCGGGCGACGAGCTTCACAGCCTCGCTCAGCAACGACACGAGGTTGGGGAACATGTCCCTGAAGAAGCCGCAGATCGTCGCGACGACGTCTATCCGCGGCCTCCCCAGCTGCTCTAGGGGTATAACCTCTAGCCTCGGGTACCAGGGCCCCTTATCCCTCACGAGCTTGACGCCTAAGAGCTGCAGCACGGCTCCCACGGTCTCGCCCCTGGTCTGAGCGGTCTCGAACCCCCACAGGACGAAGCTTAGCGTCTCGGGGTACCTGCCGTGCTTTTCCTTGAACGCCCTAACCAGCTCCTCCGCTATCCTAGCACCCTTAGCGTACGCGGCTTTGCTCGGGATGAGCCTCGGGTCGAAAGCGTAGCCGTGCGACCCCGTCGGGAAGACCTCGGGGGTCCTGATGGGGTCTCCCGCGACCCTAGGCTCCACGTAGACTCCGCTAAGAGCCTTGAGGAGCGAGCCTAGCTCGTCGCTCCCTCTGATCCTCCCGCACAGCTCGCGTGCGTATTCCAGGGTTTCCTCGGCTTCTCTCCTCAGCCTCTTGAAGAACCTCCTAGCGACCTCCGCGGGCTCCCTACCAGCTACTACGAGGCTCAAAATCTCCCTGCTCGCTCTCTCGGCGTTCTCGAGCAGCTCGTACCCCTTTACGCCGTTGAAGGTCCACCCGGGGTTAGAGAGCAGCTCGTCGTAGCTCAAGCCTTGCTCCTCGACTACTAGCCTTGGCAGGGCTTTGACCTCGCCGTCCCTCTTCAAGACGAAGAAGAGGTAATCCAGGATTTCCTCGTCGCTCCACCTCCTGCCAAGCACGTGGAGCCCCCTCGGTATCACACTCTTTTTGATCTCGTAGAGGTAGCTGTGCAGCTCCTCCAGGTCGTCGCAGCGCAGGCTCAGCTTAGCGCACTTTTCCCTAATCAGCGATACCAGGGCTTTCCTCCTCTCCTCATCGCGCTCCTCGCTGAGCTCGTGGAGCAGCTGTTCAAGCTCGCTGTACTCCCCGTAGAGCTCGGCGTTCGTGAAGAGCGGGGTCCCGTGCGTAATGACGTACGCGTAGCTCCTCCTCTTAGCTATCGTCATCTCCGAGGGGTTGGTGACGTGGTAGACGTAGACGTGCGGGAGATCCCCTATGAGCGCATCCGGCCAGCACACTTCGGAGAGNGCAACCTCCTTCCCGGGCAGCAGCTCCAGCGTCCCGTGCGTGCCCAAGTGGATCACGACGTCGGCCTTGAACACGTCCCAGAGCCAGTGGTAGAAGGCGATGTACTGGTGGTGGGGGGGCAGGTCCTTCGAGTGGTAGAGCTTCTTCGGATCCTCGTGGAAGCCCCTCGCCGGCTGCACTCCGACAAACACGTTGCCCAGCAGGATCCCCGGCACGACGAAGTTGCCCCTTTCATCGACGTTGATGTCCCCGGGCGGCGGTCCCCAGACCCTTTCGACGCCCCTCCGGAGCTCCTCGGGAAGGGTTTCATAGCGCTTGAGGTAGTCGGCTAGCGGGAGCTTGGGGGCGCTCTCGCTGTAGAGCGACCACTGGGGGGAGTTCACGAGCAAGCCCTTAACCAGCTTCACCAGCTCGTCCTTCGGCACGGGCTTCGTGCGGTAGCCAGCCTCGGCGAGCGCCTTCAGCAGGACCGAGAGGCTCTCGAAGACGTCCAAGTACGCGGCGCTGCCAACGTTACCCTCTCCCGGAGGATAGTTGTAGATGACGATGGCGACTCTCTTGGCGTCGTTGGGCTTGTACCGCAGCTGGATCCACCTGGCTATCCTAGCGGCTTTCTTCCTCGCCCTCTCGCCGAGCACCACGATGTCCGTGCTCTCCGTGTCGTCAACAGTCGCTGAGATTATCGGCTCTATGGCGCCGTCGAGCTCGGGCAGAGCCACCGCTGTGAAGACCTCTATCGGGAGGAGGCCTCTGGGGTCCTTCCTCCAATCGGAGTACCTCCTCATGTAGGCGATGAGCCCGTTGAAGAGGAGGTAGCCCGATCCGAGGAACAGCCTCCTAGTAGGCTCTACATCGCCCCCGTACGGGCCCCCGTTGATGGTGAACCACTGGAGGTTTACAACAGCGTCCACAATCGGCCTATCCTCGACCACTGTGAACTTCCTCAAAGTGCTCAGCTGCTCCAGTATGCTCTCGGCGGAGCCGCCGACTACGAAGAGCGCTTCCACGCCGAGTCTCTCGAGCTCACGGGCGAGCGTCTCCGCCACGGGGAGGCACTGCTCGAAGTGCATGCCGCCGTAGAGGAAGATCGCCACGGCGGGCCTCCTGGGAACTACCACCTCGCTGGCGCAACGGCGCTCGCCGGGCAGGTAGAGGCAGTTGTCCACCTCAGGCTTGGGCTCCTCGAACCTCGCCTTAACGCCGAAGTACTCCGAGAGGATCAGCTTCAGCATGTTCTCCAGGTTGCGCCTGCCCCAGAACGCCCAGTACTTGGTCAGCCAGACCCAGTTCCTGTAGTCCCTCAGGACGCCGACCGGCAGAGCCCTCGAAACCCTCTCGACGGAATTTACGATCCTGAAAACTTTCTCCGCGTCAAGCCTATCAGCGTCGAAGTCGAGGGGCTTCATCCTTCTCGTGAATGCTTCCCCGGTGGCGGCGCCGAGCCTCAGGTACGCGATCGAAGACGCTCCGCCGACCAACGGCACCACGACCTTCGCCGCAGAGGCTCTCAGCGAGTTCTCGAGGTACCCGGGGATGGCGCCCCTGATGTCCAGCAGCAGGGCGTCCGCCTTAGAGATCCTTGAAGCAACCTCCTCGGGGCTCAGCTTGTCCAAGTCGCCGACGTATATCACGTCGAGGTTNAGCTCGACCTTCAGCCCCTCTCTGATAGAGTTCACGGCCTCGAAGAGCGTGCGCAGCGAGGTTTTCGCGGTCACCAAAACCAGGTTGATAGGGCTCAAAGGCACGCGCGCGGTATGATGAAAACGCATTTATGTCTTACCTTTGGAGGGCGACCGGCTCAGCCTGCTGTGGCTGGTGGTGCGATGAGCGCGGAGAGCGGGGGACAAGCGATGAGCTATCGCGGCAAGATCTACTTCCCTTTCCCAGCCATTGTGGGTATGGAGGACGCTAAGCTGGCGCTGCTTGTAAACGCGGTGAACCCGCTGGTCGGGGGCGTCGTCCTAGCGGGCGATAAAGGCACGGGGAAGTCGACCCTCGTGAGGGCGTTCGCCCAGGTGCTGCCCGAGCAACCCGTTGCTAAAGGTTGCCCCTTCAACTGCAACCCCTTCAACCCCCTAGAGATGTGCGATTACCACTACGAGCTGTGGAGAAGAGGGGAGAGCATAGAGCACGAGTACAGGCGAATACGTGTAGTGGACCTNCCGCTGAACGCGACGCCCGATAGGGTTGCGGGTTCGATAGACATCGAGCAAACAATAAAAACGGGGAAGGTCGTCTTCAAGCCGGGGCTNTTGGCAGAAGCTAACAGGCAGATCCTTTACNTAGATGAGGTGAACCTGCTCGAGGACTACANTGCGGATTTGATTCTGGATGCCGCCGCGAGCGGCTGGAACGTCGTCGAGCGGGAAGGCGTCTCCTTCAAGCACCCCGCCAGGTTCGTGCTCGTGGGCTCGATGAACCCCGAGGAGGGTATGCTGAGACCTCAAATGCTCGACAGGTTCGGCCTCTACGTGCCGGTGGAGGCCTCTGCGGACCCCGAGGAGAGAGCGGAGATCGTGGAGAGGGTTGAGGAGTTCGCGAGGGACCCTCAGTCCTTTTACGAGAAGTGGGAGCCCTACGAGAGGCAGATCGAGGAAAAGATCGCGAGAGCTAGGGAGGTTGTGAACAGGGTGGTTGTCGACAGGGACCTGCTAAGGCTGATAACAGAAACTATCGTTAAGCTGGGCATAAGGACTCACAGGGCTGAGATCGTGACGGTTAGGGCGGCTAAAGCGATAGCGGCCCTAGACGGCAGGACGCGCGTCGGCATGGACGACCTGGTGAAAGCGATGGAGCTTGCTTTAAAGCACAGGCTGGCTTCGAAGCCCTTCGAGGAACCCGGTAGGAAACTCGATGAAGCGATCAAGGAGCTTACAGGCGAGAATCCCGGGCAAAATCAGGACAGGGAAAGAGGTGGTGAAACCGGGAGCGGCGATCCCCAGCCTCAGAGCTCTTTGAGGCTGAGCGGTGGCGGGAGGAGCGATAGGGTCGAGGCCCTCTTAAAGGACTTTCGCGAAGCCTCTGTAGATCTCGAAAAAGAGCCTTTCAGCGGCTTCGAAGCGAGGGGTAAGGTCGCGGGTAGGGGTTCGAGGGGCTTAAGAGCGGTGGCTGTGGCTTCGCTCAGGGGCGTCCCCATAGACGCTGTGCCGCCTGCCGACGGGCAGCTGACCGACGTGGACTTCCCAGCCTCTTTAAGAGCCGCTGTCGCCTTGAATCCGACCTTGCCGATAGCGCTCAAACCCTCGAGCTTAAGGGTTAAGGTTAGGAAGGAGAAGGTGCCCGCGCTTCACGTGCTGCTCCTCGACGCTAGCGGGAGCATGCTGATCGGGAAGAAAGTTTCCCTGGCTAAGCGCATCCTCAGAACGGTTCTCGAGGGAGCCTACAGGGGCAGGACCTACGCGTCCCTCGTGGTCTTCAGGGGCGTGGGAGCCGCCACCGTATCGCCCCCCACTAGGAACTTGGAAAGCGTTTACGGGAGCCTGGATAGGTTGCCGGTCGGAGGTTCAACCCCCTTTACCCACGGGTTGTTGGTGGCGTTGAACAATTTCAAAACATTCCGAAAAATATTTAAAAATTCTAAGTTATTTCTCCATATAATTTCTGACGGAAACGCTAACGTTTTCTTAACAAGCAACCCTAAAGAGGAGGTTCTGAAACTAGCAGATTCGTACAAAAAGCTAGGTGTGGAGGTGGTCGCCTACCGCATAAAGCCTAAGCCGAACTTCGCGGTCGATTACTTAGGCTTGTTCGTCAGAGCTGCGGGCGGGAAGTGCTATAGCGTGTAGCGGTTGCGTAGCGGCTTCCGCGCGGTTAACGCGCAAGAGCCTAAACGTTTATGCCGGGGCTTCCGCTGGGGGAGACGCTGCGGGTTCGCGCTGCGCGGAGGTTTCAGCGCTTCCCTCCTGCGACGCTGCGCGCGTAAACGACCTTCCCGCTCCTCAAGGCGTCTAGGTAGAACTGGTTGCCAGCCCGCACCGCCCTCTCGAGCTCGTCGAGGGATACGACGGTGATCTCCGCGTCCGCGCCCTCCAAAGGTGCGAGCGAGGAGAGCGCGCGTGGTCGAGCTCTGAAACCCTCCCCACGGTAGCTATCAGCGCGTTTGACGGCAGATGATGTAAGAAAGGTACGGGGAAAGGAGGAGCGTGAATCGGCAACAGCATATCGGTATATTCCTCTTCCCTGTCCAAAACTATTACAGGGTGATAGTATTTGCGCAGCACGCGAGATAGCAAAACATGAACTACATCTGTCTTCCCGGTCCCGCTGCGTCCCACCAACGCGAGGTGGGGGGTTAGGCTCGTATTAAGCTTCAACCACTCTTCGACGAAAACCGCCATGCCCCCTCGGCATTCTACTCATCGCGCTTTTTATGTTTCACGCCTGAGCGAAGGTGTCTCCAACCGTTTAGCCTCTGTAAACCGCAAACCCCTGCGCGGCGCCCGCCTCGGCTGGGTCGGTGGGTGGGCTGGGCTTGCAGCCGCGCGGGTTTGTCGAAGCGTTTTAAAGCTAAGGAGAGCTGGTGTGGCGGGGTGGGTGTGCTTTCGAGCGAGGAGAAGAGGAGGTTTCTTAGGGCGCTCAGTGAGGACGAGGAGTTCCGCTACGCGGTAGCGGGTTTGCTGGGTTTAGGCGCGGTGCT
>JGI20130J15133_1003274_pt1 | contig 11291 bp, 18 predicted proteins | sample WasSprMetagenome_FD_15133 | JGI IMG/M metagenome (IMG submission 15133) | reverse complement strand
ACAATTGCGGCTTGTAAGATCTCCTAATAACGCCTGCCGTATCATCGATGAACCTCCAAAGCCCCGCCTTAGGGTTCACTATATCCACCCCTAGCTCCCCTATCAGTGCATCGCTCATGAGAACCTCCCTCTCGATCAGTGAAACAGCCAGGTCCGCCTCAACCTCCTTAGAAGCCCTGTCAGGCTCGACGACAGCCACCCTACACGCCCTGGGGTAAACATGCATGAGCGTAGGACCCCCAGCAGTATCGTACTCGACCGCGATGGGCCTGCCGAGAACCTCGAGACCAACACCGCTCCTTATGAGGAAGGCTTGCGGGACGAGCAGCTGAGGCTCGTCAGTCTCAAAACCCGTGTTCGCAAGCGCAACAGCATCGACAGCCCCACTACCCATAGTGATCCTCAACTTGACCCTCACGCCCATCCTCTCAGCCCCTCACCTTTATGTGCCCCACCCTATACCTCCTCCTTGGCACGATACGGCCAACCCTGTACCTCCTACGCGCCTCGCCCGTGCCCGTCATCCGCACCACATGGAGCTTTACACCATGCAGTTAATAAGGTCTACGATGCCGTAGCGCGCGCTCTTCTAAGCAGGATTTATATATATCCCCCTCTTCCCCATCAAGCGATGTTAAATGCAGGTCTCACTCGCTGAGAGGGTATTAGAGGAGATAGGGGCAGACAGGAGGCTGAGGATGAGGCTTGCGGAGCTCATCGTGTCCGAGCCTGAGGTCAGGCTCTTCATGCTAAACTCCATCCTACCCGACGTGGCGAGGAAGGAGGACGTAAAAGAGCTAAGAAACGAAATAGCCCAGCTAAGGGGAGAGATTGCCCAGCTGAGGGGGGAGATAAACCAGGAAATAGCTCAGTTGAGGGGGGAGATAACCCAGCTTAGGAGGGAGATGTACAGCAACTTCAAGTGGACAATAGGCATCATACTCACAATATGGGGAGCAACAGTCATACCAATACTACTCAAGTTAGTAGGGGCAATATAACCTACCTGCAGCACGACCATTCGTTTTCCTCCAATTTCATATTCCCATGCTAGTCTAGAGAACTCTTGGAGTTCTCTAGGGTGCTAGTCTAAAGGGACCTATCGTTTAAAGCGCCAGCTTGCCCTGGTATTCCTTAGGAAGTCGAGTTAGCTGCAGAATAAGCTTCGAACGTGGCGCTCTTTAATGCCTTAGAGACCCGGCAATTTGAATCCAGCTGGGAGGTGCCTGGCTTTCCAACCATGTTTTCAGCTTGGTAAAATTTACGAACATGTTCATAGTTATCATTCATAAACCGTGAAAGGGAACTAAGCTTCCTAGAAGAGAGATACTCCTCTAACAGGGCTGAACTTGTAATAGTTTATGGACGTAGAAGAGTTGGCAAAACTTTTCTCTTGAGGAAGCTCCTAAGTGGCAAGAAAGGAGTATACTTCGTGATCTCAAGGCTTGGAAATATTTTCCAAGAGTCCTCAGAAGCCATAGCAGAGCAGCTCGGCGTGTATCCGCCCCTACTACGCAACTATGTAGACTTATTCAGACACATAGCAGAGGAAAGTAGCAAGGAAAGAACAATTTTTATAATCGACGAGTTCCAGAGACCAGCAGAAAGCGATTCATCTTTCCTAACGGAGCTCCAGGCAGCATGGGACAACTTTCTCAATAGCGCGCGCTATCTTACGTATCGCTGGGCATATATCTCGTCTCGTCCCTCAGTTCTCGTTCCCTACGTATAACATGTTACTTCTCCGCCCAGGCTTTGAAATAATTAAAGCGAATTAGTAACAGCAAAAGTAAAATTACCAAAGTCAGCCTCTCTTTCACACACTTGAGAATCCCTACATGTATAGGTGGCTATAAGTTAGAAAGCCTTAAAAATATGTTTTCAAATTTTTCCACGGTGGGAAAGTGGAACAAGTGTTAAGGGTTGACGAGAAAGGCAGAGTGCTTCTTCCGGGGGCACTAAGAAAAAAACTTGGCATAAATAGGTTAGTAAAGGCTAGAATAGAGGGGAACCGGATAATTCTCGAGCCAGTTGCAGACCCAGTTGAGCTACTAATGAAAGCAGTCATAAAGGGCACAGAAGACATTGAGCTAGAGATAAGTGAGCTTAGAAGAACAGCCGAGAACCAGGTCAAAAAACTCATCGAGGAGTAACGTGTACTTAATCGAAACGGACATCATCCTAGCGGTTGCCTCACCCCGAGACAAAAACCACGAGACTGCACTAAAAGCGCTCCGCATCCTTAAACCCCTCCTACTCAGCCCATACAGCCTAGTTGAGCTAGACCTCCTCGTAAGCTCGGGGCGCATAAAAGTCGCACTCCCAGACTTCTACTGGGCGCTCGAGAGCCTGATAGCCTACTACAGCATAAACTTACCCTCACCGCGCCCCACCCATATGGAAAAAGCGCTCGCCCTAAGGACCGAACACCACCTTTCCTACTTCGACTCGTTGCACGCAGCAGTTGCCATTAGTGCAGGAGCAACTCTAGTCAGCTTCGACAAGAAGTACTCTGGCGTAAAGGAATTAACGTACCTGCACCCAGGCAAGCTACTAGAAACGCCTAAAGGCTCTTAAGCCCCTCCTGGCTTGGACGACTTGAACTAATGACAGCGTTTTAGGAATCCGCCGCATAACTTAGAGATTGAGGTTTTGTTGAGCGCTCTCTACACCACTCCACCGATAGGCTTAGGGAGTTATCTTAGCAAATCGGGGAAAACGACAAGACAATACAAAGCTCCGGTCAAAGTCCCTCAAAAGGCGATAGAAGTGACGGGTCCTCGGGAACTCTTCTAAGCAGAATTTATATATCACACTCCTCCACATATAAGTGAAGACAAATGCAAACCTCCCTTGCAGAGAGAGTAGTAGAAGAGATAGAAGCCGACAAGAGGCTGAGGATGAGGCTTGCGGAGCTCATCGTTTCCGAGCCTGAGGTAAGGCTCTTCATGCTGAACTCCATCCTACCCGACGTAGCTAAAAAAGAGGACATAAAAGAGCTAAGAGGCGAGATGGCACAGCTAAGGGGAGAGATAAGTCAAATCAGGGCAGAGATAGCACAGCTGAGGGGGGAGATAAATCAGGAAATAGCTCAGTTGAGGGGGGAGATAGCACAGCTCAGAAGAGAGATGTACAGTAACTTCAAGTGGACGGTGGGCATCATCCTGACGATATGGGGGGCAACAGTCATACCAATACTACTCAGGCTGATAAAAGCAATATAACCTACCTGCAGCACAACCATTCGCGCGCCTGAACGCGGCTTTACAGAAACTAAAGTTAAGCTTAGTGTCCTTGCGTCAAAACAAAGCCATTCTTCTGCAAAACCTTTACCGCTTTATCCAGGCGCTCTTCCCTAACAAGTAAATGGTCAGTGGAGTAGGTAGAAATAACAAAAATGGGTATATCTTCATTTGCTAAGAGCGTAGAGACATAGGAAAGGAAACCTGTCAACTCAAATGGAAGCCTCGCTTCAAAAGTTATTATTCTGAAAAACTTCTCTCTGCAAATGACTTGTAAGTCAGCCCCTTCTCGAAAAATAGCAGTGACCTCATTTTTATCCTTAATAACCGCGAAAACTTCGTTAGAAAATCCAGGAACATTATCCAGTTTACCTATTATGTACCTGTTTCTATCCACGCTGAACCCCATCCTAACCCTTCCTCTAAGCTCATTAAACCTCATGCTTATCACAAGCAAACATGCTGCACTGCTATAAAGTAGCAACTATTAAAATGTGCCCAGCTCACCCCCAACGATGCCCACCAACCGCGTCCCAGAGAACCAGTTGACCGACTGTTACAGAAAAATGAACAAGGATGTTTCCTTGACGGCTCCCGCGCTTTTTATAGCCTCTCTCTGTTCTCAACCCACCCAAAGATCTCAATTATCCTTTCGCACAAGGACCAGGACTTCTAAAACCCTGAAAGATCTTGCTCAAAGCGATTTTGTGAGTGGGACGAAGAAATTTTATATGTGGAGCTAAAGCAAAGCTACGAGTGGGAACATGGAAGAGATGAGCGTCAGAAGGGTTGACGCAAAGGGCAGGGTTTACCTCTCAAGGAAGTTAAGGGGATCAGAGCTCTACATGGCCGAAGTCGATGACGTGATTCTGCTCTCAGCCTCGAGAGAACGCATCATGTCAGCCGTCGAGCAGCTGGCTCCCCGCAACGCCATAAAGGAGTACCTTGCCCTATTGGAGGAACTGGGAGAACCCGCGCCGAAAGAGATCAAGGGGCTCGCAAGGGCGAGAGCTTGGAGGAGCGCAGAGGGGCAATAGTAGACACATGCGTCCCGGCCTCCAGGAGACTGGGGGCCCTAAGAACCCTCAACACAAAGCTGTACATCACCCCAATCGTCCTGCTCGAATACCTCAACTGGGCGCTCGAGTCAAGAAACCTCTGGCTGGCCAAAGGAGATGCCAAGAGGGCTAGGGGCTACGAGCGCTTGGTTGAGCTACTCCCCTCAATACTCCTAGAGCTCGGAATAGAGGTCCTCGAGCAGAAGTTCACGATTACTGAGCTCAGGTGTTGTCCTTTTTACATCATCGCTTTTCAATTCCAATATTACTCCGAGTTTTGACAAGGTACCTTCAGGCAAGCAGGCTCAGCTGATTCTCTACAGTCCCACCAGGGATGGTGTTGTGAAAGTATTTTTGAACGGCTCTAAACAGACCATCATTAAAAATATTAAGTCAAGCAGATCTTTGGAAATCACAGAAAATAGGATTTATGCAGTCCAGGATCTTTACACTAGATATATCTCGGTTTACACTACTGAAGGAGTCTTCCTGAAAAATATTCCCATACCTTCTTCTATCCCATATTTCTTATCTTTCGTTGTTCTGCCCGATGAAAGGATAGCATTGCTAGATAACAAATACGATAAAATATACTTCATAGATTCCTCGGGAAATTTTATAACCGTAGTGAACATCCTAGAAACGCCCGATAATCACTTGCAGAATCTTCACGGAATAGTCGTTGATAACAAGCTTATTATTTCCGAGGATGGAAATGGGCATATAATACAGATAGATTTAACGACCTACAAGAAAACCATCTTCAAGGATTTAAGTGGCTTAGATGCGTGGTTAGGAGCCATAACATATTCAAACGGTTGCTATTATGTATGTGGACCTAGTACCATCTACAAGTTCTCTGAGAATAGTAACGTGGTAAGCAAGGTTGCTGACATACCCGATTACAACATCGTTGGAATAGCAGTAATAGGTGATACTGCTTACGTTGCTGTTAACTTTGGCGGCAAAATATATAAAGTAAATTTGAAAAATGGAGTGAGCGAAATACTTGCATCAGGTCTAAACTACCCTGAAGATTTAAAAGCTCAAATTTTACCCGAAAACCCCGCCTCCATCTCTAGTCATATTAGAGCCTCAAATGAATGGTTTAAGCGTTACGGTTGATGGGTTTACTTCGCCGGGGTATGAGGGTGCGAAGATAACTAGGATTCACTGGGACTGGGGTGATGGGTTCAGCGAGGACCACTCTTTCCCGGCAGCGCACACCTATGGTAGTCCTGGAACATACACAATAACTGTGATAGCATACCAGTCAGACGGCTTAACAGCAACAAAAATCCTGAGCGTGAAAGTTGAGACTGAAAACAAGCCCCCAACCCTTACCCTTTATAATCCACAGGTAAGCGGCCTAACGGTGGCAATCAATAGAGCCGCAACACCAGGCCACAGCAACGCAAGCATAACTAAGATTCACTGGGAGTGGGGGGACGGGAAAAGTGAAGATGCATGGTTCCCAGCTTTGCATACATACAGCAAATCAGGCACGTACACAGTAACGGTAACAGTATACCAGTCGGATGGGCTCTCAACAACGAAAACCCTAACTGTGAAAGTTGAAGCTGAAAATAAGCCCCCGGTCGCTTACATAGATTCAGTACATCCAAGTCCAGCTTACGAGGGCGAAGCTGGCGAGGCTAGCCGGCGAGGCTGAAAAGTACAGAGGTTACGTGAAAAGGCTCGAGGCTATAAAAGCGGAGGGGAAGATTTCACAAGCAGTCTACGAGCAGTTAAAGAGGGAGTACGCGGATAAGCTGGAGGAACTCGAGTCGAGAATAAGGGAGTTAGAGGAGGCTATGAGAAAGCCCCGCGAGCAAAGGTAAAGCATCTGATCAATGCTGAGAAGCAAGAACAAGAGGTGCTGTGCAGAGCCGGCTCAACCCATTAGCGCACGCGCGTCTTTATCAATATATTTGTCGCCCTCTTCAGTTTCCTCAGCGTCGAGCTCTAGGCTGGGCGCTATTTCCTCTAGTTCATCTAGAACTGTACTTATACTCTCCGGGGAGAATTTTTCAAGGATAATTTTGTCTCCGACAACACGGCATAAAAGTTCTTCTGCACCCTTTATGCCCACTGCCCTTCTCACATCCTGTGGTAAAACTAGGCGCCCCCCCTTGTCAACTTTGACAATTTTTGCCATTTTTATTTCCAATCTTACCATGTTCTTTGCCAATATAAAAACGCGTCGCGCGTAGCTAGCGTACATCTCCCCCCTTTCTCCGCCGCCTTCAGAAGCGCTTCAGCGTACGGCTTCAACCAATCCCTCTCCTTCACGTGGGCGAGAAGAATGTCAGTCTCCACCAGCAAGCGTCCTCCTCCTCAACCGCTCCTCGACCTCCTCCAGGGCGCCCGCTTCGGCCAACGCCCGGAGCTCGCTCCTACCCTTTTCGGTTTTAAGCCACGACGAGCTGGCTTCAACAGGCTTCGGAGGCACCTTCACCAGGACGATCCTCCTCCCCACGGACAGCACCAAAAGCAGGTCTCCCGGAGACACCATGCCCTTAGGCAGCTTCACCCTCCCCCGGTCGTCAGCCTTAACCAGGTACGCTATTTAAAACCCCGAAAACATTAGCAATCCCCTAGATATAAAAGTTATCCCCGCTTCGCTGGAAAAACCCGTGAAGCTCCCAGCGGTAAAGCACGCGACGACCTTCGAGAACTACGGCATGGCGCGCGGGAATTTTACCGAGGTCTTTTCCCCTGTGGGAGGAAGGCTCTTTCAAGGTAGATGCATCCCTGGAACCTTTCCGACTGGAAGATGCTGTGCGCGCGACCTCTGGAGCATCTATGACGTAGTAGTACATGGCTGTAGAACTACCAGGATAAAACGTGGATGCCATCCTTGGAAATTTTAGAGCAGCATACAATTAAGTATGCTACTTGAGATCCCGGGTGAGATCTCTGTTAAGCCTCTGGAAGGCTCATCGCGATTGCCTGACCACTGAGCTGCTTCGATATGGAACTTGTATTCGAAGGATCGCTCAAGCATAAAGGTAATGCGTATGGGTGGACATGGATTCGTGGCTCATTGACGCGATAGCTGCAACCGCGCCTCAGCTGCGAAGACCGTATTTGGCAATATATGAAAGGCTGAAGACCATGAGGGATGAGGATGCCTTTAGAGTCATAACGATACTCTTCCTCGCGCAGGTCATTGAGCAGAACAGCATTCTAAATAGGAAGCTGGACAGTGCAAGCGAGGCTCTAGCCGTACTACTAGAGCGGACGAAGAAGTTGTGAAAGCAATTCTTCATGTCGCGCGCGATAGGGGGTTGGAGTCCTCGGGTGATGCGTTCTCATATCTTAGTTCTCAGCGCTCTGCTCAACGCATTTGACTTTACCTCGTCCAGTAATTGTAATGGTTCTTGTTGGATTTGGAGAGCTTGCCGAAAGACCGGGGTGCTACATCCCCTTTTACGGACCATACCTCTGGAGAATCTGTGACGACGCCTCTGCTCGCTTGGCATTCATGTACTTTAGTGAAGGTGGAGATGTTAGGGTGATTCTTCGTGGAGTGCGGGATAAAACCATTGCTACTGTCTTTCATTGCCATAGGGCTGGTTGCCGTGTGCATGCTCCTCAGCCATCAATGCTGGGCAGTTACGGTAATGGCAACATCCTTAAGATGTTAACCATTTGCGGTGCTATATTAACTGCAACTGGCTTTATCATTGCTGGTATGCGAAGAGCTTGCTTTGAGGGCTACCTCCTAACAGGACTCGAGAGACTCACGGGTGAAACAGCAATAATGCGCTCTCTCCAGGATGTTCAGCTATGGCGAGCCTTTGACAGCGATGTATGCTATTTGGCCCTTGGCGGGTAGCCATGGAATTTAACAGCTCTAGGGGGGTCTTATAAGCGCCCTCTCAGGTAGATCCTCAAGCTCTTGGTGCTTAAGCCTTGGGAGTCGTAGTGCCCCGGCGCTTACCGTGTAGCGCGCTCTTTTGGACATCGCCATCCACCTGTCGACGCTGAAAATGTCTCTGCGGCGACATCTTTTTATTGCTGACGCGTCTATGTGGATTGGTGGTGTGGGTGGCTGACATCCTCGATGTCCTCTCAGCGGTTGGTGGTCTTGGGGGGCTGCTCTCGATCATGGGTCTGGCTTACTGGCTTGGGAGGAGGTTTGCGCAGATAGATGAGAGGTTCAACTCCCTCAGGAGGAGCGTGAAGAGCGTGAACGAGTTCATGGTTGATTTCCTCAGCTACGAGGGAGTCCTTAGGAAGGAGGCGAGCGAGCTTTTGAGGAGGGAGATGTCCAGGGTCCTGTCCGTGAACCCTATCACGGACGTGTTGACGGAGGAGGAGAGGAGGAGGCTCAAGGAGCTCCTAGAGAAGGATGAGCTCACACTAGAGGAGGCGGACGAGCTCTACAGGATAGCCGACAAGCTGGTGGAGGAGGTCGGGGACAAGTACACGGAGGTCTGGAAGCTGCTGTGGTACTCGAGGTTCTGGATAGGGTACAACCTCAGAAAGCAGAGGGAGAGGGGGAAGGAGGAGAAGAGGGGCTGAGCTTTAGGGGGTGGTTATCGGCTTCCCCGGCGTGCGTCAAGGAATTAACGTACCTGCATCCAAGCAAGCTGCAAGAAAACTTCAACAACTCTTAAGCCCCTACCTGACTTATATAAGCTAATGACCAATGACAAAAGTCCCAGGAATATCTAGCACATAGCGCAGGGCTTGAGTTTTTCTCAAGCACTTTTCCCTATCACTCCACCAATAGGCTTTGGCGAGTTATCATGCTTACTCAGAAGAGCAAAACTACCCACATAAAGCTACTATCAAGAGTCCTTACCGCATCAAAAACCACAGGTTCGCGGGAACCATCCAAAGCAGAATTTATATATCGCACGCCCCACATCTACGCGAAAAACCAATGCAAACATCCCTGGCGGAGAGAGTAATAGAAGAAATAGAGGCAAACAAGAAACTAAAAACCAGGCTCGTAGAAATCATAGTGTCAGACCCCGAGCTCAGGCTCCTCATGTCAAACTCCATCCTACCCGACGTAGCAAAAAAGGAGGACATAAAAGAGCTAAAAAGCGAAATAGCACAACTAAGGGGAGAACTCATTCAGTTGAGGGGGGAGATTACCCAGCTGAGGAGGGAGGTGTTCAGCAACTTCAAGTGGACAGTAGGCATCATCCTGACGATATGGGGGGCAACAGTAATACCAATACTGCTGAGACTAATAGGAGCAATATAAACCAAGGCATGCTATCTTTTACCGTATTGTAGAATCTTGCAAAGCCTCGGGCAAAGCAGGATCTTGAGCCCCTTTTCCTCATGGGGAAAAATAAGCGCGCTCGGAAGTCGTTAAGTGTGTCGAGGAGTTTATCACGTCTAAGATAAAGGAGTTAAGGCATTATATGAGGAGCATGTTGCGCTGAGGGATGAGATTGGAAAGTACAGGAGTCATCTCGATAAGCTCGAGGAGCTCCGAGCTAAGGGGGAGGTTTCTGAAGGATATTCCTATTACTATTGCTTGGTGGAGGGCGCGCGCATTAACTACGGTAGATTAGTAAACCTAAGGGCTCCGACGGCGGCGCGCTATTAAAATAGGGGAAGTGTGGGGAGAATGTAGCTGAGGTAACTGTGTTGGAATATCCTTGAAAATGTTTAAAGCGCGCGTGCGCGCCCCATAATCGTTAACTGTAAATTCGTGTGTGAAAGAGGAGTGTTGCGGGCAATATGCTAACGGTGATCGTGGATTTCCTATCTTTAGGATGCCTGGCATTTTTACTTCCACTTGATGTTTGGCGCTTTTTATTTCACTCCACGGTGGGTGAGAAATTTATTGGGAGGAGGTTGAGTGGCAAAGTTAGACATGCACTAATTGCCCGTTGGATGTACGTATACTGGGTTTTATCCGCTGCTATAGTTGTTTTGAACGAGGATTTAATTTTAAAGTATAGGATTAGCTTGGACGGTTATGCTCTATACTTAGGGTTTGCCTTACTTCTAGCTGGAATATGTTTAGCGGTTTGGGCGGCGGCAGCTCTAGGCATTAAGGCTGGTAGGAGAATTCCAGAGGTTTCTCCCTCCGAGAAAGCCCACCTCGTCACCAAAGGACCTTATCGCGTTGTGAGGCATCCGATATATTTGGGGGAGTTCCTCATAATACTGGGGGTTTTCCTCATTTCGGGGGTAGCCGCTGTCCTAGCTCAATTCGCTCTTAAGGCTCTTTTTGCGAATCCTGTAATTACTTGGGAAGAGGAGGGGCTGAGGGGCAGGTTTGGGAAAAGCTATGAGGAATATCAACAAGCTGTCCCCAAACTCTTCCCGGTCTTCTGGAGGCGGAGGGCAGCTCGCAAGCTCCGCTATGGCGCCACTCAAGGAGGGACCTAGGAAATTTACGGAAAGGTAAAGCTGCTTTGTGGCCAGGTAATAAGTGCCTTAGTTTCTTAAATTTCCATTTTGACCCCTCTTCATGTCAAAATAATAAGCACTGGTGGTGTCGATCGTGTCTCTTTAAGAATGTTTTAGCAGTATCGCTAGTATTATGGTTACCCACATCGATATCTGAACGCCGAGGAGCCAGAGGAAGTGTTTGTCCAGCTTTTTGTCCAGGTAGAGGAACTTTTCGTCGAGGTTCCTCCTCAAATCCCCCAGCTCCGTCTCGATATGGTTCAGCCTCTTGTCCATCTGCTCAATTGTGCCCTCTATCTTCGCGATCCTCTCCTCAACGGACCCCCTCACACCTGTCACTTACCTGCCCTCTCCGTTTATTCACCCTCCTAAATAAATAGGTTAGTTGGCAGAGCGCTGGCGCTAAAGTTGCTATAGGCACGGACGGCACCCCTATGAACGAGGAGATTACCGGCAAACTAGCAGACGAGGTTGGGTACGTTGGTGCGAGCCTTGACAGCGCGCGCTTCAACCTCCACGATTTTTAGTGACAGCTGAGACCACTAGCGCGCGCCTGCCGTGTTACCTCTTGGAGCATAGCGGGCCAAGCGTTACTTTCGAGCCT
>JGI20130J15133_1003266_pt1 | contig 11317 bp, 11 predicted proteins | sample WasSprMetagenome_FD_15133 | JGI IMG/M metagenome (IMG submission 15133) | reverse complement strand
GCGGCTATCCTGATCAGCACGCATGTTACGCCGATGAGTGCTCCAGCCAAGAGCTGTGGGGTGCTTACGGAGTATTGTGGTAGGGTGAGTTGGGTGCCTAGCGATGAGAAGTAGAGGAGGAGTCCGAGCTCCCTAACACCTGAGATTATTGTGAGCTCCTCACTACCCGCATACTCCGATAGGACTACACCAGCTATGAAGGCCCCTAGGAGCGGTGGGAGTCCGAGGCCCTGCACCACCACTGAGTACAGCAGAGCTATGGAGAGGAAGAGCAGGTATTTGGAGCCGGGATCCATCCTCGAAACGAACACCCTTAACCTCCTCATAACCCTTAAGAGGGTGTACGCTAGGAAAGCTAAGAGCCCGACGACCTTGAGCACGCTCACAGCAACGCTCTCTATGGTGGGTCTGGAGATCCCTGCAACGAAGATCATTGAGAAAGCTATGAACTGAGNTAGGNCCTCGAAATTGGTCTCCACAATAGCTAAAGCCCTCAGCTCCTCGCTCTGGAGGGTCTTAGCTAGCGTGATGGATGTTGAGGAGCTGTTGATGAGTGTGAGGAACAGCAGTGCCTCCCCGACAATACCTAACCCAACAGCACCGGCAATAACCCTAGCGGAGACCCAGAGTAGCGGGTATGACGCAAGCTCTATTACGAGGACCTTGTTCAAGGACCTTAAGAGCCTCCCAATACCTATGGATAGACCGGCCTCAAAAGAGAAAATGATTAAGCCTAGGCTCCTCAAGAACTCGAGCTCCGGCGACTGGGAAACACTCGATCCGAGACTCATGAACAGGGACGACGTGATGAACCCTCCGACGACGTAACCTATGAATGAGCTGTAGAAAACCTCTTAAAAAACCAGCCAAGTATCGAACCAACAAACAGTACGGCGAATACCTGAGTCACCAGATCTACCATACACCACCACTCAACGCCAAGCTAAGCAACGACGGAAAACAAAATTAAGTACCTGACCTCCTCCCCCGCCCTAAAGGGCTTTCGGTTGTGAAGCTAGTTAAGGTTTAGGGATCTATAGTTAGTGGTGGGTGGTTTGGGTGGTTGGGAGGAGGTCTATGAAGGTAGGTGTGTACATCCCTGAGGACATAGTTGAGAAGCTGTCGGTTATTATGAGGGAGGTTGGGGCTGAGTCCTTCTCGAGGGTTGTTCAGGAATCTATAAGGCTATACATAGCTGAGCACAGCTGGAGAACTCACGGTGATGTTGTGGGTGCTGTAGGTGTTCTATATGACCACGAAGCTGGGGAGGTTGATGAGGAGTTAACGGATGTTCAGCACAGGTTCCTGCAGGAGGTTGTTTCAGCTATACATGTACACCTAGATGAGAGGAACTGCCTGCTGATAGTAGTTGTTAGGGGTGCTGCAAGCAACATTAAGGAGTTGGTGGGTAGGATCGAGAAGATTAAGGGGGTGAAGCTAGTTAGGCTCATGCTGATGCCGAAACCCTGAGAAACCCTTGGGCGCGCATAGCTCGAGTGTGGGACAGGAAACAGCACTCACTACCTCTAGCCTATAAGCTCTACATAACTACTAACCCCTACTCCGCGATCCCTCCCCACCAGCTCGGTGTCGCGGGGCGGGCACTTACTGAGGAATTTACGGGTGCGGGTCTACCCTAACCAGCTTAGACCTCCTCCTGTACAGCTCCAGCGCTTTCCTAGTTACCACGTGAATCTCGAAAGGGTCTCTGATGCCTGCCAACCAGAGCTCTGCCAGGACCTTCCCCGGGCTGGCGCCCGCAACGACAAGGACGTCTATGTCGCTAGATAGTAGGTACCTCCCCTCAGCGACGCTTCCGAATAGGTACACCTCGGAGGAGGGGTCCAGCCCCTTAACTACCTCCACTAACCTCCTAAGGTAGGTCCCGAGGTTCTCGAAGACCTCCCCCTCCTCCTAGCCTCATCGACGAGTAACTCCTCCGATAACCTCCACCAACCTCTCCACGAGATACCCGTACTCCTCCATCTTAGTCAAACCCAACACCACAACCGATGTCCCAGTACCGCAACTAAAAACTTAGCTTACGTACTTTACGGGCTACAACCACAACCCGCCGGAGGGTTCCATGAGGCAGCTCAACCAAACCCTAAGAACCATCGAAAAGAGAACCCTCTAGGAGGGGATGTAATCCCGAACCCCGCCTTAGCGGAACCTCGCTGTTTATGGTGGGAAGGGGGTCAGGTTCTTGATGCTCACCTCTACGAGCCTGAAAATATCCTCTTCTGCTAGAGTCTCTGCTTCTAGCTCCGCTATNAGGACTGTTGTGTTTGCTGGCGNGGGACCTCCTCCAGTTAAGCAGAAGTCTTCGGGTAACTCGATCTTTGNTGATGTGTTGTAGGTGTGGCCTATCACCACNGTCACCACCCTACTGAGGTTGTTTAAGATCATTGAGCACAGCACGTGCTGCGGGCTTGTCCAGGGGACGACGATCACCTCTCTCGGCTTCGGATCCCTTATGTGTAGGTGGATGAACCTCTCCATCCAGGGATTGGTAACTATCGGCTTACCGGCCTCGGAGGCCTTGAGGGCTATCCTCACGGCAGCATCATATATTGACGGGTCCGGGGCTGCCGGAGCTAGCCCGCTCGGAAACCTCTTGAGGGCCGATGCGAGGACGCTGTTGAGGTCGTTAACCCCCTCAGGCCCGACCATGAAGACCCCCGGCGTTATTAGGAAGAGTATGTAGGCAGCCTTCACAGCCCTACCCCTAAGCACCCACAGCTGAGATGTTGAGAGGGCTACGACGATGTGTGATGCCGACATCAGCACCCTGTCCCACTCAGCACCTGACAAGCTGCTCCAAGGCAGTAGAAGCGGTGCTAGACCGATTGCTAGTAGTAGCAGTGAGAAAGCTACCGATAGTGGGACCCTCCCCCACAACCTCTCCACAGCCGCTAGGTATAGAGGTGCTAGCCCGCCTAGGCATATGAGTACGTACGGGTACGTGGAAGGCCTCTCAGTAAGTGCCTCCCCAACTATCGGAGGTGCGTAGCCAAGTACAGGGTTCTGAACCGTTGGTACCCTGAGGTACCACGATATGAGGGCGTAGCTAGCTACAGCAATACCTACGTAAACAGCTGAAACAAGGGCTCGAAACCTNCCCAGTCTAGGTACGTAGAGCAGTACCACGAGCAACGAGATCATCAATGCCAGTGCGGCGCCGAACTCNCTAGCTANACCAGCTAGGAGTAGTAGTGGGGATGCCTTGACGAGCCCTATAGGGTCCCCCCTCAACCTCTCGATAAGGATTATGGATGCTAGCACGAGTATTTGAGCAAGCACCTGCTTCTGGAGGTCCCAAGACATCCTGAGGCTGAGTAGGGAGAAGTCAGCTACTAACGACGCAATCACCGACCTCCCCCCGCTGAGCCCGAGGACCTTCACACAGTAGAGAGCTACTAGAGCTGTGAGAGCTCCGTAGGCTACCGGCGGGTAAACCTTAAACAGGAGCGCGGGGTCTGCGAGTAGGGCGGGCGGGTAGAGGACCCAGTCTAGGAGTGGTGGGGTGTTCCTTAACCCACCCATCCACCAGTAGGACCCGAAGAGGCTGGGCCTGTAGGTAAAGTCCCTTAGGTGGGCAACGTAAGACACCGTATCGTAGCCCACCAACCTACTGCCCCAGATGACCTCCGGGGTAAGCCTCGCCGTAAAGCCCAGCAGGAAGCCTACGGCAGCTGGGTGCTCGAGGAAGCTGTTAGCAGCCCTCGAGAGGGTGCCCCAGACATCGGTGAAGCTAGCGGTTTGGGCTAGGACTAGAGGTCCTTGAGTGAGGCTGTGGAGGAGTACTGCACCGAACGATAGCGCGGAGCCGGCAAGGCTGGCGAGATAGATGATCAGAGCCTGCTGAGGCACTAGCATGAAGCCCCCTACGTAGAAGTCATACGGGTTGAGAAAGAACGTGTAGAGAACCGCATACAGCCGGGCAAGCCACATAACCAGCAAACCCAGAAACTCTAGTAGAAGGGTTGAAGCTACTGAAACACTGCCGAACACCACAAGCTCTGAAGCAACAGCAGCCGTAACCAAGATAAGTGATGCGAGGGATATGTAGTCAAGCCTGATAAGGTAGTAGGGGTAGGAAACACCTACAGGAACAAGAGGCACTAAAAGCAGCACAAAACCCGTAAAACAGATCAGCAACCTATAGCGTAGCAAGACCTTAAACAAACCCATACCCAGCTACACCCATCACTACACACAAAACAGAGGAAACAGCAAATAAAATTTTGCTGCGGACCTCCAACATGGTCTCGCATTGCTCTTAGACCCGGGTTGCGGAAACCGCGAAGGGGACTGAACTGCTATAGGGGCTTTTAACTAGTGCTTAGGCTAGTAGGTGTGACCCAGAAGCCGGTGGGTGTGAATGGGAAGTTCCCTCTATGGTCGGCCCCTCAGCGGCTAAGTTTCTGCAGAGCTCCTTCCCCCTGCAGGAATCTCGTCAGCCCAGCTAACCTACTAGCTCCCTGTAGTTGTAGACGTCTATCCCGTAGACGCTCTTTAACGTCTCCTTAAGTTGATGTATAGCCTATCCTCGGTTGCGAGGTCCTCCCCTAGCGTTATGGCTGTAGCAACTATTACACAATCTATATAGTCTTGAAGGTACTTACGGAGTTCGCAGGAGTACCTGACGACAGCTCCTTCGTGGTATGGGATTACACGGAAGTTCCGCATAATCACGTCCAATGCTCGTAAAACCCGTGAGGGACTTACGCCGCGTTTCGCCCCTAGAGCTTGTAGTTCGAATAGCGTTATACTGTTTACTGCGAGGTCTCCTAGGTCTACACGACGCTTCGTTCTCCGTTTGCCCCTAGATGATTATTCCCTTCATTTCAGGGTTTTTCAGGGTCTCACCTAGGGACTTCCACCTCGCCCACAGGGCTCTAGTGACCACTGTGGGGTCATGTTCCCAAATCTTATAAGTTTCTCTAACCACGCAGTGATAGTAGCAGAGGGGTAGCATCAAACCATATGAAACCTGAAACAACTGCGAAAGGCTGAACCCCCGGAGTACCTGACTAGCTTGAGCTAGCTGTCTGAGGTGCTGCAGCCGGGGTCCGCGGGGTCCTTGCTAGCTGCATCTCGTTGATTGTCTGAGTTGCCTTCACCACCTCCTCGAGCTCCTGCCTCTCCTCCTCGCTGAGACCTCCTCTAAGCTTTAGGTGCACTGAGAGTGCTTGGATGGGTAGTGCCAGGATGCCTGCTAGGTACTTGTGGGCCCTGCTGAGTACGTACCTGGTCGCGTTCTTCATGTAGGAGTCTTTCTCAGGTTTCGGGGCCGGGGATGGGGATCTCCTCAGTAGGGCCTTAAGGCCCTTCCTAATGAAGAAGTAGTAGCTAGCCCACCTCTGCTTTAGGAATAGCCTGGCCGGCGGGACCCTAGCCCTCATAACTGGTGTGAGGCAGTCGTAGAGGTCCCAGTCAAGTGTTAGTAGGGAGCTGCTCGCAGCAGCCCTCAGGAAGGCGTCGGTGCTAGGTAGGGGTGTGTATATGGAGAACTGGGCCGAGTCAAGGCCGTAGTCGATCAGCCTCAGGGCGAACCTAACCGTCCTATCCATAGACTCCTCCCCCTCGTAGGGGGCCCCAAGTATGAAGCCTCCGTGAACTATTATACCGCTATCTGAGAGGAGCTTTACGGCCCTAGCTGAGTCCTCGGGTGCGAGGTTCTTCCTCATACCCCTGAGGGTCTCAGGGTCCCCCGACTCTATACCTAGGAACGCGACCCTCACACCGGCCTCATACATCAGCGGGGGCAGCCACTCGTTCCTAGCCACTAAATCGGCCCTGAGCTGGACTATGAACCTGAGCCTGTTCAGGCCCTCCCTAACCATCCTCTTGAGGAGCTCCACCCTCTCACTGATGATCCTCTTAACGGGCACTATGAAGTTGTCGTCAACGAGGAACACCCACCTATAGCCCAGCTCTAGGACCCTCCTAAGCTCCTGCAGGACCCTCCCAACACTCTTAAACCTCCACGTAGCTCCCCACATCTTCGTGACCGAGCAGAACTCGCAGTTGTAGGGACAGCCCCTCGATGTCTCAACAGCAACCACGCTACCCTCCTCATCCAGAACCCCGAACCTGTAGGACTTCCTATCGTAGATCTCGAAGGCGGGTATGGGAAGTTTATCAAGGTCCTCAACGAAATTCGGTAGCCCGGTCGTGACGACCCCGTCCCTGTCCCTGTAGGCGATCCCCCTAACCCTCCTCCAGTCACCCCCTCCCTAACCTCCTTCAGGAACTCACCGAAGGACACCTCCCCCTCACTTAGGAAGACCGCGTCGAAGCCCCTCCTAAGTAGGGCCGGGTACGTGAACGTGGCGTGGTGGCCCCCAGCTACCACGTAGCCTGAGACACCCCTCAACCTCCTAGCCAACTCGATGGAGGGCTTAGCCAGGGTCGATGCGTTCATTATGAAGGCCGATACGTCAGGGCTGTAGTCCGAAACCTCCTGGGCGAAGTCCTCGGTGCTCACCCTCCTAGTGGAGGTGTCGAAGAACGCGACGTCATAGCCGCAGTCCCTAGCTACAGCAGCTAGGTAGGCAGCAGCTAGGGGCGGTATCCTGAACCCGAAGCTCCCCTCATAACCGCTCCTAACTCCCTCAGCATAGATGAGGGCTACCCTCGTAGCCCAGCGCCTCACATTAACTACGCCCAAGAGGATTTATACCGACCTCCCTAGCTAGGAGACTAGCTGAGAAGAGCCCCGTAGCCCTCGCCTGGAAGGCTGTTAAGAGCTACGACTGGGCTGAGGGCTCCCTAGATATAATGAGGCTGATAGTAGCTAGGGAGATCCTAGGTAGGGAGTACATAAAGTAGTCCGGGGCGTGGTAGAGCCGGGGGCAGTGCACGGGGCTTAACATAGTTGTCCTAGTGAAGCCCGTACCGGACCCCAAGGAGCCCCCTAGGTTCAAACCCGACGGTACCCTGGATAGGCTAGCCATGAAGCTGGTCATGAACCCCTACGATAAGTACGCTGTTGAGGCAGCCCTACAGCTTAGGGAGGTGCTGGGAGGTACCATCGTCGGGGTATCGATGGCCCCTCCGCACGCTGTCGACGCCATCAGGGAGGCGCTGGCCATGGGGGTTGACGAGTTCATACTCCTCAGTGATAAGAGGTTGGCTGGCTCCGATACCCTAGCTACGTCCTACGCCCTGAGCATGGTCTTGAGGAGGCTGTGGGGTAAGCTAGGTGGGGTCGACCTAGTACTCTGCGGTGTTGAGTCAGCCGATAGTAACACAGCCCACATAGGCCCCAGGTAGCTGAGTGGCTGGACCTCCCCAGCGTCTCCTACGTCGATAAGATCCTCGAGGTAGGCGGCGGCTACGCTAAGGTTAGGAAGATAATTGAGGGGGCTCCATGGTCCTGAGGGTTAGGCTACCGGCTGTGCTCACTATAGCTGGTACGAGCTACGTACCTAGGATACCTACCCTCAGGGACGTACTAGCCGCTAGGAGGAAGACTATAACGGTGTGGAGCATCGACGATGTTGGTATAGACCCGTCGAGGGTCGGGCTCCTGGGTTCCCCACTAGGGTTATCAGGATGTGGGCTGCTGAGATCAGGAGGAGGGGTAGGATAGTAAGCGACCCGGACCCCGATAGGCTTGTGGAGAAGTTCTCCTAACGGCCTCAGCTACCTCCTCTACGGTGGTACCCCTAACCTGGGCTACCTAGTTAGTAGCTCATCTATGAGCTCCGGACCCAGTTTAAGCCCCCCATACTCGTAGGGGGCCGTCGGACCCAGCTACCGGAGCCTCCAGCGGTACCGCCCTAGCTACCTCCTCATGCTTCCTCTGGAGCCTAAGTGCCGGTTCACCCCGATTAGGTAGCCCTCACCAACTATATCCTCAAGTAGGTCTAGGGGCCCGGTGTACCAGTGGAACACGCTACCTCGATACGGTACCTCCTCAGCATTTCGAAGACCTCCCTCCAGGCACCCGCGGCGTGCGCGCTCAGCCTAACCCCGTAGCGCGAGGCTAGGTCTAATACGACCTCGAACACCCTCAGCTGGTAACTGAAGGTACCGGGGGTGAAGACCCTATCTAGGCCCACCTCGCCCAGGAACCTGACGCCGCCTCCCTCGATGAGCCCCTCCAGCTCCCTAACGAGCCCGACTACATCGGTACCCCCGCCAATACTCCACGGGTGAGCACCGACGGCCGGGATCACCGTGGGGCACCGCCTGGCTAACTCAACGGTCCTAGCGCTCGACTGGATATCGTCTGATACGGCCAGCATCGTGTACCTACCGCAGTAGGCTGTCCAGGAGTTACCGTACTCGTGTAGGTGTACGTGCGAGTCGACGTAACCCGCCAGGACCACCGCGGCGGCCACCGCCTATCTAGCTACCACTACCGCAGGGCCCGCTAGCGGTGGGTAGAGGACCCCGTATATAAGTTATGTACTCCGCTAGTGCGTTATCTCCACCAGTAGGGCTAGGAGGCTGACTACGAGTATCCACGTTAGTGCTACCAGTAGGGACGGGGGTGGCGGTAGGGTAGCTACTAGAGCTGATGCGATGGCTGAGCCGAGGGCTAGTGCTAGGGCGATCCTCTTGAGGGTTATCCTGGGGTGGCCGCTGCGCGCTAGGATCCTAAGTACCGCGGCGGCTAAGCTACCCCTGTACTTAACGTACTCGGGTAGCCTGTGGTAGACCTTCAGACCGCTATCGGTTAACCTGTAGAAAACCCTCCTACCACCCAACCTACCCGACCTCACCACCCTCTTGAAGAGCTTCGGCTCCTCCTCTACGTAGGGTCTTAGGTAGTCCTCGAGGGTTGCCGGGCTCAGTCTGGTCACCGAGGCCAGCGTACTGAGGGGTAGCTCGTAGCCCCTAGACGACCCTAGGGCTACCAGGACGTCGTAGAGGTAGGAGAACCTGATGATATCCCTGGGCATGTCCTGGACCGCGGTCGCAGGTCCCCCGGTACCCGCCGCCCCCCTACCACCCTCCAAGACCGTTACTAGGGNGCTGAACACCCCCCTACCCTTCTCCGTGAGGACCAGCTCCCCCTCGCCCTCGACTAGGCCCTTAGCCCTCATCTTACGCAGTGAGTCTAGGACAGCCTTCCTCCTCTCACCCAGGACCTCCACAAGCCTATCCACGGAGCACCCACCTAGGTACCCCACGGTGAGCAGTATCCTAAGCTGTAGCCAGCCTCTGGCGAAGTCTACAACAGCGTCGACCTCCCTAAGTGCTGATACTGAGTTCAGTAGGTCCGGTAGATCGCTACCCATAGCCGGCAAGTTAACTACGATAACGCAGTAAATAAGAACAGAAGACCGGCGGCAACCCACCCCCAGCTACCCACCCGTCGACCGGTGGTCGAAACGAACCCCAAACGTTAAGTAGGGTTACCGCGAATCAAACCGTGAGGTGCGTGCAAGTGAGGCCCAAGCTCAGGAAGGTTAGGAGGGGTATAGTAGGTATCGAGGCAGCCATAGTCCTAATAGCGTTCGTGCTGGTGGCAAGCGCCCTAGCATTCGTAGTACTAAACATGGGTATGTTCACAACACAGAAGACCAAGGAGGTGATAGCTAAGGCTTACGAGGAAGCGACGAGGGCTATAGACATAGCTGGGAACGTGGTAGCTAAGACCTCGTATCCTACGAGTAGTACAGTAGACCTAGTAGCAATACCCATAAAACTGACAGCGGGCTCTAGAGCGGTAGACCTAAACAAGACGGCGGTAGCGATAACCATTATAAACCCGGATGGCACAGCCAAGCACACGGACAACGGCTACAAGTACATAAGTGGAACGACGTTCACTGTAGTTACCGACTTCGGTACTATAACAGGCTTGGATTCCCTAGAAGCTACCTTCGTCTACGTGAGGACCGACGAAGGTACCACTACAGGTGATAACTTACTGGAGCCTGGAGAGGTAGCACTGCTGGTCTTCAAGGCACCTACTGGCACCGGCCCCTACAGTAGGATCATAGTAGAAATTAAGCCTCCCCAGGGTGCTTCAATAACCGTTGAGAGGATAGTGCCGCCTAAGATAGACAGTACCTACGTAGACCTAGACATAGGTGGGTAAGCCCTTATAAGGGCTTACCCAACCCTAGTAGGGGTGAGAGATGAGCCGGGTTTTTTACTTCGCTCCCCTCTCCCTAGGTGTGAGTAAGGAGGTTGCGGTAGTCGTCCTAGCCTTCGTAGCTACGGCCGCGACCTACGGTTTCGTCCTCTACTCGTACACGTCTTTCTTCCGCGCTCAGCCCCCCGCTCAGTTCTCGGCTCACTCAGCCTACCTCCTCTACTACGGTGGCTGTGTGTGGAGGGTCGACGTACCTATCTCGGTGAGCGGGGGCCCCGTAGACCCGACCCAGGTGGTTGTCCACCTATCGGTGGGCGGGTACTCCGCGAGCTTGAACACCTCCACGGCTAGGTTCTCCGCTGGTGGTAGGGTCTTCTACGGCTCTGTAGCCGGGTTACTGACTTCGGGGAGGGTCGTGGCCGTAGTTTACGGGGGTGGGGAGGGGGTCCCCCTGGACCTCTTCGTGTTCGTAGACCCGCTGGGTAGGCTTAACGTAGTCGTAGACGACGACTCAGATGGGGTTATGGACGACTCCACCCTCCTGAGGTTCTCCCAGGGGGTCAGTGCCCAGGTCCCCCTGGACCTGGGGTCGGAGGTGGTGCTAACCGCTACTAAGGGCGATGTACTACCCCTAGAGTACCTAACAGTCCTGGCGTCCGCCTCGAAGCCCGGTGCCTCGGTCGAGGTAGTTGGTGGGGGTCTACACTACCTCATCCCGGTTCCAGAGCTCCTCACCAGTCTGAGGACCCCTACCCTGGTGGTGAGCGCGGTCGAGGGTTCCGCAGGTCTCTACGCCTCGGTTATCATCCCGAGGTGCGCTGTCCCGGAGGGCTCTAGGCTAGGGATCAGGGTAGCGGTGGCCTCGAGCACCGTAGCTGAGGCTACCGTAGCGGTACCCAGCGTGGGGGGCGTGACCGGGGCTGTAGTGGTGCCACTAAGGTGAGCACTACGTCTAAAAGGTTCAGAACCGTTGTGGTACTCTACACAGTCCTCGGGGCAACCCTATCCGCCGTCGGCGCCCTAACCGCGTGGCTATCCAACGCCGGGGCGATACCATCGCTCACCAACCCGGTCGCCAGGGTCGCGGTAATAGCGCTAGGCCTCGCACTCCTGGCAATCGGTACGCACATAGCCATAGCCGGTCTAGCTAGCTTAAAGAGTAAATAGCTGGGGTTCGGGTTTCATAGGGCTTGATGTTGTTTGGTATTGAGCCCTCTACCCTTGGCTTCACAGCCCTCAGGATCCCTTTCACCGGGA
>JGI20130J15133_1003263_pt1 | contig 11321 bp, 12 predicted proteins | sample WasSprMetagenome_FD_15133 | JGI IMG/M metagenome (IMG submission 15133) | reverse complement strand
ATGCTCATTTATGTGCGATGAAATAAGTAACGCAATTGTGATGGTAGAAGTGCCTGAAGTAAAGTTTGAGCAGAACAAAAAGAGTCTCTTCCCATCTATAGATTATGGGAGATGCGTGTTCTGCGGGTTATGTGTCGATTCTTGCCCCTTCGAGTGCCTACATATGACTCCTGAGATTAGGTTGGCAGACTATGATAGGAACAAGCTTTACTACTCCCCGCTTGAGTTGAGCATACCACCCTCTGTGGGTAAGCCATCATATCTGGTTGGTAAGAGAAAGGAGGCAGCGAAAACTTGAACGATCTGTTTGAGAAGATTAGAGAGATAGCGCCAGAAGCCCGGTGCACCGTCAAAGGCAATAGGATCAAGATCACTTCACCTTTAGAGAGCATTGTGAAAGTGGCTGAGGTTGTGAAGGAGTATGGTTTCAACCACATAGAGTCAGTCTGCGGCACAGACTACCCCACTACTAATACAATAGAAGTCCTCTACATCGTAGGCTCAGTAGAAGAGAATCTGAAATCTAAAGTAGTCATCTTGGGTAGCAGAATCACGAGAGATAAACCAGTCTTCCCATCCCTTATCAACATATGGCCTGGAGCCTACTTCCACGAGAGAGAAGGATATGAGATGCTTGGTATCCGCTTCGAGGGGCATCCGAAGTTGGCAAAGCTTCTTCTACCAGACGATTGGGACGACGACCCACCGTTACGGAAGGACTTTCATTTGAAGAAGTGGGGGGCGATCGAGCGTGAAGATTCGGGGCTCAGAATAGAGCGGGCGGTCCTACATAATCCTCCGCCAGAGTGCATACCCACACAAAGTGACTTTATGAAAGTTAAAACACCGCCTTTCTTAGAGCGTTTCCAGCAGGCTCTTGATGTGCCTGAGTATGACACATTAGGTAGGCAGCTCTTCCAATGGGTTCGGAAGGATGAGCGGACCATCGCCATCTCTTTCGGCATTCAGCACCCTGGGAGCGGGCATATGAGGCTTGTCTTAGGTGTGGATGGAGATATCATAACTGAAGTCGAGCCGGACATAGGTTATGTGCACAGAGGGAAGGAGAAGATGTGTGAATACAAGAACTACTTTCAGAACATACCTTTGTTAGAGCGCCCGACTGTACACGATTCCTCAGGCATGCTCTTCCCTTATGTGCTCGCTGCAGAAGACATACTTGACATTTCAGATAAGGTCCCTGAGCGGGCTAAGTATCTGCGCATAATAATGGCTGAGTTTAACCGCATACTCAACCACACATATTGGCTCGCCATAATGGGTATCTTCACAGGGCACTCAACGATGTTCATGTGGCCTATGGGTGACCGCGAACTTATTATCGATGCTGCTCAACGACTTGCTGGTGCTAGAGTCACATTCGCCTATTTTGTGCCAGGCGGTGTTAGAAACGACGCACCAGAGGGTTGGACGGATTACGTGCTGAAGATCTGCGATAAATTTGAGGAGCGCATCAACCACTATAGGGAGATATATTTTGAGAACCCGCTCTTTCTAGATCGAACGGTAGGCGTTGGTGTTTTGCGTAGGCAAGACGCCATAGATCTCGGCATAGTAGGTCCAGCGCTTCGGGCATCTGGTGTCTTTTCAGATACTCGTAAAGATGAACCTTATTCGCTCTACGATACCATCGACTTTGATGTGCCTGTGATGAAAGAGGGTGACTCATATGCTCGCTGTATGGTCTCCTACCTAGAAATGTATCAGAGCCTAAGGATAATAAGGCAAGCAGTCAAGATGATGAAGCCNGGGCCNGTCAGATACCACATCAGAGGGAGATTGAGAGGTAGGGAGGGTGAAGCCTACGCTCGAACAGAGGCGGCGCGAGGAAGCCTCTCATTCTATATAATCAGCGACGGAAAGGAGAAGCCATATAGGGTTAAGATCAGCACCCCCTCGTTCAGAAACCTCTTAGCCGGGGTTAAAAAGCTGCTTCCTGGGCATAAGGTGGCCGATGTTCCAGTGATACACTGGAGCTTGAATTATTGGGCGGTAGAAGCCGACCGCTGATATTAAGGGAGAGATTTTGAGTAAGGCTGTGTCAGAGAAGCCTACCAGCATACAACCCATAGTTATCTTAGTGTTATATATGGGGCTATACTTCTTCTCTCAATTCCACCGAACAGCTATCGGTCCTCTTGCAGGGGAGTTTATGCGTGAATTCGGTGTATCTGCGTCGAACGTGGGTGTGCTCACATCTTCTTACTTTATCACATATGGTCTACTCCAACCACTTTATGGTGCTGCGATAGATAGATACGGTTCAAGCAAGGTGGTTCTCTTCACGATGCCCATCTATGTTCTAGCGTGTTACCTATTCGCCACATCCCCAACATTTGAATCACTCATCCTATCCAGAGTAGGAGTAGCCGCAGCCATCGCTTGTGTTTTTATAGCCGGTTTGAAGGCGACCGCCCTCACATTTAAGAGTGCCACATATGGTAAGGTAGTCGGGATCTACACAGGCTGGGGATACACAGCAAGTCTAATAGGTATGGTTATTCCCAGCATCATGCTTGGGCAAGGTTTAGGTTGGCGCCAAACATTCATCTCAGTAGCTGTGGCAAGTCTAATCTTCTACGTATTCTTCGCCGCTTTTACTGTTAGACACGCTACTAAGAAACAGGCTACCTATCCTTCATCCAAACAGAGTGGAGTTAAATTAAGAACACTTTTTTCATCGAACCTTTTGCTCATTTATCTGAGTACAGCGGTAGCGTATGGATCTTATGTAGGTCTTGTCAGCTGGATACCGAAGTATCTCTACGACGTTTTTGCACTAACTAGAGACGTTGCCGGTATTGTAGCAGCACTACCTGTTGCTATGATGGCCATAGGGAGTCCTCTCATGGGGATTTTAGCTGACAGGACAAAATCCTGTAGCTCTGTGTATAAGTATACTCATCTTTTGACCGCTATCCTCCTAGCAGCGCTACTCTACTCAATTATGTTGAGTGATGTGTATCTTTCTATGTTGTTCTTCTCGTGCTCTGTATTAAGCCTAAGCGGTTTTACGATTTGGCCCACGATCATCAGAAAAGAGGTAGGTGAAAGGAACCTTGCCCTACTCCTAAGCTTGGTTAACACCTTCGTATTCCTAGGCGCATTCGCTTACCCAGCAGCGATGGGGCTGATAATGGATCTGACAACGCCGAAGATGATAATCGCAGGTGAGCGAATTTATGACGTGGGAGCATATTTCTGGGCATTCACTCTCTGCCTTGCTACCCTGGCGATTTCAACCTTGATGCTTTTCGCGCGGATGCGTACAAAAGTTTAGGCTACTGGGGCTCTATGGTCGCTGGGGGTTTGCTTGAGATCACATATGTGACCCAAGTCACACCTGGAACTTCGTTAGTTATCCTATTGCTGATTCTCTCAAGCACCTTATACGGTAGCCTTACCCAGTCTGCAGTCATGGCATCGGTAGATTGGACAACACGCACAGAAACTATGTAGCCGTAGCTTCTAGCATCCCCAAGCACACCAACAGCTTTATCGTCACCAACTATGGCGAAGGCCTGCCACACCTTATCGTAGAGATTGTGCTTTTGAAGCTCCTCCTCCACGATGCTGCTAGCCTCCCTACATATGCGCAGCTTTTCCTCTGTAACCTCGCCTATGATCCTAACAGCCAAACCCGGCCCGGGGAAAGGGTGTCTTTTTACTATACTGGCGGGCAGTTTAAGTAAGGAGGCTATCTTTCTAACCTCATCCTTATAGAGATCTCTGAGAGGCTCAAGCAGCTTGAATTCAAGCTGTTGGGGCAGCCCCCCCACGTTGTGGTGCGTCTTGATTCTTGACGCTGGGCCTTGACTTGCAGCAGACTCTATCACGTCAGGGTATAAGGTTCCCTGCGCTAGCCACTCAAATGGCCCATATTTTATGCTGGCTTCTGTGAAGACGTTAGCGAATTCTTCGCCGATGATCCGCCTCTTCTCCTCAGGGTCCACCACGCCTCTGAGTCTATCTAGGAATCTCTTTGATGCATCTATTACGATCAATCTTACACCTAGGGTATCTCTAAACGTTCGCACGACTTCCTCAGCCTCATTTTTTCTGAGCAGCCCGTGATCTACGAAGATGCAGGTTAGCTGGTCTCCAACCGCTTTATGTATAAGCGCAGCCGTTGTCGACGAATCTACACCACCGCTCAATGCGCACAAGACTCTTTCAGACCCGACTTTAGATCTGATTTCTTCAACCGACTTTTCAATAAAGGAGGGCATAGTCCAGTTCGCTTTGCAGTCGCATATTTCAAAAAGGAAGTTTCTTAGAATCTTTTTGCCGCGTGGTGTATGGGCGACCTCTGGGTGGAATTGTAGAGCGTATATTCTGTGCTCAATATCACGTATGGCTGCGTACGGCGAGTTTTCTGTGTATGCTATGGGTTCGAAGCCTACTGGTATGGTTTTCGCCGAATCTCCGTGGCTCATCCAACAGACTGTAGTGGATTTGAGCCCTTTGAATAGGTCGGTTGTGTCTATTATATGGAGCACAGCTTTGCCATACTCGCGCTTATCAACTCTAACAACCTCTCCTCCAAGCTGATGCACTATGACCTGAAGGCCGTAGCATATTCCTAGTATAGGTATCTTTAGCTCGTAGATAGCGGGGTCTGGTAGCGGAGCATCCTTCTGGTATACGTTTGCTGGACCACCTGATAAGACCAGCCCCTTCGGTTTGAGTTGCGCTATATCTTCAGCCTTAGTGTAATAGGGTATGAGCTCAGAGTACACTCTACATTCTCTTATACGCCTCGCTATGAGGTGGGCGTACTGTGCGCCGAAGTCTAGGACCAGAACCTTGTCTATACCTTTCTGCAAGGCTTTACCCGCTCTTTTCAAGCATCCTTGTAAATGACCATGTTACTGTGCTTATTATCTCATTTAGCCTAGTCTGGTTCCCGTAGTTTCTTATAGTTATCTTCGTCAGCCTACCATTATCCTCCTCTATATTGTAGGAGAGGACTTGATTCGGCACCATCTTCCCCTCTTTAACAGCTTCGTTATCTTTAGCCTTCATCCCCTCAAGTATTCTGTTGATGAAGAAACTCTTGAAAGGCGGTGTATCGACCATCAACCTAACGTCAGAAGCTGGTANTATGACTACGGTNTCTGGTGATATGTACGCATTGCCCAGCAGCAGACCATCCTTTACCCTCTTCAGCGGGCGAACCTCACTGAAGCTCTCAACAGTAGGCGCTTCTGCAGCAGAGGGCTTTGCGATTTCAGCGGCGGTCTTAAAGCTACTCTGCCTAAGTATACTATCGATTATTAGGAGCATCTGCTTTAACCGTTCAATATCAGCTTCATGCTCGGCGATTCTAGCCTCTATCCACATCTTCATATCTGCTGCACGCCTTATCTCTTCCTCTGTAAAGCTCATCTCCACAAATCATCCACACACCTAGGTTTTAACCTTTCTAATAGTTGCTTAGCCAACCCATAAGGATTAAAGTTTAAAAAGAAGATTTTAGTAGCTAAAATAGAAGATGGTAACTCGCATAAACATTAAGGAGCTAGAGTCAGGCGGTTTAAAAATCAAGGGACTTGAACTTACGGTAGGCAAGTTTACAGAGTTCGATGAATGGGCCGAACCAATGGGGCCAACCCCCTACCCTAGTTTAATGGATTTAAGAGAGTGGGATTTGAGGCTTCTTGAACGCTATCCCCCCTTCTACTCCCCCTTAAGTGACTTCTGTGAATTCTGCACCTACGGAAAGTGTGATCTTACTGCTGGAAAGAGAGGGGCCTGTGGGATAGATATGGCTGGGCACATGGGCAAATGGGTGCTTCTGCAGACCGTAATGGGTACTTCAGCACATACAACACACGCTCACCACCTTTTGAACTTTCTAATCAAGCAGTATGGTCCTGATCAACCTATAGACTTGGGCGGCGAGGTTGAAATCGAAGCACCCATCACAAGGTTAATAACAGGTATAAGACCGAAGAAGCTTTCAGATCTAGTGGATGTTGTGAACTACCTTGAGGGGCAGATAACCCACCTTCTATCAGCTACCGCAACTGGACAGGAGCAGAACTACCTAGATTACGAATCTAAAGCCTTACATGCTGGTATGCTTGATATCCTGGCGTTAGAAGTAGCGGATATAGCGCAGATATCAGCGCTCGGCTTCCCAAAAGGAGATGCTGAAACACCATTCATTGAGGTTGGTATGGGGGTTGTGGAGCGCGAGAAACCAGTAATACTATGCATAGGTCATAACGTTGCGCCTGGTAGTGAAGTTATAGATTATCTGAATGAGACTGGGCTTTATGGTAAGGTTGAGGTCGCTGGTGTATGCTGCACAGCATCGGATCTTGCACGCTTCTCTAGCGGTGCTAAGATCGTTGGACCAATCTCTAGGCAGCTTCGCTTCATAAGGATGGGTATAGCAGATGTTGTGATAGTGGATCAAGAGTGCGTTAGGGCTGATGTAATAGAGGAGGCGACGAAGGTTGGATCTAGGGTTATAGCGACTTCAGATCAGCTCGTAGGAGGCTTGCCTAACTACACAAATATCGATGACGATATCGTGGTTTCAAGACTAGTTTCAGGCGAAGAGCTAGCGGTTGTCATCCAAGACCCGGTCAAGGTTGGTAGAGTAGCGGTGAAAGCTGCAAGATTAATCGCCCCACTTAGGCTTAATCAAAAAGGGTACAATAGGAACGAGATAGTAGCCAAAGCCGCAGCTTGCTCACTTTGCCTAAGCTGCACAAAGAACTGCCCTATCGGGATAAATGTGGGCTTAGCTGTAAACACGGCTAAACGAGGTGACCAATCTTTACTCCTAGAAGTCTTCGACGAATGTCTAGGCTGTGCAAGATGCGACGCAGCCTGCCCCAATGACATACCTGTGCTTACTGTTATAGATGCTGCCTCAGAAGACAAGATCAGGAACGAAAGGTTCAAGATCAGGGCTGGAAGAGGACCAATAAAGGATACCGAGATCAGAAATGTTGGCAGACCAATAGTTATGGGCGAGATACCTGGGGTGGTAGTATTTGCCGGATGCGCAAACTATCCTGGCGGAAATTATGATCTTGCTAAGATGGCTGATGAATTCGCTAAGAGAAGGTATATCGTTGTTACCTCTGGCTGTTCTGCTTTAGATATAGCGCGTTACAAAGATGAAAATGGGCAGACCCTCTACGAAAAATATCCTGGAGCCTTTGACGCAGGGTGTATAGTCAACTTAGGTCCATGTGTGTCTAACGCCCATGCTGTAGGTGCTGTAGTGAAGATAGCGAGCATATTCGCTAAAAGAAACCTCAGAGGGAACTTTGAAGAGATAGCAGATTACATACTAAATAGGATCGGCGCCGTTGCTATCGCTTGGGGTGCTCAGCATCAAAAGGCTATGTCTATTGCTACTGGAGCCAACAGGTTCGGGATACCCGTCATCTTAGGGCCACAAGGAGTCAAGTATAGAAGAGCCTATCTGGGGAGAAGTGAAGATTACGAGAGGTGGTTGGTGTATAACGCTAAGGACGGGAGAGGGGTCTATGTTGGACCTACCCCAGAGCACCTATTATGTGTAGTTGAAACGGCAGAGGAGGCCATGGTTACCGCTGCCAAGCTCGTCATGAGACCCAACGACACACCTAAAGGGCGGATGATCAAATTATCCAACTATGTCAGCCTGCATCGCCAATTTTATGGTGGCTTACCNGAAGATCTGCATCTATTTGTTAGGGNTGAGAACGATCTGCCAATAACTATGAAGGATGAAATCTTAACTCTCATTAAGCAGAAAGGTTGGAAGCCAACAGAAATACCTGACCCCACTTTGCTCAGCAGAATGATTTTTGGAGGTAGGTAAAGATGTCTAAAGCTATAGCTTGGGATGAGGCTGAAATTAGGGGTCCTAAGACTGCTTACACCTTAACGCCTGAGAACTGCGGTAAGATGCTGCGTAGAGCAAAGAGGCTTCTGATAATAGTTGGTGGGAACATATTGGATGAAGAGTACGTTAAAGTAAATATGGTCAACACCATAGAAAGGATCGCTAAGAAGTTGGGGGCAACCCTAGCGGTCTCTCCAGGTGTCTTCAGAGCCTTCCAACACTATAATGGCACAAAGTATATGATTAATGTGGAGAGCGTGGTGGAGAGGCTCTTGGATCCGAATTGGTTGGGGTTTGATGGCAGAGGCAAATATGACTTCATACTATTTGTTGGAGGGCTATACCCATTCCAAAGTATGATGTTAGCTTCATTGAAGCATTTCTCACCAACCCTTAGAACGATTACTATAGAGCGATACTACCACCCAAACGCAACGTTTTCACTAGAGAATCTTAGCTTCGAAAAATGGTGTGAGGGTTTAGAGGATCTGCTTAAGGCCGTAGAAGCCTAACCTACCTTTCACGCCACTGAGCCCTATAGGTCGCCAAGAGCAAAAATGCTATTGTGTATGCTATGAGGATAAGCCAGCTGTAAGTTATGTTCGTGGTAGAGGTAAGCCCGATGGAATCTCTTAGTATCAACGCTGCGTGTGTGGTTGGTGGTATGTACGCTAACCAGAGTAGAGACTCTGGTACACGCTCTATTGGGTAGAAGACTGGTGGAAGCACGGCTAACACGAGCCCTACGAGCAGAGAGATCTGCCACGCATTTCTTATGTTGGGTACGTAGGTTGATATGAAGAAGCCGAGCGCTGATGTTAAGAGCCAGACTAGTAGTGTAATGGAGAGTAGTGTGCCGAGGGTAAAAACGCTTGGTTTGAGCTGAAGTATGAGGGTTGATAGTATGATGAGTGCTGGTGAAGCGTAGAGGAGTTCTGATAGGGCTTCAGCAAGCAGATACGCCGTTTCAGAAACTGGAGATGCTACCATCATGTCTTGGAATTTAAGCTCAAGTTTATGCCACGCAGCATCACCAATTATGCCAGAACCTGTTTGAACGATGGTCATGATATAGGCGCCTACCAAGGCGTACGGCAGAACCTCAGAACCCACTAAAGCGTAAGTAAGAAGAGGACTGTGAAGGGTGCGAAGAATAGGTATATGAGGCTTAGCAGATTCCTTACGATCCAGAGTATACTGAACATGTATGCTAATACGAAGACCGCTCTAAGGTTCTGAAGCCTCTTCATCTTGAGCGCCCTCCTCAACCAGATCTATGAAGACATCCTCGAGCGTAGTAGGGGAGACCGAGGCTGAGACACACCTCTTAACAGCATCTAATGCCAACTCTCTTGCACTAGCCTCGTCTAAGAGTACCCTCATCTTTCCACCCACTTCAACAACCTTACCGTAAGATGAGAGCTCTTCTTTAGAGAAGCCTTCTGAAACATCCACTCTGAACCTATATGGTACCATAGCCTTCAATTCGTCAACCGTACCTTGTGCTACAACACCCCCACGATTTAACACAACGATGTAATCTGAAAGCACCTCTNCTTCGTTGATAGAGTTTGTTGTGAGCACGACAGAACCATATTTTCTNCANTAGTCTTTAATGAGAGACCAGATCTTTCTTTGATTAACCGCATCTAAGCCGAGTGTAGGCTCATCTAAGAAGACCAGCTCAGCGTATGCTGANAGAGCCATCGCCAAAAGTATCCTCTGCCTTAAACCACCAGATAACTTATCCGCTGGTATAGCAGCATACTCGACCAATTCAAGATCTTCAAGCACCTTCTTAGCTCTAGCCTTCGCCTCGAACCTACCGAAACCACGCGCTAAGAGGGTGTAGTAGACGTGATCCCACGGGCGTTAGAGGTGGGAATGGTCTGCCTTCTTGTGGCAAGACGCTTATGCGTTCACGAACCTTCTTAGCTTCGCTGACCACATCAAGATCTAAAACAGTTACGTTTCCGCTTGTGGGTAGAAGTTGTGTTGTAGCGATTCTTAATAGTGTGGTCTTCCCTGCACCATTTCTGCCAAGCAGGGTTAGGATGCCCGATGAAGGCATCTTAAATGATACATTATCTAACGCCCTCTTTTCACTACCCTTATAGATCTTAGTAAGGTTCGTACATTCGAAGACCCCAGCCAACCCTTACACCGTTAAGCATCTTGGCGGCTAAGCGCGCCATATTCTAGGCTATAAAGGATAGCGTCCTCCTCCCCCCTATAGTACCCTCTAAGCAACCCCTCTGCCCTAAACCCGAGCTTTTCATATAACCGTTGAGCAGCCAAATTCTTAACAGACACTTGGAGGACTACCCTCCGAACACCAGCTTCCTTCAGCATCCCCAGAGCTTGTGCCATCAAGTATGTGCCAACACCTCTGCGCCTAAACTTCTTAGCAACACCGATCGAAAGTATAGTGCCAAAGCAACCTTTCTTCTCAAAGGCTACGTACCCAATAGGGTTGCCTAGCACTTCAGCGAGCAGAATCGCGCAGCCTCTACTTCTAAGCATCGCCTCAAAGACCTCTCTATCATACGGGTACTCAAAACACTCCCCCTCAATCTTCAGCAAAGTTTTAACATCAGCCAAAGAAGCGTATCTGATAACGATGTTAGTATCTAATAGCAACCAACCCACCCATTCTTCTACCAGCAAACTATAATACCAAAGATGTTTATTTAAAGTACTTGTTTGCTTCGGTCTGAAACAGGGCTTACCTCTAAAATTAAAACAGCGTAGATCTTCAATTTTCCAATATCTTTATCATTCTCGTCCATTTCCCTAAGGATAGCCTTTCGATGAAGCCCATTTCCCTATAAAATTCCTTTGCTGAAAGATTCTTTACACCAACCCATAAACCCATAGTTCTTCTATTCCTTCTTCTAGCGTAATCGACCGCCTTTTCCACAAGCGTACTTCCTATACCTCTCCTTCTATAATTCGGATGCACAAACAGCTCGTGTATCTCTCCTACAATTTCACCATCAACGCCGCTAAACCAGTTTGCGTCGCAAGCTACGAACGCTACAGGTTCATTCATTTCGACTATCAAGAAGCCTTCAGAATCCCTTTTCAACAACCATTTGAAATAGTCCTCTATATCCTTTCTTTGCGTGTAAGCGTATTCCTCCAGTCCTTTATAAGATAGAACATATAAATCGACAAAAGATTCTATATCNCTCAGCACTACTTTTCTAATATTCATAATAGCCCTTCACGGCCTCCTTCTAAAAACTAATTTTAAGAGTTGGCTGCTAGCTACGTGCCGAAGATTTCTGCGGCTGCTTCCTCATACACCTTTAACGCGTCTTTGCTGAAGAGCACAAGAACCACTTCGTCAAACACAGGCTTCACTTCTAGAAACTCCTTAATCGCCTTTAACGCGACTCTGCTTGCTTCAGCGATCGGGTAGGCGTATGCACCCGTACTAATAGAT
>JGI20130J15133_1003260_pt1 | contig 11330 bp, 12 predicted proteins | sample WasSprMetagenome_FD_15133 | JGI IMG/M metagenome (IMG submission 15133) | reverse complement strand
TTTTCTAGGATTATTTGCTGGACTTCCACTTGCAATAGCTTCTTCAGCCATTTTTGGAGCAAGCTTATTTAATTCTTCTTCTTTTATTCCAATATCTTTTAAAGATGGTACTTGAATATCTTTACAAAGTTTTTTAACAGCATTTATTGAAAATTTAGCAGCTTCAATTATAGATAATCCTTCTATTTTCTCATTCATGCATAAAGCTATATTCATGAATTTTTCAGGATTGCTAATATATGTAAATTCCATCACATGTGGAAGAAGAATAGCATTAGATAATCCATGAGGAATGTTAAAGTATGCTCCTAATGGACGAGCCATTCCATGTACTAAAGCTACAGAAGAATTACTAAATGCTAATCCTGCTAAAAGAGAACCTAGCATAACCTTATCTCTAGCTTCGATATCTTCACCATTTGCCCATGCACGTCTTAAATATTTAGATATAAGCTTAATTGCTTCAATTGCAAGCAAATCAGTAATTGGTTGAGCTTTAATAGATATGTATGCTTCTATCGCATGAGTTAGAGCATCCATGCCAGTTGACATAGTTATATCTTGAGGCATTGAAATAGTTAATAAAGGATCAACTATAGCAATTTTTGGAATAATATTTACGCTTCCAATAAGCATTTTTCTTTTTCTTTCAGTATCAGTAATTACTGTAAATTTTGTAACTTCACTTCCCGTTCCAGCAGTTGTAGGAACAGCTATTAATGGAGCTTGTGGCTTAGGAATTTTTTCTAATCCCTCATAATCTCTTAAAGAACCACCATTAGTAGCAAGTAAAGCTATTCCTTTAGCAGTATCTATTATGCTTCCACCACCAATAGCAAGTACCAATTCGCAATTATTTTCTTTATATATTTTTAATCCATTATATACAAAATCCATTTCAGGTTCTTTTGGAATTTCATTGAAGGTTTCTATTTTTATATTCATGCTTTTAATAGAATTAATTATTTCTTTTACATAATTTGTTTCAATAACTTTTTTTCCAGTAACTAATAGAATATTTTTTGCATTCATTTCTTTAATTAATTCAGCTATTTTTTTATAACATCCTATTCCATATAAAATTCTTTGCGGAATTCTAAATTCAAAATTCTTTATGGGCAACATTTTAAATAAAATATTAGAAAAAAATCTTATAAGTTTTTATGATAAATTAATAATTATTAAATTGGAGTAATTTAAAAATATGATAAAAAGAAAATTAGGTTCTACAAATCTAGAAGTTTCAATTATAGGATTTGGTGGGATACCTATATCTTATTTACCATTAAATGAAGCTATAGAAGTTATTAAATATGCATTTAATAAAGGAATAAATTTTTTTGATACTGCTAGAGCATATGGCGATAGTGAAGAAAAGATAGGTAATGCATTAAGAGATGTTAGAGAAAAATGTATTATAGCTACAAAAACTCATCATAAAACAAAAGAAGAAGCTACAAAAAAAGGATTGGAAATAAGCTTATCAAAATTAAAAACAGATAGAATAGATTTAGTTCAATTACATGGAATAGATGATGAAGATACTCTTAGAAAAGCCATTTCTAAAAATGGATCATTATCAGCTTTAAAAGAAGCTAAAAGGAAAGGAATAATAGATTTTATAGGAATATCAAGTCATAATCCAGAAATACTTTATAAAGCATTAAAAACAAATGAATTTGATACAGTAATGGTTCCATTCAATTTAGCTAATAGAGATGCTGAAAAAATATTTCCTTTAATAAAAGAAATGAATATAGGATTAATTATAATGAAGCCTTTTGGAGGACCTTTAAATGAAAGAAGTTTAGAAATGAAGAAATTATTAAATGGAGATTTATATTCTTCTGCTAAAAAAGGCATTGTCATTTATTTTAAATTATGAAGAAGTTTCTACAATTATTCCTGGTTTTTCATCTAAAGAAGAAATAGATGCNGCTATAAATGTTTTATCGCTTTATTAAATTTTTTTAAAAATTTATTATTAGACTAATGGGAAATGACATGCTACAAGTCTATTATTAGAATCTAATGGTTTTAAAATTGGTTCTATTTCAAGACATTTTTCTTTTGCATAAGAACAACGATTATAAAATTTACATCCTTTAAAATCTAATGGAATATAAGCTTCACCTTTTACTATTTTTTTAACTTTTCTTAAATTAGGATCAGTGCTTGGAATAGAAGATAAAAGCATATAAGTATATGGATGAGCTGGATTATCTAAAATTTTATTGGTAGGACCTACTTCAAATATTTTACCAAGATACATTACAGCAACTCTATCGCACATAAAATCCACAATACTAAGATTATGTGTTATGAATAAATATGTTAATTTAAAATCCATTTTTAATTTTTTAAATAAGTTTAATATTTGAGCTTGAATAGATAAATCGAGAGCTGAAGTTGGTTCATCTAAAACAATAAATTCGGGTTCTACAGATAATGCTCTTGCAATAGCTACTCTTTGTTTTTGTCCATCACTCAATTCATGAGGGTACCTATTAATATGTTCAGCTTTCAATCCAACCATTTCTAAAAGATTTAATACACGATTAATTACTTCACTTTTATCACAAAGTTTATAAAATTCTATCCCTTCACTAATTATTTCGCCTATCTTCATTCTTGGATTAAGGGAAGCTGTAGGATTTTGAAAAACAATTTGCATTTTCCTTCTAAAACTTGACATATTGTTTAACTTTGTAATATCTGTTCCTTTATAAAATATTTGTCCAGAATCTGGTTCGATTAATCTAAGTATACATCTTCCTAATGTAGTTTTTCCACTACCACTTTCTCCTACAAGACCAAGAGTTTCTCCATTTTTAATATCCAAGCTTACGCCATCTACAGCTTTAACACTTTTCTTTTTAAAAATACCAGTTCTTATAAAAAAGTATTTTTTTAAATTAATGATTTTTAAAAGAGAATTATTATTAATTATTTCATATTTATTAAATGACATGCAACAAAATGCCCCTCTTCAATTTCTAATAATTCGGGATTATTTTCAATACATTTATCCATTACAAATTCACATCTATTGCTAAACCTACATCCTTTAGGAGGATTTATTAAGCTTGGCACTATTCCAGGAATTGTTGCAAGCCAATCAACATTGCGTTTAGGCAATGCTTTAAGTAAACCTATCGTATATGGATGCTTAGGATTTTTAAAAATTTGTTTTATTGAACCTTTCTCAACTATCTTTCCTGCATACATTACAGCAACTCTATCGCACATTTCAGCTATTACTCCAAAATCATGACTTATTAATAATATTGAGATATTAAATTGTTTTTGTAATTCTCTCATTAATTCAAGTATTTGAGCTTGAATTGTAACATCAACAGCAGTTGTAGGTTCGTCTGCAATTACAAGTTTAGGTTTACAAGCTAAAGCCATAGCTATCACAACTCTTTGTTTCATTCCTCCACTAAGTTCATGAGGATATTTTCTTAAAGTTTTTTCAGGTTCTGGCATTCCAACAATTTCAAGCAATTTAGTAGCTTCTTTATAAGCATCTTTTTTAGACATATTTTTATGAAACATTAAAACTTCAGCTATTTGAAAACCAACATTCATTAATGGATTTAATGAAGTATTTGGATTTTGAAAAATCATCGATATTTTATTTCCTCTTATTTTATTCATTTCTTCTTCACTTTTTGATAATAAATCTTCATTAAGAAAAAGTATTTTTCCATTAATTTTACTATTTTTAGGAAGAAGCTTCATTATAGATAAGCCGGTAGTTGTTTTTCCACATCCAGATTCTCCTACAAGACCAAGAGTTTCTCCTTCATTAATTTCTAAATCTATTCCATCAACTGCTTTAACTTCTCCTTCATCAGTTTCAAAGTAAACTTTTAAATTTAATATTTTGAGTAATTCTTGCATTTAAGTTAGCCTCCTTAATCTTGGGTCAAGAGCTTCTCTTAAACCATCGCCAAGTAAATTTAATCCAATTACTGCTAAGAATATAGCCATTCCAGGAAAAACAGATACCCAAGGGGCTGTTCTTAAATAATATCTTCCAGTACTTACCATTGCACCCCATTCTGGAGTAGGTGGCTGTGCACCAAGTCCAAGGAAGCTAAGAGCTGAAGCTACTAATATAGCATCTGCAATTTGTAAAGTTGATAAAACTATTATTGGTGGTAAAACATTAGGTAGAATATGCTTAAAGATTATTCTAAAACTATTTAATCCTAAAGCTTTTGCACCTTCAATAAATTCAAGTTCTCTAATATAAAGAACAGAACCTCTTACAAGTCTTGCATATATGGGTATAGAGAATATTCCTACAGCAAGTATAGCATTTTCCAATCCTCTACCTATTATTGAAACTACAAAAAGTGCTAATAAGAAATCTGGAAGAGCAAATAAAATATCTACTATTCTCATTATTAAATTATCTTTCCAACCACCATAATATCCAGCGATCAATCCTAATGGAACACCAAAAAGTAAACCAATAAATATAACTAATAAGCCTACAGTAAGAGATATACGTGAACCATAAACTACTCTACTAAAAATATCTCTACCAAGATGATCAGTTCCCATTGGGTGCTCTAAAGATGGAGGAAGCAAAGCTTTTCCAAGTAATTGTTCATTAGGATCGTATGGAGCAATTATTGGAGCAAATAAAGCAATTATTGATAAGAATCCAACTATAGATAAACCTATTTTAGAACTTCTCTTCCTTTTTAAAACATTCCAAAGGTCTCTTAATGCAAAAAAATAATCTGTTAATTTTGTAGATAAACTTGTTATATTGAACATTTTTACTCACTAATTATTCATACCTAATTCTTGGGTCTATAATTCCATAAATTAAATCAATGAATAAATTAATTGATATAAATAATATTGAATAAACTAATACTATTCCTTGAACTAATGGATAATCTCTTGAAATTATAGCATCTACTAAAAGTCTACCAATGCCTGGCCAAGCGAAGACTGTTTCCGTTACTATAGCTCCACCTAATAAATAACCAAATTGCATTCCAATTATTGTTATTAATTGAACAAGAACATTTCTAATACAATGTCTAAAAATTATTATATTCATTTTAAGTCCTTTTGCTTTAGCTGTTCTAATATATTCTTGCTCTAATACCTCAATCATGCTAGACCTTGTTATTCTAGCAAAAACTCCTGCTGAGGGGGCTGCTATAGTTATTGAAGGAAGTATTATATGAGATAATCCTTCAATTGTCCATAATGGCCCGCCTCTTTCACCCACTGGTAAAATTCCTAAGCTTAAGGAGAAAACATAAATCAATACTAAACCCATCCAAAAAACTGGAATAGAAACCCCAGAAAGTGCAAAAATTGAAAGTAGTGTATCTGATAATTCCCCTCTTTTAATAGCTGCGAATATTCCTATTGGAATACCTATTATTATTGCAATAAATAAACCTACAATAGTTAATTCTATTGTATTTGGTAAGCGTGAAAATATTTCAAGAGTTACGGGTCTATTTGTTCTTATTGAAATACCTAAATCTCCTTTAAGAATATTTGAAACCCATTTAATAAATTGAATATGAATAGGTTCTTTTAAACCAAGTTGAATACGTATTCTTTCAACATCCTCTTCACTAGCCATAATTCCAGCTATAGTTCTAGCTGGATCTCCTGGAATAAGCCTAATCATTATAAATACTAAAAAGCTAACCATTAAAATAACTGGAAAAAAATAAAGAAGGCGTTTAATGAAGTATCTCAAAACCATATTTTTTAGCCACCTTTTGGTGAAGTAAAGTATGTTTTATAGAAATCTATTTCACCTTCTGATGGTGTTAAGATTACGCCTCCTACTNTTTTCTTTGTAGCAACCATAGTATATTTACTATAGAAATGAATCCAAGCTACATCATCAACTATTAATTTCTGTACTTCTGCTGCTAATTTCTTTCTTTCTTCAAAAGAAGGAGTTTGAGATACTTTTATAATAAGTTCATCTACTTTGCTATTATTATATAAGCCACAATTAGCCCAACCAGTAGAATAGAATAGGAATGGGAAATAATGATCTGGATCACCAGCACCAGCTGCCCACCAAATATATCCAGCATCAAATTGATGAGTTACAAGCATATCAACCCATGTTCCATATTCAAATATTTGAATTTTCATATCTATTCCTATTTTCTTAAGATAGCTTTGCACAGCTGTTACAAGATCTTCAGCTTCTTTACCTTCTTGAGTTATGCATACAAATGAGAATTTTTTACCGTCTTTTTCAAGTATACCATCTGGACCTGGTTTCCATCCAGCTTCTTCTAAAAGAGCTTTAGCTTTTTCAGGGTTATATTCAAATTTATTAACATCTTCAGTATATGCCCAAGATGCTGAAGGCAATGGTGAATATATTCTTACACCTATACCTTTAAATAAAGTATTAACTATCTCATCTTTATCTATTGCATAATTTAATGCTTGTCTAACACGTTTATCCATGAAAAATTCACTTTTACAATTTAGTACAATACCGAATGTTGTATAGCCTGGCATTTTGAGAACATTTATATTAGGATCTTTTTCTAATATTTCAAGAGATTCTTTAGGTATGGAAAGTATTACATCTACTTGACCTGCTTGTAAAGCTGCTACTTGAGCTGCACTTTCAGGCATAGGTTTAAATATTAAAGTATCTATTATAGGAGCCCCTCCCCAATAGTCTGGATTTTTTACAAGAACAACTCTTTCTCCAGGAATCCATTCTTTAAACATAAAAGGTCCTGTTCCAACAGGATGGTTTGAAAAATCATCACCATATTTTTTAACTGCTGTTGGGCTTACTATCATTGCTCCTTGATTTCTTATTATTCTATCTAGGAAAGATGCTAATGGATTTTTTAAATGGAAAACTACTGTATATTCATCAATAACTTCTACACTTTCTACATTATCTCTAAAGTCTTGCGATAATGGTGATTTACTTTGAGGATCTAAAACTCTATCTATAGTAAATTTTACTGCTTCTGCATTAAATGGTGTCCCATCATGAAATTTCACACCTTTTCTTAATTTAAAAGTCCATGTTTTAGCATCTTCTGAAGCTTCCCAAGAAATTGCTAATCCAGGCTCGTATTGTTTTGTTTCATGATTATATCTTACTAAGAAATCAAATATTTGATAAGCAATAGTTGCTGTTGGAACATCTGTTATAAGCATTGGATCCATTCTAAGAACATCAGCTATATTAGCTACGACTAATTCTCCACCATATTTTCCTAGTGTTTCTGTTTTGGTAGGAGTTGAAATAATTGAGGTTGTTTCTATTGGTTTTTGTGGAGGCGCTTGGAAAAAGTATAACCATGAAAAGGCTATTGCTATAATTATAGCGATAGCTATAACAGCAACTAATAGTTTAAATTTTTGAGGAAAGATATTCACCCCCTTTTTCCTTTCTTTTTGCCTCCTTTTTTATTTTCAAAAAAATTAATTTAAGATATTTAAAACTTTCGGTTTTTATTTATTAATTTACTTTAAAAAATAAAGATTTTTGCCAAAAAATAATAAAGCTTAAATAAACTTTTTATTTTAAAAATATGGAGTGATAGGTATGGAAAAAATTTTTTCTCCTTTAAAAACTTTTTCAATGGTTGTAAGAGGTAAAAATGGGGCATTTGGAGTAGCTGTTGCAACAGCTGCACCTGCTGTTGGAGCATTATGCCCATTTGCTGAAGCAAATGTAGGAGCAATAGCAACACAATCATTTGTAAATGTAAATTTAGGAAGGAAAGGAATACAATTAATGAAACAAGGGCTTCATGTAGATACTGCTCTTAAAGCCCTTTTAGAAGAAGATAAATATAGAGATTATAGACAAGTAATAGGAATAGATAAAGAAAGAACCTTTGCTTTTTCAGGTGAAAAATGCGATGGATGGTATGGACATTTAATTGGAAAAGATTTCGTTGTAGCAGGAAATATGCTTTCAGGAGAAGAAGTAGTAAAGGAAATGTATAAATCATTAGAAGCTTCTTATAATGAACCATTAGAAGAAAGATTACTTAAAGCTCTTGAAGCAGGGCAAGCAGCAGGAGGAGATAAAAGAGGAAAAGAATCTGCAGCTTTATTAATAGCAAGTAAAGAACCTAAATGGTATCATAATATAAGAGTAGATTTTCATCCAGATCCAGTAAAAGAACTTAGAAGGATTTATGAAATAATTGTAAATAAAATGCGTGAATTTGAGCAAAAATATGGAGATGCAATGAAAATTATTGAATTATAGTATAGTGATGATAAAATATAAAAATTACTTTTTTTTAAAAAAAAACATATGCTTAAAAATAATGAAATAAAACCAATAGTAATAACGAAAGATATTTTTGGAAAAAGAAAAAAGAGAATTGGAAGGGGTTTTTCAATAAATGAATTAAAGGAAGCAGGAATAAAACTAGATGAAGCAAGGAAAATGGGCATATATATTGATTTTAGAAGGAAATCTAAACATATAGAAAATATTGAAAAATTAAAAGAATTAATTAAAAGTAAAAAATGATTTTTTATTTATTTTCTTAATTAAATGGTTTTCCTGATATTTTTTCTATCATTCCTTTTAAATATTTAATCCCTTCATCTAAAAGTTTTTTACCTTTTAAATTTATACTATAATATTTCCTATCCCCTTTCCAATAAGAATTTACAAAACCTTCTTTTTCTAATCTATATAAAACTACATAAGAAGTTATTCTTGCAGGTTTAAATCCAAATTTTCTATAAATTTCATCTCTTATTTCATAAGCATACATATCTTTTTCTTTTAATAAACTTAGAATATATATCCATAAAACATCTTTCGTAGTTTTTTCTTTTAAGCGTTTTAAAGCCATTCCTGATCAAAAATTATTTTATAGTTATAAAATATAAATATTATTTTATACATATAAAATATGAAAAAAATGGGTAGGAAAATTAGAGTTGCAATTATAGGAGTTGGAAATTGCGCTTCAGCTCTTGTTCAAGGAGTATATTACTATAAGAATATTGATGAAAAAGAAAATATTCCAGGCTTAATGCATGTTAAACTTGGAGAATATCATATAGGGGATATAGAATTTGTAGCAGCATTTGATATAGATAAAAATAAAGTAGGTAAAGATTTAAGTGAAGCAATATTTGCTCCACCAAATAATACTTATAAAATTATAGATGTGCCAAAATTAAATGTAATTGTTAAACCCGGTATTGTACATGATAGTTTAGGAAAATATCTTTCACAAGTTATTAAAAAAACCGATTTAGAATATACAGAAGTATCGGATATACTTAAAGAAGAAAAGGCAGAAATTGTAATAAATTACTTACCAGTAGGAAGTGAAAAAGCTACAGAATATTATGTAAATCAAGCTCTTGAGGCAAAATGTGCATTTATAAATTGCATTCCAGTTTTTATAGCTAGTAATCCAAAATGGCAAGAAATTTTTAAAAATAAAGGAGTTCCAATAATTGGAGATGATGTAAAATCTCAAGTAGGAGCTACTATTGTTCATAGAGTTTTAACAAAGCTTTTATTAGATAGAGGAGTAAAAATTTTAAGAACAATGCAATTAAATGTAGGAGGAGACATGGATTTTTATAATATGCTAGAAAGAGAAAGATTAGTTTCTAAGAAAATTTCTAAAACTCAAGCTATAACAAGTTTATTAAATTATGATATTGGAGAAAAGAATATTCATATAGGACCAAGTGATTATGTTGCTTGGTTAGAAAATAGGAAATGGGCCTATATACGTTTAGAAGGAGAAGCATTTGGTGGAGTACCATTAAATATAGAATTAAAACTTGAAGTATGGGATGCTTATAATTCTGCAGGAATAGTTGTTGATGCTATAAGATGTGCAAAAATAGGTTTAGATAGAGGATTGGCAGGGCCATTAATAGGACCATCAGCATATTTTATGAAATCCCCACCAATACAATATCCAGATGATATTGCAAGAAAATTAGTTGAGGAATTTATTTCTGGAAAAAATTAATTTATTTCTTACTTTCAATTATTGATAGATATATTTTCTTCATTTCTATCGAATCTAAATCTAATATAGGGCTTTCACTTATAATTACTGGATTTAAACCTTGTTCAACAATTACTTCTGCTAACCATTGAAAGTTTGGACCATAATCTTTTTCTGAAAGTGTATGATGTTTTTTCTCACCTTTATCTGTAAATTCTACATAAGTAAAATGACAATGAAGTTCTTTTACAATTTTTGATCCTAACCTTTTTTCAATTAAATCTATTATTTTTATATAATCATCTTTACTTTTTATTCCACCATTATTTCTAGCATGAATATGAGCAAAATCTATTGTTGGTCTAGTTTTTTCAATTTTTTCACATATTTCTATAATCTCTTCAAGAGTACCTATTTGAGTTTTTTTACCTGTTGTTTCAGGACCTAAATAAATATCTTTAATTCCTAATGAATCGATTTTTTCAGAAACTTCATTCAAAGCTTTAATACATTTTTTAAAAGCTTCTTCAGCATCTTTACCATAATATCCTGGATGAAAAACAACTTGATGAGCATTCATCCATTTTGCAGCTTTAAAACTTTTTATTAATCTTTGTTTACTTGCTGTAATAACTTTTCTTTCTCCACCAAAATTAATGAAATAAGGAGCATGCAAAGTTAACCATACATCACAATCTTTTGCATTCATTCCAAGTTTTTCAGCATCTTTTTTACTTATTTTAATACCTCTTGTAGCTTGATATTCTAAAGCATTTAGCCCTTCATTATGTAAATAGAAAGGTACTTCAATTGAGGGGCCTTTATAATTAATTGGAAAACCAGCAGGCCCAAACCTTGTTCCATACATAATTATCACTTTCATAAATTCATTTTATTTTAATTTTTCAAAATACTTAAATTTTATTCTATATTGGGCGTGTCAAATTATTATTTATTCTTTATAATAATTATAAAGTTTTATTATATATAAGGATTTTTTAAAATGTTTCCATACAAGATACTAATAACATATCCATAAATATAAAAAACAATTAATGGAAACATAGCTTATATATTTTCATTTTAATGTTTTTCTCGATAGAAATTGCAAAATCTTTTTTAAAATAAGTTCTTAAATGAGTGTTTAAATAGTGGTAAAAATTATTGATTATTAAATCTTTTCGATAAAAAGAGAGTATCAGAATGTCGATATTTANGGCGTGTTAAACCTCCTATCATAGTTTTAGCCTCTCTTTCTGGAACCAGTTTGCATTCATGTTGAATGAATGCAAACCAGCACTCCTCCCATTAGGAGGCACAGCAGAGTAGCAAAATGCTACT
>JGI20130J15133_1003247_pt1 | contig 11363 bp, 11 predicted proteins | sample WasSprMetagenome_FD_15133 | JGI IMG/M metagenome (IMG submission 15133) | reverse complement strand
AAAAACATCACACAACTTACCATCCATAATAGAAAAGGAAACACTAACTATAGAAGGCGCTGAAAGAACACGATAAACAAACCTAGGAGAAGGAGACTCGATAAAGAATGGAGAAGCAGACCAAGGAGCCAACCTCTTAGAAGAATGCAAAGCCTCAGCTAAATCCTTATCAACCAGCTTAACCAAATTATAAAAGACGCCGCAAGCAGCAAAACCAGAAAAACTCTGAAAAACAACAAGGTCATCAACAACAATTCTAAGCGTGAAAGAGGATATAGAAGACATAGCTCAATCCCCGGCTTGCTTTAAACAATAAGGCATCAATCATCAACCTCAGCTGGACATATAGAAAGCTTTTGGCAGGTTATGCCCACATCCTCCCTAGATCAGTAAGTGAGTATGTAACCCTTTTGCCTTGTCTTTCAAGTTTAACGTAGCCTCTCTTTATGAGATCTAAAAGTCTACGGTAAACTGTACTACGCGGAATTCTAGTCTTTGAGGTTATAACATCAAGAGTGGCGTACTTGCAAATAGCCTCTAATTCTTTAATGCATGTCAATATGTCAAGGTCCAGCGACCCTGGTGGTGAAAGTATGAAATGACTCAATGTAAACTCAACAATTCCACTAAAATTTTCTAACTCAACTTCAACCTTAGTGTCAGGTATGTGACGTGCGACTGCTAAAGCTGCGGCTAAAGTCTCAAATATGAGCGCCCTCATACCGCCACTTAAATTTAAGTAAAGGCGTTTTCCATCCCGCAACTTCTGAGAAAAAGTTCTGTAAATAGTCGCTATTGCCGTCTCGGGCTTAGTAATTGATACCTCCTTAATATCAAAAGTTGTTCCTCCAATAATATTGCAAAAACTCTTTAGCGAATCCAGAGCTTTCTTACACTTTTCATCTTTGATTGCAGGAATGATTACTATTATTTCATCGCCTTTTAGGGGAGTAACTCGCATTAGTGCTCTGATTGCAAACTTCTCATCGAAGCCAAGTGTTAATACTATTGCTCTATTGACCATAGGGTCTCCCTCACTCTACCCATTACTGAGAAGTTTGGAAGATCAATTATATGAACTTGTGGTTTGCCACCTCTATTTTTATGAGCAACTAATGAGTCAACTATTTGAATGGTGCTCAATATAGGTAATGTAGCATAGTAAAGTAAGGGATTATCGCTAAGCGATTCATGAAGCATTTTAAGCATCCTCCCAACTTCATCAACTGAGATTTCCTTTGGAAGCTTCAAGAGATCTATACCAGCTTTGCATTCATATTCTAAAAGGATTGAGTTAAGTATTGATACAATTTCTAATTTTTTCCGTTCGCTTAGGCGGATCACCTTTACTTTAACAAAATTAGGAGTCGTGTACATTATTTTGGGAAGCACCATACCCCTCGTTGCTGAATGAGACCAGACTATTGAAAGTAAAACGCAATTACGTAAGAGTTGAAAGAAGTTGGTAAATGAATTCTTAGTTAATATCTGCATAGTAGCAAAAGCCGAAAAAAGCTCATGGCGAGGAACAGAAAAATTCTGAGAATTTTTGTTAACGGCTTTAACTATTCTGATTTGAAACCAATCGTAAGCTTTACCTACATCATGGAATATAACCGAATAAAGAAGTGCATTTTTGGCATCATTTAAACTAATGTTAATATTATATGACTGTAGAAGGCGTGCAAGTGTATATGCTCTCTTTCTGAGAAAACGACCTGCAAGTTCATCAGTCGCATCTCTAATGTGTTTTTCTAAAGTTTCATTTGGAGCAGCAAGTAAAGGTTGACGATCTAAATCGTCGCCCTCATATGCAGATGAGGGATATTTCATATCAGTAGCCCACGCTCCTCATTATAAAATTCAGGTGGTATTTGAACGGCGATTATTTCACCGTATAATATCTTCTTGTAAACGTAAGATCTGTTAGAAAGAGCTCGCAAGTCAAAATCTTCCTTATTTATTGTCAATAATCGGACTTTGCAACGTTTTGCAAGACTACATAAGTCATCAAATTCCAAGGAGATAAAATTTCCCTTGTTTTCTGAAAAAATATCTGTAACGTCATTAATCTTCTCATTTTCACATACTATACCCGGTATTAACGGTTCATCGCGGGTCAAACTTCCTAACTCCAGAAGAAGATTAAATGTATCGCTGGCTATCCAATAAGGATGTAAGAATATTTGGAGCATTTGATTAGATTGGGAGTAATCAATTCTTTGGTTAAGTTCAAGCTTATGTTCACCATATGCCCTTTCAAGTAGTGGCATATACTCGGTGTAAGAGTGCCAATTAAAACTACTATTGAGCTTCTCTAAAATTTCCTCAGACGTCCTAAGAGAGTTACTATTATAGATTTTGTATGCGTGTGAAATAGCTTCCTCGCTAATGTTTATTGTTACTTCACCCTCTTCATCTCCATATGAAGGCCTACAGCAACGGCCACTTCTCTGTACAAGTGCACATAAAGGTGCAATATCTGTGAAGAGAGATTGAGCTGAAATATTAACGCCTGCCTCAATCACTTGGGTTGATATACAGAGCCACTTTCTCCTTTCATCAGTTATTTTCCTAAGCTTACTTTCTCTATCACGTTGAGTGAATTTTGAGTGAAGTAATATAGGATCATAGTCTTTCAGTTTCTCATAAAGGTCTTGTGCCCTTCTTATGGTGTTAGCCACTACAAGTACGTGTTCGTAACTTTTTGTCGCTTCAGCTATTTTTTCCACATATTTTGCATCATCACGTAAAAGTTTAGTACACATTTTAACTGAGTTTATCTCATCTTCAAACTCATTATCTTTAAGACCATTTTCATTATAAGTTAATATTCTTATGATGGATCCAGGTTCGCGGTCTCTTAACCACTCTTCAATCTCTTGTCTCCAAATGTAAGGAAGTGTAGCGGTCATTATAATGACTGGTATGCGCCATCTGAGAAGGGCCCTAGTAAGTGTAAGCAATGCCGTTAAAGATCTTTCATGATTCTTTTTGCCTTTTTCTTCAAGAAATAAATGGGCTTCATCAAATACAAGGGCAGAAGAGAATAAAGCTCCCCTAGCAATTTCATAATGGCCTTGCGATTGTTCCTGAGTAATCTTTCTTATTTCAGCTGGTGGTAGTTTGGCTGCCAGAAGGGTAAAGGTATCAAGCGTGGTAACGGCGAGAATTTTTTGAAGGAAAGGCGAGCCGTGAATGAACATACACTGGGCACCTGCGATTCCCTCAGCATCACTTTCACGTAAACCAAGATTTTTTAGCCCTTCCTTAAACCTCTTCCAAGAATCTTCGACTATTGATCTGAGTGGTAGTACATGAATTGAGCGCTCTAGGTAAATATTATCTGAAGAAAGAGCCCATAAAGATAATGAATAAGGTATAGCGGTTTTTCCGTAACCAGGAGGTAGCTGAATGAACGTTAAAGTAGATTCCCCTTGCAGTATTTGCTTTTCTATCACTTCAAGTATTACATTTAAACATTTCCTTTCTTTGCGTTTTCTCTTTCCTTTTTTGTCATCAAAAAATCCCTTTTTCATCATTTGTGAGTAAGCTTCCTTAAGTGAGGGCACGAATAATTCCCTCCGCTAATTCCTTGCTAATTAAGCCATATCTAGACCCGTAATAGACAACTTCATATGGGGAATAAGCACCTTGAATAGCTTGAAATAATAACATACAAAAACGATTGTAAACCGTGAAGTCAGCCTCACCTTTCCTTTGCTTGGCAAAGCCCCCTCCTAAATGTAATGTACGCCTAGCGATATTTGCCAGTTCTCTAAGTAACTGTAACCTTTCTTTTGCGGCTTCTCTCATCATTAATTTAGTTGCAAATTTTAGTACGTCAAATAATTCCGCCCGACGCTTTTCAACCATGGTAAATACATTAACTGTCCTTCTAAGCTTACAAAATGCTAATGGTAGTGAATAATTAAGCATATAAAGCGCTTCTCTATCTTCAGCTCCTTCAACAAGGTTTAGTGAAATAAGTAAAATAAATGCAGGAAAAGGTTCTATAGGGCACCATTCCCCAAAAGCAATTTCACATACTTTTTTATGGAAGCCTTTTAACTTTCCTAAAACTTTAAGAACCTCAAATATTTTGCTTGGTGGTCTGGCCATATGTATAAAGTCTTCAGGAGGATAAATAATTAGTAAATCATTCTCTATAAAGGATGCTACTGTTAAAGCGAAGCCAGCTAAAATTAACGCGTACCATGTTTCATCAAGACGGATTTGGAGTTTACGTCTATAATTTAATCTCCAAAATTCTAACCCGTGCTCATATCTTTCACCAATTAACGGGTTTATTGCTACGAAATCCCCTTGACCTAGTTTAACACCTTCATCACTTACTTCTACTCGACTTAGTGAGAAAAGATCAAAGTTCATTGTAGAATAAGCATGAAGAAAATCTCCGACTACATCTAGATATGTAAACCCTCTCACTTCCCTCTTAAGTAACTTTGACAATATTTGCTGGTCGTTTCGGAGTATTCCTAGGCGTATTTTTGTAGCTTTTTGATCGGCGATATTAGCCGCTTCCTGATATAAACTCTTAAAGGGGTCTAAAGCTATTTGCCGTGTCTTAGCACTTATCTTTACCATATTGCGTAGAAAGTCAACCTGAACACCTTGGACAGTACCATACTCGCCTATATAAGCTAGTGAGGTAACAGCGAGATCCCTGAGAAGTGTGTTCTCAGGTGGAAGCTTTACAATTAATGTAAACTCCTGCGACATTACTATCGCCTCGCTATGACTAACTCGCCTCCTACATCAATAAAGGTGTAATCATCAGAAAGTTCAACATCTACCGGTTTTGGTAAATACTCTGTCGTATCGTAGGGAACTATCATTATCTCACGTTCTGCACGCGAGTAATCACCTATTGGAAAATGCTCCCAATCGACAACTTCAGACGCAATAAAATCGCCTTCAAAAATATGAGATGCCGCTCTTCTTAAAAACGAAAAAACTGTCTTACCACGACTTTGAGATGCCAGTCTCGCTTCACCATACGACAAGTTTAATGGTGCAACAAGTGATTCTCTTGAACCTATACGTGTTATACCAAGGGCAGCCTCAACAAGTTTTTCTTTTATTTTTTCGCCAAACTTGGAGAGCGCTTCATCTTCATCTATGACATAGCAGATAGTGATTGTTGGGGCTTCGTATTGCGGCCTTTTTTGGAAGAGAGTGTAAGTTTTTCCAAGAGCTACAGCATCACTTCGTACTTCCTTCCGATAAAAGAAGGAAATCTTAGTTAAGTCAAAATAACTAGTTAATGGTGCATCGATGCGAAAACCTACATACTTTAATACATCTCTTAGACATTCTGCACTACTATAATCGTGAAGTACCTCAGCGATCCTAAGCGTACGATTTAATGGATAAGCTAATGCTCCAATAAGTGTTGTAGGAGGCGGAACTAAAAGAGGCGGTCTTGACTTGCTGAAAGGAACGAGGTTAAGCTTCCAACCCCAGTGTAGTATGCAAGAGACCTTTAAAAAGAAGAGTGGAGGGCTCATTGCAATGCACTCAGTACATAGTCAATAGCTGTTTCAAAAAGACTCTCAGGATTATCAAAATACTGAACATTACCCACTTTTTCACCACTTTCTATATCATAAGCTAGTAACTTTGTCTCAAACTTGACTCCGATTTTTTCTAGCAACTTAGTAAAGGAAGAGGCACGTTCAGCAGTGGATTTAATATAGACAATTGTGTGAGGGGGCGTTACAGAAAACGCTTGTGGTTTAGATATTGAAAGTAAAATGCTTTTTAACTCACTAATGGGGTAAAACCTGCTTCTCTTAGCTCCAAAATGGCCTAAAACAGTCAATGCTAAACCACCAAGAGCGGCTAGTATTCTCTTCTTTCTATCTTCTTGGTCTACAGCATCTTCAACACAAACAAGCCTGGTTCTTCCAATTGCTTCAAGATCAATGTTCATATATAAACCGTAAATTGCTGAAGCTACTTCGATGTAATAGATCATTTGTGCCCTTACTCCCTCCTCTTCTCGCTTTTCTTGCGACTTAGTAGTTTCCAATTTAGCTGCAACAACTGGTGCGTGCCTAGTGTGGAACTGGGTGTCTATTACTGTTGCATGAAGAGTGTCTAGCGCTGGAATTACATAACCTACCTGGAATGCTGAGGTTCTTTTAACAGGAAATTCTTCCGCCGAGAGAAAGCCCCCAATATCTTCAATTAAACATCTTTTAATGACGGCCTTTTCAAACTCATGTTTCTTCTTCTCTAATTCTTCTCTAGAAGATATATTCTTTGCTTCCTCAGATATTCTTTTTGCCTCCGAGATCATATATTCTGTAGACATCTCTTTAAGAAATTCGCCTCTTGCACACCACTTACAAAGAGGTACTTCCTCTCCCTTATAGAGCGCTTTTGCGAACTCAACGATATTAGCTTGATAAGCATGTCCGAGACTTTCGCCACTTATCACAGGTACATATTTAATTGTATAACCACCAATCTTCTCGTCGAAAACTATTACCGGAGCTCTTCTATGCTTCGTAACATTACCAATACTTTCAACGGCATTCAAAGCCTCAATATTTGCAAGGAATCTGGCAGCTACTGAAATAAACATTATACATCTCCTCCCCTACTTTGATAAGCCAATGCTAATGCCGATGCTATCGTAGAATATCTTAAGTCTTCATCACATAACTCAATAAACTTTCTGATACTTTCTATGTCGGGAACCCAAAAATCTGCCGAACGCGCTTCACGAAGAGCTTCCTGTATCGTGACTTCAACAATCTTTGAGTTATATGCCGCCGCAAGTCTGTCAATATAGCCATAACGCGGTCCCCCTTCGTGAGTTATGAATTGATTGAGAAATTTTGCTATTTCTCGCAATACTTTCCATTCTTCTTCTCTAATTGAAGACTCACTTTTCATCGAAATAAATCATTACCCTATATAGTATATAAATCTTTGTTTCATAGGAATGAAATTAATTCTTTTCCTATTAGACCATTTTTGTTCAAGCTATATTAAACAAACTTTTATGTCATACTTACTCTCTGAATTTTTAATGATAGGTCTTGTTCTTTTTGGATAGGCTTGATTTGGATAGGCGTTTTAGGCTTTTGCGTAGGGAGCTTGAGGTTAGGGGTGTTGGTGAGGAGTTGAGGGGTTGGAGTTTTGATTCTCCTCCTGTTGAGCCTCCTTCGCGTTCGGTTTTGTTTGGTGTTAGTGAGTTGGCTGGCCGTTATTGTCAGTCTATGAGGGATGTTTACTTGAGGCGTGTTTTGAATGTTAAGCCGCCTCCGAGTGTTAAGATGGCTAGGGGTATTGTTTTGCATGCTGTTAACCGTGAGTCTATTTCAGCGGTTAAGAGGCTGTTGTTTGCTGGTGAGGTTGAGTCTGGCTCGGAGTTGGTTGACGATCTCCTGCCATTGGCTAGGGATGTTGCTGATAGGGCGATTACTGAGGCTGAGGTTCATTTGGCAAAGTTGAGTGATGATGTTAAGGATCAGTTGTTGAGGGTTGAGGCTTCCGCATTCTTTAGGTTTTTGGCTGTTCAGGCCGCTGCTAGGGTTGACCAGGCAATATCGAAGTATCCGCATTCAGATGTTGATTCGATAATTAGTGTTGCTGTTCCACCTGTTGTTGAACGTAAAGTTGATGGGAGCCTTGTCGGATTGAGTAGAGAGCTTAGCGTCGATATTTATACGCCTTTTAATGCTATAGCCGACCTTAAAACTGGCGAAGTTAGGGAGTTTCACCCTTATGCCGCAACGGGATACGCTTTAGCTATGGAGGCCGAGGAGGGGATTCCAGTAGATTTCGGATTTGTGATATATGTGCAGATAGAGCCGTTAAGATTAGTGCCAAGCTTTAGGCTAAGGTACTTTGTTATAGGTGATGAGTTGAGGCGTGAGTTTCTAGAATTAAGAGATGAAGCCTACGAAGTTGTTTCAGTTGGAAGAGATCCGGGTAAACCTCCCAAGTGTCCAGATTACTGTCCATACTATGTTATCTGCATGGGTGAAAAATCTTGAAGCGTTTAATCATAAATGAGCCTGGGCTTTTCATACGTGTGAGAAGGGGAATAATCGTAGTTGAGAGGAAAAGAGAGAAAGTTTTAGAAGTCTCTCCATCAAATGTACGTCAAATCGCAATACTGACTCGTGGCGCTATATTATCTTCAGCTCTTCTTAGGCTATTGTCNAAGCATAAAGTGGATCTAGTAATATATTCAGGTCTCGGCTACCCTATTGCCAAATTATCCAGCGCTAGNAGTAGCGGATCCATTAGGTTGCGGAAGATGCAGTATAAAGCTCAGAATGAGGAAGCTGGTGCTTATCTTGCCAAGAGATTTGCTTGGGCTAAAGTTGTTAATCAGAAAGCGATTCTACGTGAAGCTGGTAAGAATAGAAGAGATCCAAACTTGTCTGGAAAACTTCTTGATTTATCTAAGTCTATTTCGGATATAGCGGGCATGATAGCTAATATTGGAGGAAATAGTGCTGAAAGCGTCAGAAAAGAGGTTATGAGGCTTGAGGCTGAAGCAGCGGAGATGTATTGGCAGGGGTTTAAGATGTTACTGCCTGAAGGCGTAGATTTTCCAGGTAGGAGAAAGAGGTTTGAGTCGCCGGAAGACCCTGTTAACATAATGCTTAATTTCTGCTATGGGCTTTTAGCATCAGAAGTTTGGTTAGCCGTTGACAGTAGCGGGCTTGACCCCTACGCGGGTTTCCTACACGCAGATTCTCCTAGAAGACCGGCGCTTGTAATGGATATTCTTGAGGAGTTTAGACAACCGATTGCCGATAGGGTTGTTTTAAGACTAATTTCAAGCTTCAAGGATCCTCAATCTACTATTGAAGGGAGAAGGCTTAAAAGAGATGTTAGATTTCATGTTGTGAAAGCCTTTTCTAACAGGTTATCGGAAACTCTAACTTTTTGCGGAAGGACTTTACCGCTATCAAGCCATATATTCCTACAGCCAAGAAGGGTCTCTGAATTTATACTTGGAAGGTCGTCCGATTATACGCCTTTCACTTTGAGGTGACTCTCTTGCAGACGCTTGTTGTTTATGATATTAGTGATGATGAAATAAGGTTTAAGGTCAGTGAAGTATGTAAAAGGTTTGGTCTATCTAGAATTCAAAGGAGCACATTCCTAGGATACTTAACTAGCATGCAAAGGAAAGAGCTTACAGCAGCCCTCAGAAGAGTACTTGGTGATGCAGACGGAAACATACAAGTATTCGTAATATGTAAAGCCGATCTAGCTTTAAGAGAAATTATAGGAAAACCATTTGAGGAATACACCAAAGAAGAATTACTAGTATAAAAGTGAGAAAATTGTCTGAAGATGAAAATGTCCGATTGATACCCGTAACGTGGATTAAACAGTACCACTTCTGCCCCAGGATAGTTTACTATCTAGGTGTCTCTGGCTTCACTGAGAGGGTAACTGAAAGTATGGCTGAAGGAAGGGAATTTCATTTCAATGAAGATCGTAAGTTTCAGCGTAGGAAGACTCTCGCTGGTGAAAGGAGGGAGAAAATTAGAGCTTCATGGAACAGACTCCACGTAGTCTCTGAAAAACTTGGCTTATATGGGACTATCGATGAAGTAGCTGAAGTTGATGATGGACTTGTTATTGTGGAAAACAAGCTTATGAAAGCTCCTAGAAAGCCTTATCCTGGACACGTTTATCAGGCAGTTGCCTATGCTATGCTCGCCGAGGAAAACCTACATAAGCCAGTTAGAAAAGTTATGGTAAAGTATCTACGCGATGGAAAATCATTTGAAATACCCGTAACAGAAGACTTAAGAAGACATGTATTATGGACAATCGCTAAGATAAAATCGATAATTGAAGGGGAAAAGATTCCAAGGGAGGCAAGTCCTAAGAAATGCAGAAACTGCGGATACAGAAAAGTATGTAAGGGTGTGTAGTTTTCTCTAGTTGAAGTTGTGCGTTTTCCAGTGGACTTCGGCGCAAACCCATACCCTATATGCAGACTCCACACAGCCGAAGAAAAACATAAAATTTAAATGCAAAACCAAAACAAAAACTAAAATAGAACAAGAAAAAACCCCGGGAATCTCATAAAGAGAATTGAAAGTGAAGTATTACATGAAATTATACCGTTTTCTGAAGTCTTTAGAATCTCATAAAGAGAATTGAAAGAACACCAGCTGATGCTTCACGTTGTCAGCGTTCTTCTTCTCTTTGAATCTCATAAAGAGAATTGAAAGTAAAGGTTTGCGTAGGCTTGAGGACTTTGCGTTGTAGAAGAATCTCATAAAGAGAATTGAAAGACTACATAAGCTAGGTCAGGAGAAGGGGTAAGGTTGGGAGAATCTCATAAAGAGAATTGAAAGCCTCACCGGCGATGGGAAGCCCCTGGCGATTTGAATTAGAATCTCATAAAGAGAATTGAAAGCCGCCTCCAACCCCCTCTTTATCCCCACGTTGAAAGCCCTTGAATCTCATAAAGAGAATTGAAAGTAAAATTTTAACCTTCTTTGAAAAGCCTGAAAGGGATACTTTTGAGAATCTCATAAAGAGAATTGAAAGAACTTAGTAACTTCAGAGCCTACGGCTTGATCTATTATAGTCGAATCTCATAAAGAGAATTGAAAGTAGCCGAGTCGTCGATGACGCCGGATGTGACAGACCCGCTTCTCAGAATCTCATAAAGAGAATTGAAAGCCTCAACTCCTCAATATCCCTTCTCTCAATCAGACTGTTGAATCTCATAAAGAGAATTGAAAGGCATGAGCGTTGAGGAGGCTAAGGCCGCGTTGGATGAGTTGGAATCTCATAAAGAGAATTGAAAGCACTCATATCTATCACACTCGTCCGGCTTGACGTATTTTCTGGAATCTCATAAAGAGAATTGAAAGTTTGTGCGACGAAGTTTTGTTCATAAACGACACGGAAGCCTGAATCTCATAAAGAGAATTGAAAGGTACGCTATGACTGGCAAGCCAGTCTGACCCATGAGAATCTCATAAAGAGAATTGAAAGGGAGCGAGGAAGTGCACGACAGGGCGCTTGAGAGAGCAATGGAATCTCATAAAGAGAATTGAAAGAGATATTCCCTGAGGTTGTTTAACACAGACCTGTAGTAGCTTGAATCTCATAAAGAGAATTGAAAGCTATGAAGGATGATCGAATTTTCGTTAAACCCATGCTCTTGCTTAGAATCTCATAAAGAGAATTGAAAGGAACACTATTAGAGCCGCAGCCCCAATGGCTACTAGGTTTAGGGAATCTCATAAAGAGAATTGAAAGTTATGAATATGGCTGTCGGCCAGCCCCGCTGAACCTCTCCGTCAAACTCTAGAATCTCATAGAGAGAATTTAGAGGA
>JGI20130J15133_1003239_pt1 | contig 11389 bp, 15 predicted proteins | sample WasSprMetagenome_FD_15133 | JGI IMG/M metagenome (IMG submission 15133) | reverse complement strand
AGTATACTCTTTTCTGAAAAATGCTCGATCACCACTTTATCCACAAGGAAAAGCAATGGAAATGTGCGTTCCCCAGGCGTATACAGCAAAAATGTTTGAGCGACGTTTTAGAAAAACGAGCGGATGGAGTTGTGGATAACCTGTGGACAAACTGAAAAACATCTTCCGCGAGGGGAGAGCACTCCTTGGTGTTTCGCTTTCTGAGGAACAGGAAGAACGGATGCTCCTTTTCGTCCACCTCCTCAACGAAGCCAATCGCTCCCTCAACCTCACCGGTTTCAAAACCGAGGAGGACATCCTCGTTGAGGGGGTTCTCGATAGCCTCACAGCCTTTACCTTAGAGGACCTGGTCTTTGTGGGGAAGCGTCTTCTTGATGTGGGGACAGGGGGCGGCATCCCGGGGATTCCCCTGAAAATCGCCTGTCCCTCGCTCAAACTCACCCTGATTGAGGCCACGGCGAAGAAGTGCCACTTTCTTGAGACCACTCTCCGTGCGCTTGGCCTTGAGGGTGTGGACGTCCTGTGCGAGCGAGCAGAAACCCTGGCGCACCACTCATCCCTCCGTGGACAGTTCGACCTTGCCACCGCCCGGGCTCTGGGTGGTCTTCGGGAAATCCTGGAGCTCACTGTTCCTTTCCTCCGCTGCGGGGGCTTGGCCTTCTACTACAAGGGCAGAGAGGCCAAAAAAGAGGTCGAAGAAGCCCAAAGAGCCCTGGAGGTACTCCGCTGTAGCATCAGAACTCTACGGGAAGTGGCCATCCCCTTCCGGTCCCGCAAGACTACCCTTATCCTTGTCGAAAAGGAAGCTCCCACACCCCTGCCTTACCCTCGCCGGCCGGGAATACCCAAGAAACGCCCCCTGTGAGAGGAGAGTGGACCCCCGAGGGGAAATTGGGTACAATACCGCTGAGGTGATACCTGTGGCCGTGCTGAAAGAACGGGTTGACAGACTCGAGGAAGCCCTCATGCGCCTTGTGTACGTCCAGCAGAAGACGGAAATCGAAATCCAGAACCTCAAAGATGAGATGAAAGCCTTCAAGGATGAGATGAGGGCCTTCAAAGATGAAATGAAAGCCTTCAAGGACGAAATGCTGGCGTTTAAAGATGAAATGAGAGTTTTCAAAGATGAAATGAAGGCCTTTAAAGACGAGATGCTCGATTTCAAGGAATGGTCGAAGAGGAACATCGAAAACCTCAACCGGCAGTGGGGGAATCTGGCGAACAAGCTCGGTACCCTCGTAGAGGACATCTTTGCTCCCTCCATCGACATGGCCTTAGAGAAGTACTTCGGACGTCGTCCCTCTGTTGTGGATGTGAAAAAACTCGTACGCAAAGATGGGAAAAGCCTGGAGCTCGACATCCTTGCCCTTTGCCCTGAGGAACGAAGAGCTTTTGTTGTTGAGGTGAAAGCCGATCCTGACAGGGTCGACTACATCGACCTTTTCCTGAAGAAACTCGAGGCAATGCCCGTCTTTCTTCCCGAACTTGCGGCATACACCATGGTGGGTATTTACGCTGCGCTCAACATGCGCGAGGAAACCGTGCGCTTTCTAACCAGAAAGGGGCTGTACGCCATGGTGGTCAGGGGAGACATTGTGGAAATCGTGAATTTCGACCAGGTGACGGAAAGGAAGAACTCCGGGAAATGAATGTTCCACGTGGAACATTCATTTCCCGATGCAGAACTGGGAAAAAAGCGCCCGTAACACTTCCTCGTCCACCGCTTCTCCGGTGAGACGTTTCATCCCCGAGAGTGCCTCATCGACAAGAACTCCCACCACGTCAAGGGATGCCTCACCCTCGAGGGCCTTCAGTGCCTCCTCAAGAGACTCAAGAACCCCCGTCAATTCCTCTCTCTGGCGAGCGGTAAGGAGCGCGAGATCTTCCTCAGGCCCCACGGAATTCTGCACGTACTCCACAAGCGCTCGAAGCAGCGCCTCTTTCCCCTCTCCGGTGAGCGCCGAAACTTCAAGAATGGTCTCCCCCGGATAGAGCCTTTCAAGTTCCTCCCGAGAGAGCCTTGGGGGAAGGTCGCTCTTGTTGAGGACCACAAGGTGAGGTCGACCCCGGATAGAGCGGGCAAGTTCCCAGTCCTCAGCTTCCAGAGGCTGGCTCCGGTCGAAAACGGCAATGACGAAATCCGCCCGCTTTAGGTATGCCTTCGCCCGTTCCACCCCCATTCTCTCCACGGGGTCCTCGCTTTCCCGGATCCCTGCAGTGTCCACAAAACGGAAGGGCAACCCCTCAAGGAGCACCGGTTCCTCGATGGCATCCCGTGTTGTCCCGGGGAAGGGCGTGACAATGGCCCGGTCCTTCCCCACAAGGAGATTCAGAAGGCTCGACTTCCCAACGTTTGGCTTCCCCACGATGACCACGAGTGTCCCCTCCTCCAGGGGCCTTAAGCGGTTGCTCTGAACGAGTTCTCTGCGGATTTCCTCAGAAAGCAACCGAAGGTTCTGGCGAACAAACCCCACCACGTCGTCGATGGGAACATCGGGGAAGTCGCAGGATGCCACAAGGTACGCTCCCACAAGGACCAGGCATTCTTTCCATCTGCGGACCTTCTCGCCAAAGGCTCCGGAAAGATGTCGCAGCGAGAGCTCAAGAACTTTTTCAGAACGGGCCCGAACCAGGGTGGCCACCGCCTCCGCCTGGAGAAGGTCGATGCGTCCGTTCAGGAAAGCCCGCTCAGTGAACTCTCCAGGGCGAGCCAGACGAGCCCCTTCCTCAAGACACAGGTCGAGCACCTTTCGCACCAGCAGGGGTCCCCCGTGGAGATGGAACTCCACAACATCCTCCCGGGTGTAGCTTTTCGGTGCCCGCATCACCACACAGAGGGCCTCGTCAAGGGGCCTTCCAGTCTTTGGGTCACAGACTTCGCCAAGGTACATCCGGAAACTCTGAAACTCTTCAGGTTGCCTCCCGGAGCGGGCATGAAAAAGCCGGGACGCAATACGTATTGCATCCCGGCCACTCAGGCGGACAATGCCAATAGCCCCTACCCCAAGGGGGGTGGCAACGGCCACAATGGTATCATCCCTCATGGTCCTTTCCGGGTTGTGGTGACCCTCCCTCGTTCCCCCGGGAACGGGCATGCCTCTTTACCGGCTTCTGTTTCCCCCCACTCCTCTTTTGAGTCTTGAGGTCAATGACTACTCTTCGGTGGGGCTCCTCGCCGACGCTGTAGGTAACAACCTGCGGGTGGTCTTTGAGGGCGGTATGAATGATGCGTCGTTCCCGAGCGTTCATCGGAGCCAGGCGAACTCTCTTCTTCTCCCGCACGACCTTGCGGGCCATCCGCTCGGCAAGCTTTCGAAGAGCCTCCTCACGACGTTTCCGGTACCCGGAAACATCTACTTCAAGGGGGAGCTCCCCATGACCCCGGCGAGCAAGGAAAGTCCGCACGAGAACCTCGAGGGCCTCGAGGGTTTCCCCTTTTCGCCCGATAAGCACCCCCGCATCCTTCCCGTCAAGGGCGCAGCGCAAAACCCCATCTTCCTGGGTCACGTTCACCGTGACCTCAAGGCCCATCTTTTCTACAAGCTCTCCCAGGAAACGGTCGAGGGACTCTTGAACCTCTGAGAAATCCTGGGCTGGTGCCTTCTGGGCCTCGGGCGGCTCAGTCTCCGGGGTAATCTCTTCCTCATCCTTCACCCACACCCGAACCTTCACCATCCGGGGGACGAAAACGCTCAGAAACCCTTTGGTCTCCGAGAGCACCTCGTATCCCAACTGTTCCGGGGGAACGTCAAAATACCGCGCAGCCCGCTCGAGGACTTCCTCGAGGCTCTTTCCTGAAACCTCAACGCTTCTTTTCACGACGCTTTCCCCCCTTTCCACCCTGCGAATTCACCACCTGCCCTCTCGGTAAGGATGAAGCAGGTAAGGTCAAAGAGGACTTCGTTCTCCGCAGCTGTATTTCCAGCATGTACTGCTGGAAGATGTAAAAGAGATTGGAGACAAACCAGTACAGCAGCACCCCTGAAGGCAACCCCCAGCTGATGAACACGAGAAACACCGGCATGACCACCATAAGGAGGAGATTCTGCTGCGCTGCCTCACCACCCGAAGGAGGAGTGCTAATCTTCTGCTGCCAGAACGTCGTTGCCCCCATGGCCAGGGGGAGAATGTAGTAGGGGTCAGGTCGGGAGAGGCTGGGGAGCCATAGGAACCCCGCCTGGCCGTAATCGTACGTCACAAGCACCCGGTAGAGGACGAAGAGAAAGGGAAGCTGAATGAGAAGGGGTAGGCACCCCCCCAGGGGGCTCACTCCCCTTTCCCGGTAGAGCTTCATGATTTCCTGGTTGAGCCTCTGCGGGTCTTTTCCGTATTTTTCCTGGAGCTTCTTGATTTCCGGCTGCAACTCCTGCATGGCCCTGGCTGAAAGGTTCTGTTTGTGAATGACAGGGTACAGCGCCAGCCGAATCACCACTGTGAGGAGGATAATCGAGATCCCATAGTTTCCTGTAAGCTGGTAGAAAAACCGGAGAACGAATTCCATGAGTTTGGCCAAGCCATCCCAGATCTGCGTGAACACGTTCCATCACCTTTCCCGTCATTTCACCGGATCATACCCACCACGAGAATACGGATGGCAGCGGAGCACTCGCCAGAGACTCAAAAGGAGGCCTTTCCAGAGCCCATACTTTTGCAACGCCTCCCGCGCGTACTCAGAACAGGTGGGTTCGAATCGACAGCTGGCAGGAAGAAGAGGGGAGAGGTATTTCTGATACCACTCAAGCACCCGGTCAAGGCCCTGCACGAGGGCTCGTTCAGGTCTCACCCGTCTTGTTCCACCCTTCCCAGGAGTTCTCCCATCCACCGGACAAGAAGGGGAAACTCCACCGAAGCGATGCTTTCGTCTCCCACAAAGACGAAATCAAAGGGTCGGTCCTTCCAAATGGGGTAGTAATGGACACGAAAGGCCTCTCTCAATCTTCTCCGGATATGGTTCCGGCGTACCGCCTTCTTGCTCCGCCCCACAAAACACACCCGGATAGGCCCTGCTTCCCGCCGGTAGAAAAAAAGACGTAAAGGACCACCACCGACCCTTTTTCCTTCCTCAAAGACTCGGGCAAAGTCTCTTTCCCGCGTAAGCGTTTCCATCATACGGTGAGGCGCTTCCGGCCCTTTCTACGTCTTCGGCGGAGGACCTCCTGTCCCCCCTTGGTCTTCATACGAGCGCGGAATCCGTGTTTTCTCTTGGCACGCAGGCGATGTGGTTGATACGTCCTCTTCATGGATTCTGCTTCCCCTTTCCTGCATGTACTGTGGTACCATTATATTGCAAGGTGAAGCTCGGGTCAATGGAGAAGGAGCTCAAGTAGCGAAAAGCCCCAGAGCGCTCTGGGGCTTTGGGGAAAAGGAGATAGGGGAGGGACCTGAACCTTACCTCCCTGGACGGAGTTCGAGGGTTTCTTCTCTGCGGAGGATTTCTTTCCCCTGATGCACCATGACAAGCGTAAGGGCGTACTTCCCAGGCTCCAGGGTATTCTGCGACTCAAGGACGAGCATCCCCTCCCCGCCGGGAAGAACGAGATCCGGGCTCTCCTTTGAGACCAGGGTGAGGCTTGAGCCTGGTTTCACCGCGATAGCCCCCTCCGCGGGTGTCTCTTCCTGAACCCGCACAAGGGTAATGGAGCAGGAGGGCTGGAGATGCGCGTTCCCCGTATTCCGGAAGCGTACCACGGCCCGGGGGTGGAACGTGGCCTTCTGGGGAGGACCCTCGAGGACGAATTCAATCCCCGCAAGGTCTGCTTCAAGAATTCTCGTTCCCTTCACGTTTTCAAGTACAAGGAGGGTGGATGCTCCAAAGGCCCTCCGGAGTTCTTCGGGAACGGGTTTTCCGTCGACGCTTTCGGGGAGAAAATCAACCCGGACGTGTGACCGCTCCTCAACCCTCAACCCATCATCGACGAAATTCGGCGGATTCTTGCGCTTGCAGATGTCCCAAGACGGCAGGTCGTCATCAATGTCGTGGTGACAGAGGTTTCAGGAGAAGCAGCCAAGAACCTGGGGATTGAGTGGGGCGGTGCAACCACGGGACCCTACGGACTCCAGTTTGGGGAACTTGCGAGCATCGGGGGGCTCTTCCAGCGCCTCGAGCGGGTGGTCGCAACCATCCACCTTCTCGAAAAGGAAGGGAAGGCCCGTATCCGCTCTAATCCTTGCCTGGTGGTCCTTGACGGGGAAGAAAGGGAAATCCGGGTCACTCGGGAGGAGTACTACGCCATTGTCACCGGAACCCCTGCTTTCCCCACAACGAGCCTTGAAACCATAAGCGCTGGGGTCATCCTGAAGGCCCGGCCCTATGTGGTGGATGGAGAGGAAATCGTTCTCACTCTGAGCCCTGAGGTGAGTAACGCCGTGGGGGCGGGGCTCCAGGACCTTCCGGTGGTGAGCCGTCGCATTGTGTCGACAACGGTCCGGGTGAAAACGGGAGAGACCCCGGTTCTTGGGGGTTGCGCCAGCTCATCGAGGTCACCACCGAAGGAAAGGCCCCTCTCCTTGGAGACATCCCCATTATCGGGGCCCTTTTCCGCCATAAAAAGACAACCAGCGAGGACAAAGATGTGGTCATCCTCATCACCCCGAGCATCCTGTGAGAAATGCCTTTGGCTTTTTGCACTTTCTGTCCTCAGCGTGCTCTGCATTTCCTCAAAAAGCGAGGCAAAGACCGTCACGCTGTTCTGCCCCGATATTCCCCGAAAAGAGGCCATCCCCACCGTGGCCTTCCAGGCAGGGGTGGAGGTGGTCTTCTTCGAGGACGTCCCTGGAAAGGTGAACGTGCGGCGGGAATCCATAGCCTTTGAGGACGCACTGGACCTCATCCTCCAGGGGACCGGAATCGTGTGGCACGAAAAGAACAGGGTGTACTCCATTGGCACACCAAAGGAGGGAACGCCCGAGTACCTCAAAATAAGCGACATCGAAACCTGTACCACCCGCTTCAGGACCTCCCGGGAAATCCTTGCGCTCCATNCGGAATTCGCAGGGAATCTCCTCCCCACCTCACCGTTTCGCTTTCTCGTCGTCGGCCCAAAGAGGGTCGGGAGGCGATAAAAAACGCCGTTGCCGCACTTGACCGCCCCCGGGAACACATCCTTCTCAGGGTTGTCGTTTTTGAGGGTGAGGAAAAACTCCTCGAGGATTCGGGATTTTCCTTTCTCGACACCCAGAAGCTTTTCACCTTCCCCAGCCCCAAGCATAGAGAAAGGCTTCAGGGGCAGCTGACCCTCGGGGGAAAGGAGGAGAGGCAACCCGGCGCCTGGAGCAGGAACTCCTCGTCCTTGAAGGAGAGTGGGGAGAAAACCAGGTAGGAGAGAGTGTACTACAGGGTGGAGGAGGGGAACCTGGGGGCTTGAGAGGTCGTGGAACTCGGCACGGGTCTCCGGGTACAACCTTCGTATCGCGAGGATGGGCGCATCGCGATGAATCTGGAAGTCGAGGTGACGGACATCGCGGGAGAAGACGCTCTCACCGTGGTGCGAAGGATCTTCAAAACCTCGGCAATTCTTGAGGAAGGCGTGGTCACCCCTCTGGTCCTTGAGGCATACGAGGAAACCCAAAGTAAAGCCCGGAAGCTCTTTGAGAGCCGGTCTGCGAAAGGGCGTCCGGAGAGGGAAACAAGAAGCGAGAAGCTCGTGCTCCTTGTGGAAGCGAAAAGGCAAAACCCCGGGGACGTTCCCTCCCTTGCCCGCCTTGATGGACCATCCCTGAAACTCCAGGCCACCTCGCCAGAAAGAGACCTTTGGGATACCCAGGTCTTTTTGGAACACCGATCTCCCGGGCCTTTCCTGAACGTGGGGTTTGAAACCAGGTAGGAGGAGACGGTGGAAATTCGCGGAAACCTTCTAACTGACCTTTCAGGAAAGCCACTTTGGGGAAATCTTGAGCTTGCGTACCGTGTCGCGAGAGAATGCCTTGGCATTCGCTGGGAGGGAACCCCGGAAAAGCAGGGGTGGTCGGTGTTTTTCGAGAGCCGGAAGCAGGACTGGAACGACACCACGTACTTTTTCCGCCTCGGGACAGGATGGGTGGGGGAGGACGTGGTGGGTTTCGTGACCCTGGGTGGAGCGCACAGACGAGGGGATTTTTCCNTCGAGGGAAGACNCACCTACCAGATGGCCTCCGTCACGAACCTCCGNCTCGACCTTGAGGGCAGGTGGCGGGTGAGCAAAAACACCTCGCTGATTGCCGGCTACAGCGGTCTTCTGACCGGAGAGAAGACACCCCTTGACGACCTGCGTTTTGAGGGGGTTTTTGTGGGGTTGCGGATAACTTTCTGAGGAGGGGAAAACATGCGAGGGTACCTGATACCGTTTTGCTGTCTCCTGGTGGTGCTGGTTCTTTCGGGGTGTAACTGGTTCGGTAAGGGGCTTTTGAACGTCATCAACCCTGAGGCTGAGGTACGGATGTACTACGTCTTCAACACACCCCCAGACATCGGAGGACCGGAAAAGTTTGAGCTCCTCCAGGGACTGACCTTCGACCTTGTCGTGTACCCCCTGAATGAGGTGAGGTTCACCATTGAGCGCCTGACCTACACCACGGAAAAGGGCGAAGTCGCCGAGCTCGCCAAGGACCTGGTGCTCTCCTACTACGTCCCCCCAACGTCTCTCCTGAGCCCACCATTCCTCAACCTGGGGAGGCCAGCCCCTATGTTCTCTCGAACCTCCCGCTCTTTTTCCAGGACACCATCGATTGCCTCTGGAAGAACTATGGAATGAAGAACCTCTTTCTTACCCTCAAAGCCTCGCTACGGGATGATGCCGGTCACACCATGACGAAGACCATCATGGCGAATTTCCCGGTGCTCCAGCTTGGGGAGGACTCCTGGCCCCCCACCGAGGTTACGATTGAGCCGAGTAACCCAAGGGTCTCTTTCGGAACCACCCTTACCTTCCTTGCCCGGGCAAAGGACGAGTCCACAATCGTCTCCTATCAGTGGTTCGTGAACGGCCGACCCCAGGGATGTGCAGGGAGCACCCCCACCTTCACCTACACCTTTACGGAGGCGGGAACCTACACCGTTATGGTAAAGGTGTGTGACAGGACGGGGAACTGTTCCTTTGGTCTTGCCACCGTTACGGTCACCGCAGCATAGGGAGTTCTGGTAGAATAGGAGTATGCCAGAACTCCCTGAGGTTGAGGTCTTACGGAGAGAGCTTGAGCCGCTCCTTCGAGGAAAGCGCATCGTCCGGGTAGAGATTCGGGATCCTCGTTGCAGCTTCCCAAAAGAAGCGGTGGAAGGAAAGACCGTCACCGGGGTCAGGCGCCTGGGGAAATACCTCCTTTTCGACCTTGCTGAAGGAGGGTACCTGGCGCTACACCTTGGGATGACCGGGAAGCTCCTTCTGGCAAAAGAGAACGTCCCGCAAAAGCACGAGCGAATGGATATCCTTTTGTCCTCCAGAGAGCACCTCCTCTTCTGCGACACCCGGCGGCTCGGGAAGATTGCCTTTCTCCAGGAGGAAAAGGAGCTCTCCGAANAACTCGGCCTTGACCCCCTGTCCCCAGCGTATACCCTGGAGAACGTCCNGGCCCTCCTTGAGGGAAGGAGGCGCCTTAAGGACTTCCTCTTAGACCAGAGAGGCATCTGCGGCATCGGCAACATCTACGCCAGCGAGATCCTCTTCCGGGCCCGGTTGCATCCTGAGCGTGCTCTTTCATCGCTTTCTGAAGCAGAAAAAGCCAGACTCTTCGTTGCCGTCCGGGAGGTTCTTGAGGAGGCGATCGAAGAGCGGGGAACCACCATCCGGGACTTCCGGCGCACCCTGGGGGAAGAGGGGAATTTCCAGCGTCTCCTTGCGGTCTACGGAAAGAGCCACTGTCCCAGCTGCGGGACCCCAATCGTGCGGAAGGTCATCGCCTCCCGGAGTACGTACTTCTGCCCCCGCTGCCAGCCTCCGGAAGGCAAGGGGGAAACCCCCTGATGCAGGAATGACGTTTTTCCTGTAAACTATACCTCCAGAGAAACAGGGCGAGAGGGTGGATGGCAATGGCAGCGGTGACGATTAAGGACGTGGCGAAGAGAGCAGGAGTAACCGTCACCACTGTTTCCCGGGTGCTGAACAATAGAGGATACATCAGTGAAGCCACCCGGGAAAAGGTATACCGGGCGATGAAAGAACTCAATTACCAGCCGAACGAGATTGCCCGGTCCCTCCTGCGGAGGCGAACCAATATCCTGGGCATCATCCTCCCCACGGTCGCCCATCCTTTCTTCAGCGAACTGGCCTTCTTCATCGAGTACTACGCGTACGAGTATGGCTACAAGGTCATGCTCTGCAACTCACAGCTTGACCAGAAAAAGGAAAAAGAATACGTTGAAATGCTTCGAGCAAACCAGGTCGATGGCATCATCATGGCTAGCCACACCTTAGAAGTGGACGAATACCTGAGCCTCAAACTCCCCCTGGTTACCTTTGACCGGCAGATTGCACCGGACATCCCCTTCGTGTCCTCCGACAACTACCTGGGGGGAACTTTAGCCACCAACCTCCTCATCGACAGGGGGTGCAGGAAAATCGCCCACATCTGCGGTAACCTCCGCCTGAATATGCTGGCAAACCAGCGGAACAGGGCGTTTGTCGCCACCGCACAGGCCAGAAAAGTGGAATACGTGACCGTGGAAACGGACCTCAACGTTTTCGACATGCGCCAGTATGATACACTGGTTCTCAGGCTTTTTGAGGAACACCCCGACGTGGAGGGCATCTTCGCTGGAAGCGACGTCATTGCCGCCAGTGTTATGAAAATCTGCCACCAGCGGAAAAAGAGAATACCTGAAGACATCAAGGTCGTCGGATACGACGACGTGAGCATTGCTTCCTTCCTCACGCCTCAACTATCACCAACGAGGCCGCTGATCTCCTCCGCAACAACAAAACACCTGGAACATGGAAAAGGTTGCACAAAAGGTGCCCCCGTGCATACCTACGTTTTCGCCTACGAAGCTCAGATCGTGGACGATGTAGGCATGGCCTGGCACTGTGCAGAACTCCCATGTGTCTTCGACAACACCGATCTCGTTCCCACCGCAACCGGTGGCGGGACAGCAGCAAAATCGTGGCGCACATGGTGAGCCTGGCGTGGATTCACCTTGCGTACACCAGGGATCCCATTCATAGGTGGATCCCAAAGTGGCTGTTCTTCACCACCCGCAAGGGTGCCACGATGGTCATCGACACCCTCTGGGAGGTACGGTACCACCACGACAAAGGCCTTATGAACCTTGCGGTAGGACTTGGGTGCACAGAGTTCCTGGACTTCGATTTCTGAGACATGGACTCCTCCTTGCATCGCTTATCCTGAGCATCACCCCGGTCATCATTTTCTACCTTTTCATGCAAAGGCACATCATCAGGGGAATACTCCAGGGCTCCAT
>JGI20130J15133_1003238_pt1 | contig 11389 bp, 8 predicted proteins | sample WasSprMetagenome_FD_15133 | JGI IMG/M metagenome (IMG submission 15133) | reverse complement strand
TGACCCTTACCATATACACTTCTACTTATCAATCCAAGCTTCTCAAGTTCAATAAGCCACCTGGAAACACTCTGCTGCGATACGCCCATGAGATCCTTCAATTTCGTTGTCTTTATGGGTATTGGACTTCTCAAAGCCCCCATAAGAGCCAATTGATATAATGTTATGAGCAAACTACCCTTCATATACACCACAAAAATAGGTGAAATATTGTTAATATTAATTTTGATTTCAAACACCTTCTTTAATGGAGAATGGCATTGAATAGGAATTTGAATGTGGCTGGAGTTTGACATCTACTGTATACTGGAACTCCTAGGAGGATTATCCTACCATACCCCTTAGGGACATCGACTATTGCAGCAGCATTATACAAGTATTTCTCACCCAAAATCCAACCACTTAGAAGTGGATTTGATTGGGGGTATCTTGCAACCACATATTCTTCGGGACATTTGAATGCTGGACTATTTATGAACATAACAGCTGAATCCACATCCATTCCAAACCCCACTGGATGCCTATTATTCACTATAACCCTTAAAATTGATCCTGGAATATAGAAATCGTTTGGTTTAAGCCCTTCCAAAACATTTACAACTGGAATCCACATACGCTTAATTGGTAATTCGCAACTAGCATCAATTGTTATGAGTTTTCCACCATTAGCTACAAATTCATTCAAGTGATCTACACCAACATCCCCTATTCCACCAGCATACTCAGGCGGAACTTCATCCACACTCCTACCATTAATGATGCTATTCATACTTTGACTGGGTATTATTATGACATCATACTTGGAATTTAAATGTCCACGTCTAATATCATCATTACCAATAGTAGTATATGGAATGTTGAACATTTCAAATAGGAATCTAGCCCACCCCTCCTCAGAATTTGGAATCCAATTCCTATATAAACCAACCCTAGGAATATTAAGTTCAGCTAACTTTATGTTTGGCAACTCATTATAGGCATACAATTCAACTGGAAGCCCTTTCAAAAACTCATTTAAACGATTCCTCAAAGTGGAACTATTCTCAATTATAAATGCTCCCGGAGGCATTTTAACACTATTGAAGCTGAGATCTTCAAAAGCCCTATAAACCCTTATTCCCTCACCTAAAAGTTTGAATACAAGTTTATATGATGCATTGGATTCAGGTGGAGCAACAAGGTATTTAGAATCAGCATTACCAATCACAAATCCATCTGGAAATTCAACTCTATCCAACTCCGAACTCTTAACCTTGAATTCCTTGTTCACAGTATAAACTTTAACGTTCATCATTAATGGAAGAGTCCATGCAGTTAAATCGTAAGGTCTCTTCGGCGGCGATTCAGGGGTTTCCCTAAGGTCGGGATACTGCTGAACTTCAAGTAGGGTTTTCGCATACCTACCGTATGGTTGGGCGAAATATATTATGAAAGTCCCCTTTGGAAACTCTATACCATCTGCAGTGAATGATTCCTCAGCAACATTAATTTTAACCAAACCTTTATGCAGAATGCTGAGCAACCAGTAGAGATTGTATAAGTCCTTCTGCCTCCCCGGAATTATGAAGGCGAAGGGTCCATCTTCAGGTTTAATGGCACGCTTAAATATTTCAACAGTATTTGCAAGCCACATCCTCCTATACTTTGCAGCATTCCTGAGACAAGCCAATACTGCCACAAGCTCATAATCCACAATATCCCTAAGCCTCCACCTCCCACCACGCCATGGATTTGGATTATTCCACCTCTGTTTAGAGGGGTCTAAGCCTATAACTGGCCGTAAATCTTGAGGCTTAATATCTATGGGTGTAGCTATCTTCACACTGGCAGCTTCTGAAAGTATTCTTATCCCGCCATGATAATGCTGATATGCTCTAGCTGGAGTCCAAGCATCATATATGGCATAGCATGCCACACCCTTAAATCCCCTACCAATAAGTTCATTTGCCATTGAAGAACCCATGAAGACGATCTCTTGCTGTAATATGGGGTCAACATTTGGATCTATTGGATCTAGGTATGGTGGAAGCCAAAATCTAGGGCCATATGGGCCCATCTGATGTAAATCGTAAACTATTTGTGGATGCCACTTATTATGAACCTTCTCAACCACAAGTCTAGTTTCAACTAGATTCAACATAAACCAATCCCTATTATTATCGTGACCAGCATACTTGTGATATAGCCATGGGGGAGAAGAACCCTCATACCTTGTACCTAGAGTCTTATTGTACCAATCTACAACCATAACATGTCCATCAGGGTTAAGTGATGGAATTAATAGGAGGATTACGTTATCCAATATCTCCCTAATATCATCTGAATCCTCCGTTGCAAGCTTGTAGAGGAGTTCCATACTCATCTGGGAAGCAGCAATTTCAGTGGAATGTATGCTACATGTAACTAGAACTATTGTTTTACCCTCCTCAATAAGCTTTGAAATTTCACCATCACTGAGATTATATGGGTTATGAAGCTTCTCTTGAATAGCCCTATAATAATCTAGTTTCTTCAAATTCTCTGGAGAAGACACTATTGCCAAGATCATATCATTACCCTCAGTGGTTTTACCCAAAAATTCCAGTAAAACCCTATCGGAAGTCTCACTAACAATCTTAAAGTACTCTACAATCTGACGCCAACTGGCAAGTTTCCTATCTTCCCCAACCCTAAACCCCAGAAAGCTTTCCGGGGTTGGAACACCCCTATTCATTAAAGAGAATTATGTTGAATCATGATTTAAACTTAATGGTAGCCGGGGGGAGATTCGAACTCCCGTCGACGGGGCCAAAGCCCGTCATGCTTGGCCGCTACACCACCCGGCTAACCCAAATAATATTACATAATATCCACGATAAAAATTTCACTCAAGAAGTTTAAATGTACCGTTCTATTAACACATAATGAAAAGCGAAAAGTTTATATATGAAATATTTGCAGTCTTATTTCTGGCTCATTAATAGTGAATTACATGTGTAATTTAAATTTAAATTCTAATGGGGAGGGGAAGAAGATGAGTAGTCATATTGCTGAATCTGATGAGAAAACCACTGTTAGCATACAAACCATCGATAAATGTCCAGAATGTGGAAGCACACACTTAATAAGAAACTATGAGAGGGGGGAAGTTGTATGTGCAGATTGCGGTTTAGTTATAACCGAGAAGGTGGTTGACAGTGGACCTGAATGGAGAGCATTCACACCTGAGGAGAGGCAGAAGAGGAGTAGGGTTGGATCACCAACAACATTAACTATACATGATAAGGGATTATCAACTGTTATTGATTGGAGAGATAAGGATGCCATGGGGAAGAAGCTTGAACCAAAGAGGAGGATAGAAGTCATTAGATGGAGGAAGTGGCAGATAAGAACTAGAGTTCACAGTTCAATAGATAGGAATCTTGCACAAGCTATGAGTGAACTTGATAGGATAAGCGCGCAACTAAGCCTCCCAAAGAGCGTTAAGGAGGAAGCTGCAATGATATATAGGAAGGCTGTGGAGAAGGGGCTTGTGAGGGGGAGGAGTATAGAGGCAGTTATGGCTGCAAGTATATATGCTGCGTGTAGAACGCAAAAGATACCTAGAACCATTGAGGAAATAGCCAAGTACACTAGATCTGGGAGGAAGGAAGTTGCAAGATGCTATAGGCTAATATTGAAGGAGATCAACATAAGAATACCATTATCAGATGCAGAAACATTTGTACCAAGAATTGCAAGCGAACTAGGCCTAGGTGGAAGTGTTCAAAGCAAAGCTGTGGAAATAATTAGGAAAGCTAAGGAAATGGTTTTAACTGTTGGGAAGGATCCAGCTGGACTTGCAGCTGCAGCAGTATACATAGCCTCACTACTGGAGAACGAGAAGAGAACACAGAAGGAGATTGCAAGGGCAGCTAAGGTTACTGAGGTAACTGTGAGAAATAGGTATAAGGAGTTGGTTAAGAAGTTGAAGATCCCCCTGCCGGTTGAGTAGCTTTCCTCTTCTTATTGCCAGCAATTTTAATGGTCAACTTCAAATCCTCAATTTTCATCTCTTTACACTCCAAAAGCCCCTTTTCAACACATTCTTTGAAAAGCTTCTCACCAATACCACTCCTAACGATCACTGTAGTCCAACCATCGGGGGAATCGAGGCTACCCACAGATATATCTGCAAGCTCAGCTGTGAAATCCCCACAGTACTCGCAAGATTTACGTCCATAACCCTCAATCTCCTTCAAACTTGTGGACAATAATGTTTCATCACCAGACTTAACGATGAATTTCCCACTAGTTATCTCAGTTTTAGTAACCTTATTTATGTCAATCCCCTTACTCACTAAAAAGTTCTTGAATAGTGAGGAGTAGTAGAAGGTTTTGGAGCAGAATAAACCTATTGCAAACTTAACTGGCAAACCATACTTCAATGCTCCATAATCATGATATTGCATCTTCCTAACCCCAGTGATCTGGCAACCAACACCCACAAACCCAATACTATCAGCTCCAAACTCATCCACAGCTGCTGTTAAAGCCTTCAAATTTGGACTTGCAGTATACTTAGATCCAGCACAACTTAGAATGTCATTCCTATTAAAGGCTACGATAGGCTCTGGTTTGAATGGCTCCTTAGAACTTAACCCGGAGCATATGGCGCAATCGATGAGTCCAGATTCAATTGCATATATTAGAAGTGTTGAAACAACACCACCATCTTGAGCACACTTCAAAATTTCAGAATCAGTGGATCTAGCACTATAAACACCCTTAACATATCCAATAACATCATGTTTAAAGCTGGATTCAAAAAGCTTTGATATATCACCCTTTGGATTGAATGGTGTGTGAGGACATTGAGCATAGCAAAATCCACACCCAATACATCTACCAGCAATACTTGGCTTCTCATCCTTCTCATCAATAACCTTAACTGGGCAAACACCTATACATGCACCACAAAAGGAACACTTATCAGCCCTCACAACCTCCGCAAAAAGGTGCCCCCATATCTTAACCTTAAGTCCAAGTACACCATCAGGCTTAACCCTAATACCCAACCACATTCACCACAAAACAAGTAATATTGGGGAAAATTAATAAGGGTTGCTATTCGCAATCATGGAAAATAAATTATATATTTTAGATTTAGTATGAGGTTTACGTTATATAAGAATTGAGAAGTGGATGCAAATGATAGAGGATTTCCAAGTGAAAGCAGCTAGATATATAATGGAATTGGGGGATTGGATAGAGAAGCTGGAATTGTTAATGCTAGTTGATAATTTAAAGGAAAATGTAAAGATGTATGTTGATAGGTTATTAAGCCTTCAAAATCCAGATGGAGGATTCCCCCACAATTGGGTAAGGGGGTTCCCATCAAGTATAATTGAAACAGCCAATGCAATAACCATAACCTCAAAAATTGGATTAAATAGTGATGAGAGGATTAGGAGAGCCATAAAATTCCTAATTGAAAAGCAGCTTGATAATGGATCATGGGTTGAGGAAAACTTAGAATGTGAAAATGGCTCCAACGAAATAATAGTTTCAGCAGAAGCTCTAAGAGCTCTTGCCACAGCGGGAATTAAAGGGGAACCAGTTAATAAGGGGGTAAAGTATTTATTGGAATGCCAGAGGGATGATGGTTTATGGCCAAAATCAAAAGTGGATCCAAACCCAAACTTAGAGGCAACTGGAAAGGTGATAATGGCTCTACATGAAGCAAAGGGCAAAATGGCAACAAAAGCCATGAAAAGTGGTTTTGAAGGGTTAATGGAAGTATTCGTGGAGAAATTGACGAAGGAATGGGATGCAGTATCGGAAGATGCACTACCAGTAATTGAAGCCATATTAAGCATACAACCAAAAAACACTGAATCAATAAGGAAAATAATTCAGGCATACGTTAAAAGTGAGAGATGGAATTTCACAGACAGGAGAAGTGAAGATACGGAAAAGGTTCTAAAAGTACTTAAAATAATGAGTTTAACTGACAACATAAGCAAAGCTAAAGTTGAAGAGGAACTGAAGAGATTGATGAATTTAAAAATGAAGATGAGAGAAATTATAGTTAAAGTTGAAGATGAGGCAAGGGAAATTCTACTATCCAGATTCGAAGATGTGGGGATAAGGAGAGATGACTATGAAAAGAAGATATTGCTTGGACTATTCATATACTCATTATTGGAGCAATTCTTCTGGGCAGTTGATTACGATCCACAAAGAGAGTTTGTAGGGTTAATAGATAGAATTGGAAGATTAGACAACATTGAGAAATACGTAAACTGCGAAGACGTTAAAAAGGCACTGTTTAGGAGTAAAGCTCTAAGCGGTGTTGCAAAGAGGAAGAAGGAGGAAGCTGCAAAGAGCATATCACTGTACACGAAATTCTTAATTGAAAATGGAGAGTTCGAAAGCTTCGAAGATTATGTAAATAAGTTAACCAAGTTCACTTTACTTGAAATGGCACCCACACTCTCCGGAATGACAACAGCTAAGAAGCTTGGACTACTACTGAGAAACTACACGAGGGGAGAGAACAGCGCATACAAATTATTTGAATCCATGAAGCTCTCATTGGAATGCTTCCCATCGGTGGGTTCGAAAATTTCAACCCTATACCCATACTACGTGATATGGGTTTACAATGTATGGAGTGAAATGAAAGAATATGTTGAACCACCAATAGACTGGAATACAGTAAAACCATACGTAAATCTAGGGTTAAGCAACATGACATTAAAAGATCTAAGGAAGGATCCGAAGAAGGCATATCCAGCCATAAACAGATTGGCTGAAGAATTATTCCCAGAAGATAAAGCGAAAATATCAATACTGTGGATTGCTGGAAGGGAGTGGTGTACAAAACCACACAAATGCTATGGATATATGGGTAGGAAATGCTGGTTCTATGATATATGTGGGAGAGGAACCAAAAATGAGGAAAGAGGAAAAGAAGATATGGGATAGCTACTTAACGAAATTCTCAGCTAAAATAGAGGGGGGATTACTGAAAAACTTGAAGGAAGAAGTGAATATTAGAAGTGACATTGTTGAAAAGCATTACATGAAATTAATGGAAGCCATAGGGGTAAAGGGGGAGGATATTAAATGCACATTAATGAATACATTTGCATACTCAGTGTTCGATAAATACAATTGGAAACTTAGAGATAAAGGGGAGAGTCCATCAAAAGAGTATAGGAGGTTTAAGAAGACAATAACTAGAATTGAAGATTATTTGGATGAAGACCTCATATATTACGCAATAAAAGATGAGTGCAATGAGTTAGGTAACTTAAACAGAGCTGAAATAGAGAGGATTATAACATCAATGTCCCAGTTCGCCAACGCCATAAAGAACGTTAAAAGCATTGAGCTAATAAATTTCGCAAATGAATTAAAGAGTTACATAGCATTCAATACGTCAAAATATATTCCTGAAAAGATATATAGGGTTAAGTCGCAATATTACGGCTCCCTATTAATGATGAACATAAAGGACAATGCAACGGCAATAGAAGCTCTGAAAACAGTAATACTATGCCTACCAATAGGAGAACAGCAAATTGCCAACATGTACACATACCTACTCACAGTAATCTTGAATGTATGGAATATTGCAGGTAGATCGAATATATATGCTCCACTAGATCATGGAGTTGCAGAAGTACTTCTAAGCTTAGGATTAACAGACAAGAGAATTGAAAACATGGAATATGAATCCAGCGGATACAAAGCCTACAAAATAATATGTGATACACTATTCCCCGAAGACCCATCAAAAATGATGGTTGCAAGAGCAGTTGCGGAGAGATGGTGTTATCAAAGAAAGATAAAAATATGCGATGAATGTTGGCTTAACAAGCTATGCCCAAAAGAGTATTAATCACTCACCAAACTTCGCAGCTTTACCAGCATAATTTATGAGTATTGGAAGTAAATCTAAACCCCTTATACGTCCAAGACCACCCTTCATACAAGCCCTCTCACTATAGCTATTTACATCATCATTAACTATATTTGGACCATAAATCAATACTGGAACTGGATCCCCGGAATGCTCCTTTAATGAAACTGGGGTGCAGTGATCAGCTGTTATGGCTAAATATAATTCATATCCACTTAAACCATCCAATATCCTCCCAACCATCCTATCAATCCTCTCAATGACTTCAATNTTCCTATCAATTAAACCATCATGACTAGCAGTATCAGGGGCCTTAACGTGAACGAATATGAAATCATAGTTTGATGCTGATTTAATGGCGGCATCAGCTTTAGCCATAAAATCACTATCCAATCCACCAGTAGCACCCTCAACATTCAAAACATCCAATCCAACAGCTCTTGCAACACCCTTAATTAGCGGGATTCCTGCAATACATACACCACGCAACCCATATCTATCAGTGAACTTCTCCACACTTGGCAACGTCCCCGCCCCTCTACACAAAATTATGTTTGCAGGCTTCTCACCCCTAGACATTCTAGAGAGATTTGCTGGGTGTCGTGATAAAACTTCAAAGCTCTTCAATGTGAATTCATTTAGGATTTCAGCAGTCTTCCTAGCTTCAGGGGTATTTGCCAAGGGTTTCGACATATTTATCTTCACACCCTCCTTCTCAGGGTCTATGTCACTAACATCCCTAGACAAACCTGAACCCCTCAATATAAGCACCCCCCTATGCTCTACACCACGCTTAAAAATTATTGATACATCCCTTGCAGACTCCAATTTAATCTTGCTCACAGCTTCAGCCAATACATCCCCCTCCCTAAGACTCCTACCAGCCCTCCTATCCAAAACATGGAAATCACTGTCAACAGTTGCAAAATTTGCTCTAAATGCCACATCCCCAGGCATTAAATCTAAACCTAAACCAAGAGCTTCAAAAGCCCCTCTACCAGTATAGTACTTGTATGGATCATAACCTAGAAGTGCAAGGTTTGCAGGTGCACTCCCTGGGGGAACTCCAACTCCAACAACATCTATAATGCCAGTAACACCCAACCTCGCCAATTCATCCATTACTGGTTTATTTGCAACCTCCAATGGGGTTTTGTTTCCAAGTTTTGGAATCAGTCTATCACCCATACCATCAGCAACTATAAGTACAATCTTCTTCTCAGCCATAAAATCCACTAAAAAGGTATTTATGTGGAAAGGATATAACGTTTGCCATCTATTTACGCTTAGATAAGAATTCTTTAACTATGCTCTTCAATGAGGGGCCTTCAATCTCATTCAATTCAAAGCTAACCATGGTGGATGGTTTCTTAATGGTGATAAATCTTCTAAGATCCGTGGGGGTTGCTATTATCACACCATCGCAATCAGCATTATTTATGGTGGCTTCAAGTTCACGTAATTGCTTTTCACCATATCCGAGGGCTGGAACTGAAAGTAGATCATTCTTCTCAACAACCTCCCTAATAGATCCAACTGCACAAGACTTTGGTGAAACAATTTCAGATGCACCAAACTTCCTTGCAGCCACATATCCAGCTCCAAACTTTAAATCTCCATGCAAGAGTGTAGGCCCATCTTCAATGGTTAATACACGTTTCCCCCTAATTACACTTGGATCATCAACATAAACTTCAGATGCAGCTTTAACTATAATTGCACGTGGATTAAGCCTCCTAATATTCTCCTCAACCAATTTAACACTCTTCTCATCAGCCACATTAACCTTATTTATGACNACCACATCAGCCATCCTCACATTAACTTCACCGGGGAAGTACTTGTCTTCATGACCAGCTCTAAGTGGATCCGCAACGACAATCAATAGGTCAGGCTTGAAGAATGGGAAATCATTNTTTCCACCATCCCAAACGATCACATCAGCCTCAGATTCAGCNCTCCTCAAAATAGCCNCATAATCAACCCCAGCATAAACCACATAACCCCTACGTAAATGGGGTTCATACTCCTCCTTCTCCTCAACGGTACAATTGAACCTCTCCAAATCCTCAATCTTCTCAAATCTCTGAACAACTTGAGCTTTAAGATCACCATATGGCATTGGATGGCGAACTACAACAAACTTAACCCCAAAACCCTTAAGAGCATCGCATACCCGCCTCGAAACAGTACTCTTACCAGCACCAGTTCTAATGGCACAAACAGCTATAACTGGCTTACTTGATTTCAGCATTACATCCCTTGGGCCTAGAAGCCTAAAGGATGCACCACAACTCATGGCTATGGAAGCCAAGTGCATGACATGCTCATGGGATACATCACTATATGAAAAGACAACCTCATCAACATTAAACTTCCTAATGAGCTCTGGAAGCTCAGATTCAGGATATATTGGTATGCCATTTGGATATAGGGGTCCTGAAAGCTCTGGAGGGTAAATCCTACCAGCTATACCAGGAATTTGAGTTGCAGTGAAAGCCACAACTCTAAATTCAGGGTTCCCCCTAAAGAAGACATTGAAATTGTGGAAGTCTCTGCCGGCAGCGCCAAGTATTATTACATTCCTAACCATAACATCACCAACAATAGTAGATGGATTGAAAACATATATGTTTTAGCTTAGATATGCTGTGGAAACATTAATAATGATTTAAAGACTAACTATATTTTCGAAGCACTATGAGTGAAAAGAAGGAGAAAACACCATTTAGAGTGAAAATGTCTGATGGAAGCATAGAAACGGTATATGCATACTCGGAAAAACAAGCATTATATCTGGCATCATCAAAAAGTGGGAAGAAGGCTGTGGGAGTTGTTGGAATACTAATGGAGCGAAAAGAGGAAGAAGGGAAGGGTAAGGGTACAGTGGAAGATGTGGAAATTATCAGGAAGCTTGAAGAAGCCATAAAGAGTGGTAGATATATTGAAGCCATCGAATTGAAAACCCAAATCCAAAGGATGATAGCTGAGGAAAAGTTGAATTGGAATAATGAGTTGGAGAAGAAGTACCATCTATTCTGGTCATGGTGTAATGTGCGATGAGAAATCTTGCACATACAAACACAAAACTTCCTCCACTAATCTTCATAATACTCATCGTCATTGTGCAAACAGCCCATATAACGACTGTAAAGGCTGAAGTATCAATTCACAAATTAGAATCGATGGATGTTAGAGGGGGAATTTACACACTATACACCATTGCCAATAATGGATATATGAACGTAACATATAAATCCCTAGAAAAGTATACTGAAACACCATCAATAAATGTGATTATAAACGTAAATGGATTGGAAAAGTGGGCAGTATACAGCCTAACAAATAGGAAACTCTTGTATGGTGAGATACAAGATTGGAATATATATCCACTATGGATACCGAAATGCATACAATTAAATGATGAAATACCAATATACAACTACGAAACAAAATTCAAGTGCATATTTAAGAATGATACCACAATCATACTATCACATG
>JGI20130J15133_1003220_pt1 | contig 11436 bp, 13 predicted proteins | sample WasSprMetagenome_FD_15133 | JGI IMG/M metagenome (IMG submission 15133) | reverse complement strand
GAGGGTCTCCAAATGATTTAATAATTTTCTTCTATGTAGTAGCTTGGATAGGTATCATTACAGCTTTTATAGCAGGTTCTCAAGCAATTGTTTCAAAAGAAGTAAAGAAAGTTCTTGCATATTCAACTGTTAGCCAGCTTGGTTATATGATGACTGCTCTTGGAGTTGCAGGATTGACTGCCGATTTTATAGTAGGATATGTTGCAGGAGTCTTTCATTTAATGAGCCATGCAATGTTTAAAGCTGCATTATTCTTATCTGCAGGAGCTATAATTCATGCATGTGAATCAAGATTTATGACAGATATGGGTGGATTAAAGAAAGATATGCCAATAACTTTCTGGGTTACTTTATTAGCTTCTTTATCATTAATGGGATTCCCATTTTTGTTTAGCGGTTTTTGGAGTAAAGACATGATTCTTGAATCTACTTTATTAGCTAATCAATATTTAATATTCATTTTAGCAGCTATAAGTGCTATTATAACAAGCTTTTATAGCATAAGAATGATAGGGATTGTATTCTTTGGAGAGAAAAGCCATCATTTAGAAGAACTTGAAAAAGAAGGGCATCATATTCACGAAGCTCCAAAAATAATGTGGGTTCCTTATGCTTTACTCGTTTGTGGAACAATATTATTTGGTTTAATAGGGCCATTTGCAAAAAGTTGGCTTGAAGAAACTTTTCATGAATATTTAGGAGAAACGATCATTTTCTCTAAATTTGGTAGTACTATTCCAGAAGAAATTTTATCATTAATTGTTCCAATAACTTCAGTAATAGCTTTAGCTATAGGAGCAATCCCATCATATTACATATATGTAAAAAGAAGTATTGATATTAAAGGAATAATGGAACGTAGGCCATTTTTAAATACTATTAAAGAATTTCTTTATAATAGGTATTATATAAATAGATTTTATTATAACTTCTTTGTTTATCCTTTAATAGATTTAAGTAAAGCAATATGGAGAAAAATAGAATTAAATATAATCGATAGATTCAATTATGTGCTTGCAAATATCGTAGTAAGCTTTAGTAAATGGTCTTTAAAAACAATAGAATTATCTGGCATAGATAACTTCAATTATATTTTAGCTAGAGCTGGAGCTGCTTTTTGTAACAAATTTAGGAAAACTCATACAGGAATATTAAACTATAATTTAATGGGAATTATGATAGGTATGTTTATAATCCTTTTAATTATTAAAATTATGATTATATAAGAGGTGATATGAAAAATGATAGATTCAGGACAATTTTTAATACAAGCAGTATTTGCACCACTAGTTTTTTCAATAATAGCTTTAATAACTGGAAAATATTTAAAGAAATATACTGGAATAATTGTTGCTATATCTCTTTTGTATAGCACTATCTTACTTGCAATAGTAATGGTTAGTCTTCCTATAGCTCCAGATGCAAAAATTGAAGCTAGATACAAATGGGCTCCATATGTAGGAGATTTTACTCTTGTAGCTGATGGAATAAGTGCACCAATAGCTTTAACAATCGCTTTATTATCTCTTGTAGTTGCTATATATTCTATACCATACATGGAACATGAACATAACTTAAGCTCATACTTTGCTTTATATTCTCTTTATGCAAGTGGAATGATAGGAACAGTATTAACAACAAATCTTGCAGCATTCTTTCTTTTCTTTGAATTTATGTTGATACCTTCATGGGCTTTGGTAGGCATATGGGGAACAGGTCCAAAAGAAATGATAGCATTCAAATACTTTATGTTCACTGAAGCAGGTGCATTATCTCTTCTAGCTGGAATAGTTGCAACATATTCTTTAGCAGGCACATTTGACATCTTTGAAATCGCAAGTAGAGTTGCTGGAGTAGATTTAGCATTGATAATAATCATAGTAATAGCAATACTCATAGGTTTCTTTGTAAAAATGGCAGTATTCCCATTACATACATGGCTTCCAGATACACATGCAGAAGCTCCAACTCCTATAAGTGCATTGTTATCTCCTGCAATGATCGGGATAGGTGGGTATGCTGCCATAAGGATAATATACTATGCTTTTCCAAGAGTTTTAAACTCATGGCCTTTCACAACTTCTTTATCTATTCTTGCTTTAATTACAATGGTTTATGGTGGATTAATGGCTATTGCTCAAGATGATCTAAAAAGGCTCTTAGCTTATTCTAGTATTTCTCAAATGGGCTATTTGCTATTTGGGATATCTTCTCTTTCATTCATAGGAATTGTAGGTTCAGTGCTTCTTTATATTAGTCATGGACTTTGCAAAGCAGTTCTCTTCATGGTTTCAGGGATTTTCATGCATGAATTTAAAACTAGAAGAATAAGCGATTTACGAGGATTGGCTAGTAAAATGCCATATACAACAATTTTCTCTTTAATAAGCTTTTTAGGATTAGCAGGAGTCCCTCCATTACTAGGCTTTTGGGGAGAATTGTTCATATTTGCAGGTTCTATGTATACTGCTTTATCAATTAGCACAGATTTTGTAAGAGCAATAATTACTGCGATAGCAATTATATCAGCTGTTTTAACTGCAGGTTATGGTTTATGGACTATTCGTAGAGTTTTCTTTGGTGAACCAAATGAAATTGTTAAAAATGCAAAAGAAGCACCAGCATTAATGATTATTCCAATAGGCATACTAGCAACTCTTGCAGTAATTCTAGGAGTTTATCCAACAGTAATAACAGAGATTGTTAGTCCAACTTTAGAAATAATTCTTAAAGCAATATCTTGCATTGGATGTGGCAGATAATTATTTAATAAAATCTATAGCCTATTTATAACAAACTTTTTATCTAAAATTGCTAGAAATATTTCTAAAATGAAAGTTTTCATAAATAAATATTTTATATAGTAAAGAAGGTATAAAAATCTATTAAATAACTTTTTCTTAAGATAATCTTAATTATTTTTTTAAAAATTTTTAGAATTATTATGAAAGAATAAAATCATAAATATTATACTTTTATGTTTAAATATGATGAAATATTGAATGAAAAGGATGTTGATATTGTTTTAGTAACTGCTGAAGAAATTTTAAAATATGCAGAAGAAGAATTTGAGAAAGCTATTAAAACAAAGGATATGATACTCTATAGAAATGCTGTAGATAAAGCATTTCTTTCAATGATATTAGCTGTAAATTCTTATATAAACCGAAAATTAAAAGTAATACCAAGATCTCATATTGAACGTAGATCTTTTCTCAGGAAGATAAATAGAGAAGATCTTAAGGCCTTATACAGTAAATGTAATGAAAACGTTACATGATGAGGCTTTCTATGAAAGAATTTACAATCCTGAAGAGGCTGAATATGCCATTAAACAAGTTAAAAAAAATGCTTGAAGAATTTAAGGAGAGTTAACTATTTTTTAAAATTTATGATATTCAAATATCTAATAAAAAATAAGATCATAATAAGTGTTTTCTTATAAGTTTTATAAATAAAAAATGATATTTACTCTATAAGTCTAAGCCTATTTATAACAAACTTTTTATCTAAAATTGCTAGAAATGGTCCTAAGCGTGGCCCCTCATTTTTTCCAAGAAACAATTTATAAATTAATTTAAAGAAATCGCTTGGATTAATTCCATGCTCTTTTGCTATAGAAAATATTTTACTTTGAATTTTTTCCCCATCATTTTCTATTTCAATATATTTAGATAATTCTTCAAGAGCAATCTTCATATTATCTGATATTTCTTTTTCTTTAATTGAAATTTTTTCTAATAATTTAATTTTATATTTTTCATTTGCATATTTCCTAATCCATTCTCCAGAAATCTCAATTCTTTCAATTATATGGTCTATATCTTCTTGTGTAATATTAGGATTGACCATTTTACTTCTTATAAGCGCATTTATTATTTGTTCTCTAGACATTTTTAATTGTGCAATAGTTGCAGCATGAGTATATGGTATTCTTATTTTACGAATTCTTTCTTTCATAACAATTGGATATACCCTTTTAGCTAATTTATATTCTCTTTCATTTGCAGGTTCTATTTCTTCATAAAATACTTTTTCTATTCTATCAAATTCATCTACTAATAAATTCAAATTTGATAAATCTAAATTTCTTTGTTTTTCAGGATTTTTAGAATAAAAATATAATATTACTTCTGGTTCAAGAATTTTAAGTAAATCTTGAGTAATATATACATTTCCTAATCTACTTGACATTTTTTCTCCATTAACTAAAAAGAATTCATATACATATGGTAAAGGTGGTTTATGATTAAGTATTTTAATACATATTTCTTTTCCAGATGGCCATGAACCTTCATAATGATCTTTACCAAACGGTTCAAAATGAACATTGAATAGCTTCCATTGAGCAGGCCATTCAAATCTCCATGGAAGTTTTCCTCCTCTAAAATTCGTAACTCCTTTATATCCACATCCTTTTATTAAATATTCTCCAGCCAATTTTCTATCAATACATTCATATTCTAAAACATTTTCTTCTAAATTAAAATTAATTATTTTTCCAGTCAATTTTCCACAATTTTCACATATAGCAATAAATGGTACATAATCTTTAGGAATATTTTCTTGAAATTTAGATATTATTTCTCTTGCTTCATTAATTTTAAAAAGGATTTCTTTTATAATAGGATCAAATAATCCTTCTTTATATAAATCATCATTATTATAATTTTCTATATCTACTCCTAATGCTTTTATTCCATCTAACCATACATTATTAAAATGTCTTGCCCAATTTTCACAACATCCAAATGGATCAGGAATATTTACATATGGAAATCCAATATATTTTTTTAAATAATTCATTTCTTTTTCAGAAAATTCATGCCATTTTCCATCTCTATCAGGTACTTTATTAGGTATTTTTCTAAGAGGGTCTCTATCGTCACATGTATGTATATGTCTAACGTTTACACCTTTTGATTTTAATACTTCAACTACAAAAAAACCTCTTAATACATCATTTAAATTTCCTATATGTTTTGCTCCTGATGGAGAAGCTCCTGCTTTAACTATTATAGTTTTTTCTTTTTGATATTTTTTTAATATATTTTCAGCTATTTCATCTGCCCAGAATAATTGAATATCATTATGCGATTTTTTTCCAATCCTTATCATTTTTAAATATCTTAAAAAATAAAAAAACTTTATTATAAATCTTTTAAATTCTATTAATTGTTAAATTAAAAATAAAAATTTAACTACTTTTAAGTCTTTTCCATACTAATATTATAGCATATTCTCTTGGAATTCCTTCGCTTTCAGCTATATTTGCTATATTTCCTTTTAAAATACCCTCCCATTTATCTCCATATATTGCTCCATACCTTTTTCTAAGTTCTTCATAAAGTTCTGAAGGGATTTGAGTTGCTGTAGTTAATTCATTAATTCTTTTTGGCAAATCATTCAAGAAATTAATTTTTTCATCTATATCTTTTATTTTACTTCTTAATTGAAACAATTTTTGTCTTAAAAGTGGTATTTTTGCTTCTAACTCTTCTATTTTTCCAACTTTTTTTACTTCTCCTTTTTCTTTAATTTTTAATTCCATAGTATTTACTTCAATAGTAGCTAAATAAAGATCTTCTTCAGTCTTTGAAAATTCATCTTCAATTAAGCTTTTTGTAACAATTAATTTTTCCCTTATTCTTTTTGCATCTTCTAAAACTTGACTCTTTAAATCATTCCATTTTAAAAGAATCTTTTTAATAACTTTTGGATGAATATCTTCATCTCTAACAAGTTTTTGAAATACATGATCTCTAAGCTTAATTTCATTAATTTTACTTTCTAATTCTTTATATGCTTTATCTATTTCATCTAATTCTGGCCCTTCTTTTATTTCTTCTCTAATTTCTTTAACTATTATAGCTTCTTCTTTTACTTTTTCTTCCTCTTTTCTTCTTTTACTTCCTTTACTTCTTCTTTACTTCCTTCTTCAACAGGTTTAATAACTATTTTTTTAGGCATTTTTACTCACTTTCTTTATGTCATACCTATAATAAAACTTTTTATGATAATTATTATAAATGCTATTATTAAAGCTATAATTAATAAAAATAAATAATTCTTATCTGTTTTATTAAAATTTATTTTTGAAATAATTTTGGAAATTTTTAATAAAATATATTTTTTAAAAGAATTAGGAAAATATTCTATATTTATACTATTACTATTTATAAAATATTTATCAATGTTATTGCTATTCCCTTTATAATTTTTATCAATTTTTAAAGCATTTTGATTAGAATCTATATCTATTATATGTCTTAAATCAAGAGTATCCATTGCATATATAGTACTTTCTAAAAGTTTTGATTTTCTTATTCCAATAGTTGTAGGTACAGTAATTACTCTATCATTTTTTCCAATCCTAAATATTTTAAATTTTATATCAGCAATTTCTTTTGTTTTACTATACAATAATGGATCAATAACTAAAGCTACTGCTTTAGGATAAAGTTTTTGATAAATTTTTTGAGTAGAAATGTCTGTTCCTGAAAGAAAAACTCCTAAACCTGGATGAGAATGATACCAACCAACTATAGTTAATCCTTTTCTTTCTTTTTGTAATTTTTCAGCAATTTCTGCTTGAATTTCTTCATTCAATTCTACAAATCCTTGTTTTCCATATTGTTCTCCAGTTACTGCATCCCATATTTCTAAAACTTGACCTTGCATTTTTCCAATAAGTAATCCTATTACTTCTCTTTCTAAATTTGTTAAAGAATGCTTTAATATTTTACCTAATGCAAGAGGATAAATTCTTGCTTTCAATCTTAGCCACTTTTATTAATTTAAATAAAGTAAAAACATAAATTAATATATTTATCCTAGATTATTTTAAATTAATAATTAAGGGGTAAAGGGGATGAAGATAAAAGTTATTCCAGCAGTAGGTGGAGGTAGTCCATTGGAATTAGAAGTTTCTCCAGAAGCTACTATTGGAGCTATAAAAGCTAAAGTTTGCGCTATTAAGCGTCTTCCACCAGATACAACTAGATTAACTTATAGAGGTAGAGCTGTAAAAGATACCGATACTCTTGCAAATTTAGGAGTTTCAGAAGGCGATAAATTAGTTTTAATAACAAGAACTGTAGGGGGCTTAATTAATGCAAACTGCAGAGCTCCCTGAATTAATGTGGGAGAAAAGGCTTGCATTAGAATACAAATTAATGAGAGAAAATGAACCATTATTCGATATAGTTGATAATGATTTAACTCATTACATGGGCGTTATAATAGGCTCAGGAATATATGAAAATGGATATTTTAGAGTAGAAATTTTTGTACCTAGATCTTTTCCTTTTACACCACCAGAAATTATTTGGCATACAAGAATATGGCATCCTAATTTTTCTGATGATCAACCAGCTAGAATATGCGAATCTCTTTTAAAAGCAGATTGGTCTCCTTCAGTTCATCTTTTTTCAGTTATTGAAACTTTAAGAAATTTACTTAATGAACCTAATCCAGATGATCCATTAAATTCTATAGCTGCTATGGAATTAAAATATAATCCAGAAATTTTTAAAGCACATGTTAGACAATATATTCTTGCTTTTGCAAGAGANGATCAAGCTTTTATTTAAGCTTATTCTAAAATAATAAAATCATTTTTAAACTTTAATACTATTAAATTTATCTTCATAATTATATTCATTAAACCTTTTCAAATGCTTATATTATCGTATATATCATGCTTAAATTTTTTTGTTAAATTCTTAAACTTTTTCTTTTTTTCCTTTTTTAAAAAGCTTAAAAATGAATATTTATAAATTACATTAATTTATAGAGATATTTTTAAAAATATTTATTTCAATGTAAATCTTATTTTTTGGATAAATGTCATCAATGGAAAGATATGATAGGCAAATCATTATCGAAGGTTGGGATCAAAATAAAGTAAGTTCAGCTACTGTATTAATCGTAGGTATAGGAGCTACAGGATGTGAAGTAGCTAAAAATCTTGCTTTAGTTGGTATAGGTAAATTAATACTTGTTGATATGGATGTTATTGAATTATCAAATTTAAGTAGACAAATGCTTTTTTATAAAGGAGATATAGGTAAACCAAAAGCAGAAATAGCTAAAAAGAGAATTAAAAGAATGAATCCATATGTTAAAGTTGAATCATATAACATGGATGTACATTTTCTTGAGGGGAAAGTTTTTGAAGAAGCAGATATTATATGTTCTTGTGTTGATAATTGGCCTACTAGAAGATGGTTAAATTCTTTAGCTGTTGAATTGAATAAGCCATTAGTAGATGGAGCAATGGAAGGCTTTTATGGAAATGTTCAAGTTGTTATTCCTGGAGTAACTTCATGCATTGAATGCCATGGAGAAAATTTAATTCCTAATGAAGTTCAATTAGCTGAATGTACTTTAAAAAGAAGAACACCAGAAGATTTATTTAATGATTTAATTCAACAAGGCTTAGAAATAGATTTTGGAATTGTTTCAAGAATTTTTAATAGTGGTTTTAAAACTATATACGATATTAAATATGCTTCTATTGAGCATCTTAAAAAAATTGATGAAGAATCAAGAAATTTTATATTAAGCTTGCAAGAAAAACTTAAACCTAAACTTCCTGCTCTTCAAACAATTGCTGCAACTATTGCTGGTATACAATCTCAAGAAATTCTTAAAATTATTCATAAAGAAAGTATTGGTAAAATAATTAAAGGATTATTAGTTTATGATTCAAAAGCTAATTCATTTAAAATAATTAATCTTGAAAAAAATGAAAATTGTTTTGTATGTGGGAAAGCTTTTAAAACAGGATATGTAGAATTTAAAGTATCTCTTAATGAAACAATTTTAGATTTAAAAGAAAGAATAGCAAAATCTTTTAGTTTACCAGACCCAGAAATACAATATAAAACAAAACTTTTAAAAGATGATCAAAAACTTTCAGAATTAAATATTAAAAATGGGGATTATATGCATATAAATACAAGTAGAAGATTTACCCCTCTTACAATCAAGCTTATTATTGAAGATTAAAAAAAAGTAATACTAATTAAGAAGTATTAATTAAAGATTTTAGAGAAAATGAAGATTGTTTTAAAGGAAGGAAAAAATTTAGGTTTTTGGAATTGGACTATTGAAAAAAAGGTTTTTATTAAAGAAGAATTGAAATGTGTTATATGTATGTTAGAAATTAATCCTAATGATGATATATATAAATGTCCAAATTGTGGAGCAATAGGGCATCGTGCATGTTTTATTGAATGGAGTAGATTAAGAGGCACATGCCCTATATGTAGAAGAAGTATTTTAGAGGTGGTTGTTTAATGGAAGAAAATAATGAAAATAAAAATAGTAGTAATGAAGTATATGAAATAGAATTATCTTATATAGATACTCCTAAAGGAAAAGTAGCTACATATGAAAGTAGTAAAAAAATAGCAGAAGCATTAATGTTAGTATCTAGTGAAAATGAAAAAATAATTGAAAAAATTTCTAAAATTGAATCATCAACTATTAATCCTGAAAAAATTTCTTTTATAGAAAATAGTTTAAAAGAAATTAAAGAAATGCTAATAGGAATAGTTGCTCAATTAGATGTATTAACTGATACTTTACAAGAATTAACAGAAATTATTGCTAAAATTAAAAGAAGAATAAATTAAGGTTTCAATATAGCACTTCTCATATCTTTTACAATTTTCTCTAATCTATTTCTTTCTTCTTCTAATCTTTTTATATCTTTTTCTAAAGCTTCTTTTCTTTTTTCCAATTCTTGAACTTTTAATTCAAGAATTGAACTTTTTTCTTCAATTGCTTTAAATTCTTTTTCTTTTTCTTGTAAATTAGCTATTGCTTCAGATAATTCTTTTTCTTTTTTAATAAGTCTTTCAAGTCTTATTTCTCTAAATTTAAGAGATCTATCCATTTTTCTAATTTGTTCTTCAAGCATTAATGAAGTATTTTTTATTGTTTGAAGATAATTTGAAGAAAGTTCTTTAATTTCTTCTTCCAATTTTAATTTTTTATCTTCTAATTCTTTTACTGAAGCTTGTAATAAATTAAAGTTATTTTCTTTTTCTTTTAATTCATTCATCCATTTATGTATTTCTTCTTTCATATTTACTAATTCAGCTTTTTCTTTAGATATTTTTTCTAAATCTCCTCTAATAATTTCTCTTTCTTTTTGAAGAACATCAAGTAAATGCTGTAATCCTTCTTGAATAGATACTATTCTTAATTCATAATCTTCAACTCTTGTTAATATTGAAGATAATTTTTCAGCTTTATTAGTAATATTTTCGATTTTACTAAATACTTCTGGATTATAATTCGTATAACTACTTATTTTTTCTGATAATTCTAAAAATTTATTTTCTAAATTTTCTATTCTTTCATTAAATTTACTTATTTCTAATGAAATAGTTTCTTTTAATTCAGATAATTTTGCACGTATTTCTTTTAATATTGCTTCATCTCTTTCTTTAGTTGATCCTAAGATTCCCAAAATCTAGCACCTTATTCTAAAAAGATATATATTTTTAACCATAATATAAAACTTACTGTCAATTTTTTAGCTTAAAAAAAGAAAAGCTTTAATACTATTTTTTTATTTCCTTTATAGAAGTTTTACTGGAGTTGAATAAAAAATGTATTGGAGTATTGAAGAAGCTGAATCTAGATTATTTAGAATGGGTTCTCTTACAGCTATAATTGGAGCTATACATATTTTTTCACTTATTTTAAATTGGTATGTTTATACAAGCGATAGTATTCAATCTATTGCGATTCAAGGATATATGATTAATGAAGTTTTATTTTTATCTGTTTTTGGTGGAGTTTTAGCAGGTTTAGCAGCTCTTTCAACATTTTTAACAAAAAAATTATCTCAAATGAAGAATGTTGAAGCATTTTGCGCATTTGTAGGAGGAATAATAGCTTTAATATCTCCTATATATATGATATTTATGAAAATACCTAAACTTGGAACAGGATATTATGATGTAGGATTATTTATTTCTATAATATCTGCAATTAGCTTATTAATTTCAGGAATAATAATATCTTTTATACCAACAAGATTTGAAATAATTCCTACGCCTGCTCCAAGTACAACTTTTCCTACTGGAATAATTCCTCCCTCAACTTCTCCAACTCCTACTCAAATTCCTAGACAAACTACTGTAATGATTCCCACTGATGATTTTCCAATAGGCGCTATGTGTACAATATGTCTTCAACCACTTGAAGTAGGTTCAACTGCTAAATGTAAAGCATGTGGAGCATTATTTCATCAAGGATGCATAGATGCATGGGTTGAATTAAATAGAGTTTGTCCAAATTGTAATACTCCTGTTGAATCTTACTCGATAGAATAGGAGAGAAAAAAATTGAATAAAGAAAGCAAAGATAAATTCCTATCTCTTTTAAAAAGAAGAAGTTTCCTTTGGCCTTCTTATG
>JGI20130J15133_1003216_pt1 | contig 11438 bp, 9 predicted proteins | sample WasSprMetagenome_FD_15133 | JGI IMG/M metagenome (IMG submission 15133) | reverse complement strand
TCTTAAATATTCCAAATTTTTACTAATATCCATAAGCTACGATTTACTTATGCAAAAACTTGATTTCCGAATAGAGAAGAGAGGCTTGGTCCATACATGGCCAAACACAGCAAAAATAGTCGATCCAAGGTTAACTGACCTCCTCCCCGCCCTGAAGGGCGAGGCTTTCGGTTGTAAACTACAACTGTTGCGGCGATTGTTGTGAATTCTTCCTCTCCGCAAAGTTTGCAGGCGTTCCAATAGAAATGCTTTGGTTGCGGAGTTTGTGGAAGGCTACAAAGAAGGTGCAACTAAACTTAGAGAGGTTCAACTCCGGATTTCATTCCTCTTAAACAAAAGCTTTTTAATTTTTTATATTCAACTCTACGCATGGACAAAGATGTTGATGCTTTGAGCAAGTTCTTGTCAGAGAGAGAACAAAGAGTATTCAGAGGAGTGATAAAGGACCCGATAGCTTTGGAGGTATTAAAAAAACTATTCGGGGATCCAGAAAATGCTGAGAAATATCTGGTATTGATCAAAGACAATATTCACGCAATTTTCATCGCAGCCAAGCTTGCCGAAAGTATTGGAAGGTATCTGAACGGTGAAGACGAGGATAAGTGCATCAACATATTCATTCGAAGCCTTTCTCACCTAAGAGATTTCAAAGATAAAAGAGTGGAATACGACGTCTTTGAAATAGTCAAGGAAGCGATAGAGAGCAGAATTTCGATGAAAAAATACGAAAGCGCATCGAAACTTGTCAACTTCTTTCAGAACTTAGGATTAAGAAATTACGTAAAAAAACTGATCTTCCACGCGATGGAAATAGCCGACGGCGGAGATCACGCTAGGGCTGTCAGAATTCTAAACCAGCTACCCAGCTATGATGAGGTTTTAACAGCAAAAGCCTATATTCTCGTGGAATGGGGTAAAAAAATATCCACAAGCAATCCGGAGGCTGCTTTAAGCAAAATAGAAGAGGCTCTGAAGATACGCGACGTGCCGTCTGCTAAGCTAATCAAAGCGGAAATTTTCGAGAGTCTCGGAAATTATGCAAAAGCCTATGAGATATACAAGACAATAAAAGATCAACCCGGGGTTGAAAAGAGGCTCGCCAGACTCCTGATGGAATGGGGAGAGGAGGAAAGAGATATCAAAAAACTTGAGGAGGCAAGATCTCTCGTTCTAAACGATGCCGTAATGCTCGAAGAAATAGAGAGGAGGATCAGAAAACTGACTTCTCCGCAAAACTAAACTAAAGGCTCTCGGGATCGTATCCAAGAACCGCAACCCACCACCATCTTGCCATATCAACTAGATCTTTGCTAAACGCACCCGATAGAGTATATTCTCCGTCTCTTATTGCTATTAGGCCAGCCGCAAGCAACTTGTTTCGCATTGAATAAAAAGAGGATCTTACCATCTTTAGCTCCTGGGCAACCGTTTCCCATTCCTCAATCTTTAGAGGTTTTCCGCTTTTCTGTCTCTCCTCAACTATGCTCAAAAACTTGACAGCCTTTAAAGCCACTTCTTCTTTTCTGAAAATCCTTCTCATCAGCTCCAGCATGGGATTTTTCGATTGAGAGACCCTCGCAGTAGCTGTAGAACGTACTATTACTGAAGTCGCTGTTTTTGGGGCCTCCTTTACTTTCACGATAAAAAGATTGACTTAATTTTAAAAAAACTTTCTAAACTCCCTCGCCTGAGAAACTGGGTTGCAAAGAGACTGTAAGCCACTCGCCGCAAAAGGCGAGTTTTCAGTTATAATTAAAAGACAAAACTTAAATGACAGACAGACAAAAGTTTAGAGGTATGAAATTCGATGTCATAATAATCGGCGCTGGACCAGGGGGGCTTTTTGCTGCCTATAAACTCGCAGGAAAAAAGAAGGTCGCAATATTCGAAATGGGAAGAGAAATAGACAAAAGGAAGTGTCCAAGTGATTTATCCGAGAGCTTTTGCAAGAAATGCGATCCTTGTAATATAACATGCGGTGTCGGAGGAGCTGGAGGGCTTTCGGATGGAAAACTAAATTACGTTAATCCAAAGTACCCTTCAAGTTTTTCAGTTGGTGGTGACTTTGATTTCCTAGATCCTAAATACCTTATCGAAAAAATGAACGAAGTTGACGAAATTTTCCTTAAACATGGTGTAAAGGGAGAAATTTACGGGACAGATGAAGAGAGAATCAACAAGTTTCTAAAAATGGCAAATGCGGCCGGTATAGAATTCGTACCCCTAAAACAAAGGCATGTAGGCAGCGACGAACTTCCAAAGGTTATAAAGAGCATAGAGCGTGAATTAAAGAAAAAAGACGTAAAAATAACTACCGAAACAATTGTGGTAGACATAGACCCAAGAAAGAAAGCCGTGAAAACGTCAGATGGCTCAGAATTCGAATACGAAAATCTTATAATAGCCGTAGGAAGAGCCGGAGCAAATTGGCTTGAGGAATGGGTTAAAAAATACGGAATAGCAGTGGCCGAGAACGCAAAAGCAATAGATGTGGGCGTGAGAGTTGAGGTCCCTGCATCGATAATGAGCGACATAACTTCAACTATATACGATCCGAAACTGAGGGTGATTACTAGAAGGCACGATGATTACATGAGAACCTTTTGCACATGCCCAGGAGGTTGGGTTATAAGAGAGGATTATGGCGACTTCTGCCTCGTAAATGGACACAGCAAGTCCAAGGAAAAAACAGGAAACACAAATTTTGCATTGCTTGGGCATTATGAATTCACGGAGCCGTTTGAAGAGCCAAACGAGTGGGGGAGGGATCTTGCAAGAATAACCACAAAACTTGGAGGTGGAAATCCGATTGTCCAAAGGCTGAAAGACCTCCGCCTAGGAAGGAGGAGTACCGAGAACAGGATAAGAAATAACCGCCTAGTTCAACCAACCCTAAGAACGGCAATTCCGGGTGACATAAGTTTAGCATATCCCGGAAGGGTTATAGACGATATACTGGATGCTCTAGAAAGGCTTGACAAAGTTATTCCTGGAGTGGCTGACGATTCAACACTACTTTACGCCCCAGAGGTAAAGTTCTACTCGCTAAAATTGAAGGTTGACCAGCATATGAGAACAAACATACCCTTCATTTACGCAATTGGCGACGGAGCTGGGATAAGCCGCGGAATTGTAGGGGCCGCTGTTACGGGATTGATTGCTGCCGAAAGCATCCTTGGTGGTAACTGATGTTCTACGATATTAGAGAAGTCGATATTTCGAGTTTTACGATCACTTTAGAAGATGGAGCAGTTGAAAAACCAAAAATTGTAAATATCAAGTCCAAATGCTTCAGAGTGCTAAAAAACGGATTCTGGGGGGTTTTTATTGGAGATGTAAAAGATGATGAGGGATTAAGGGAAGCTGAAAGAAACGTTGTTGCAAGAGGAGATTCGGAAGTCGAAAGATCTACCAGCAGAGGTAAATACGAAATGAAACCAAAGATTCCACCATGGGATGTGGATGTCGAAGAAAAAATTGCCATGCTCAAGGATCTTCACAAGAGTCTGAAAGTTAGAAGTGCTAAGATAAGCTACATGGAAAATATAAAAAAGTTTTATTACAGAGATTCCGACGGGAGTGAAGTCGAGTACACCGTCCCGAGGCTTGGAATTTCGATTGTTGCGATTGAAAAAGGAGAAACGCTCCAGTTTTTATCAAAAAGGCTGATGAAAGTTGGAGGCTTTGAAAAACTAAAGGAGGTTTTCAAATTGACAGAAGAGATAAACGAGATCCTTCCAAAACTCGTTGATGCGCGATCGCCACCTGCTGGTGAGATGAACGTTCTAATGGACTCCAAACTTGCAGGGGTATTCATACACGAAGCTTTTGGACATGCAGCTGAAGCGGATCACGTGCTACAGGGATCAAGCATTTTGAGCGGAAAAATAGGAGAGACCATTGCTGGCAAAAACGTGACAATAGTTGATGATCCGACAATAGAAGAGTTCGGCTTCTTTCCATTCGATGATGAAGGTGTAAAGGCTGAAAGAAAAATACTGGTCGAAAACGGAATTCTCAAGAGCTATCTCCACAGCAGAGAGACTGCAAAGAAACTGAAAGGAAAGCCGGGGAATGCCAGAAGTGAAGGGATTGATTTTCCGATAGTTAGGATGAGCAACACCTTTCTGATGCCCGGGGATTACAGGTTTGATGAACTTCTCGAGCTTTGTAGAAATGGTGTCTATCTAATTGGTTCAAAAGGCGGTGAAACAAATCCGGCAACAGGTTATTTCCACTTCAGCGCTCAATATGGATATATAATAAGAAACGGAGAGATTTCGGAGATGATAAGAGACGTGGGGCTGATGGGTTATCTAGAAATCCTAAACAACATAAAGATTGGCAGAAACCTCAATTTTGATCCCGGATTTTGCGGAAAAGCATCGCAAACGGTTCCCGTTGCAGACGGTAGTCCAGAAATTCTCTGCAGAGCAAAGGTAGGTGGGGAATAATGGAGTGGGAGATTTTCAGCGAAAAAATCGTTGGATATTCTGCAGAAATTGAGGCCGGAAAGCTAAAAATTCTTAAAAAAGTTGTAGACAAGGCTTATGCGGTTAGGGTAATAGAGAACGGCAGAGTTGGATTTTCTGCCGGTAGGGATTTGGAGAAGACAATCGAATCTGCAAAAAAGGTTGCTAAAATTTCTGAGGAAGTGCTCAAAGAATTTCCCGTCGAAAAAGCAGCAAAAGTCGACGGACTATATGATGCAAGGTTTGAAAATATAAGCAGCGACTATATAAAAGAAGAATATGAAATTGTTACGAGCTCGATAGAAAAGGCTAGGATAGCCAATGCACTCATAGCTCATGAGATCGTAGAGGTTGAATTGAGAAATTCTTCTGGAGCGGAACTCACAGAAAAGGGAACTTTCTCCTTCTTTTCAGTTGAAACGGTATTCAACGGGGGAAGCGGATTTGCGCAGACTCAAAGCAGGAAAATTGAACTGGATATTGAAAAAACTGTAACATATGCCGAAGAGCTTGCCCTGAAATCTGCAAAAGCTGAGAAAATTGATTCTGGTTACTACGATCTCGTCCTGATGCCACAAGCGATACATCAGCTCTTTTCCCATACCCTCTACCCATCTCTATCAGCCGAGAATGTTGCAAGAGGAAGAAGTAGACTCCATATTGGAGCAGATCTGGGGAACATAAGGATCCTAGACGATCCCACTCTACCCTACGGCTTTGCAAGCTATTCCTTCGACGATGAGGGAGTCATGGCAAGAAGGAAAGTTCTAGTAGATGGGAAAGTTCTTTGTTTTTATTCAGATTTGAAAAACGCAGAAAAATTTGGCCTAACCGGCAATGGATTGAGAATTAGCATCGATTCACCTCCGGTTCCCATGCCTAGCAACTTAATCATCGAAGTACAGGAAAGAGTTGACAAAAGTAGAGCTCTGATCATACACAACTTTCTAGGCGCGCACACAGCGAATTCTGTCAGTGGTGACTTCAGCGTTGAAACTTTAAACGCCGAGTTTGAAGAAAAGGCTATAAAAGGTACAATGATCTACGGAAACATCTTCGAGTTGCTCAGCAAAATCCAAGGTTATTGTTCGGAGAGAGTCCAGATTGAGAATACCTTAACGCCGGCAATAAGGTTCAGGAGCGTAAAAATAATTTAGACAAAAAGATTGACAAAAATAGGACAAAACAAAGAAATAGGATTAAAAGGAAGATTAGTCTCGCAACCCTTGATATCCTCTCTTTCTTTCTTTTCTCAACAACTTCAAAGAATAAAGACTTGTAGCTAGACTCGTATCCCTCTTCCCTAAATTTAATTTCGATTTTATGCTTACCAACTGATGGTGATGGAAAAGTAAAGGAAAAAAGCCCGTATTGTGCCTTTGCTTTCCCAATTTCTCTTCCATTTAAGTAAAAAGTTAAAAGACCATCCAGGGGTTTCCAAGTCATTTCCTTTTCATCGTAAAATGTCAGCCACCCTTCTACGGTAACTTTCTCCCCTTCAGAGACAAATGCATCAAGCAAATGCGCCGAAATTCTCGTTTTAAATAAGGAATTTGAAGAAGACATAAGTTATCACTAAAAATATAAATACATGTTTTAAACCAGCTTCAATTCTTCCCTCTTGTACAACTCCCCCCACTAGACCTGAAAAAACTGCTACCAACAAGGATGTTTCCATAAAAAGGCTTTTAACTTCGAAAATGTTGATAGAAACCATACCCGACTGAACACTGGGAAGCGCTATTAATAAATTCTTTATTAAAACGTAAGTTGTGTAGAGAAATACGGCATACGCAAGATATATTATGATGACATAAGTGCTCATAACTCCTCTAAGCCTTTCCCTAATCTCAATTTCAAGTTCCAAAAATTTTGAAGCCGAATATAAAGCATCTCCAATACTTGGAGAGACTTCAATTGATTTTACGAATATGGAAAGCGCTTTTTGGAACGCTGCACTTCTCACTCTTCTTTCAAGCTTTGAGATTGATTTTGTCACAATTTCTCCCCATTCTAAATACCTTTTCACAATTTTGATTTCTCTACCTATAATACTTGCTCCAGACTCACTTATGTTTTTTAGAGCTTCGACCACATTTAATCCGGCCTCGCTAAGTGAAGCCATCTGCTTCAAGAATTCTGGAAGTTCTTTTTCTGCTTTTCTTATCAATCTCTCCCTATATTCCACAAAAAGAATTACGGGGATACCAGTCGATAATATCGTTGAAAATGCGAGATAATCGAACTCCATCTTTCCGAGAAAGATAACAAAATAGATCATTCCAGGAGTTAGAAAATAAAGTGCAACGTCTCTCAGTTTTAACAAGTAGGGAGTCTCATATAGTGGGCGAGTTAAAAAGGCCACTATTGAACTCTGTAGCTTTCTTAGTTTTTTGAATCTAAACCTATTTTCCCTCCTATTTGAAATTGGAACGGGTAAACACTCAATCTCTTCCTTTATCTCTCCAAGCTCTTTTCTCTCCTTTAAAACAGAAGAGTAAACTATAAAGATGATGATACAGGATCCAATAGGAATTAGAGTATAGATCAGGATTTTGTACAGGGTTATGGCATTACCTCCAAGCATACGCATAACAGTCAAAACAATCAGAATAAAAAGCGGGGCAACTATGAATAACGCTAGATATATTTCAGCAATAATTTGAATTGCTTCAATGAGAAGAATATAGCTTCTCTCCCTTTCCATAAAGAACAGTTCCGACTTCGACTTCAGATAGCCTAAAACGTCACCTCTACTACGGTAAACCTCGATAAGATTTTCTAAAAAGATTCTTAGCCTTTCCGAAGGCGTCGTCTCCGCAACATATTTCATAGCACTTTCAAGATCTTTAAATTCAGCAATAACCACTATTCTTTCGAATTCAACGCTCACATCTCCAAACAGAGCTTTGTTCTCCGCAATAAATCTGAAGATCGAAGAAAGGGGCAGATTCCCCTTTGCCATTCCGAACATCATGTTAACGACGTGTGGCAAAAGCGAGTCAATTCTACCTTTTCTGAGGGTTGCCACGAAATAAGGATAAGAAAGAATTGCATACCGGGTAATAAAAAACGCCAGGATAGAGAACCCTACTGCAACTACAAGTTGAATTTTCCAAAATTCGATCCTTATACCAAGGATATCTGCATAAAGAATGCCCCGACCCAAATAATTTATTCCAAGATAACACAATGACCCAACTATTGGCGCTGAAATAAGTGGGAAAAACAAAGCCAGACTCAGAAGTTCTGGCAAAGTTATCTTTAATCTTGAGGCTTCTAGAAATTTTTTCAGTTCAATATATCTTTCCGGTCTTCTCTCTACTTTTTCTCTGAAGATTTTTCTTAATTTTACCGATATCATATCTTCGAAAGAGCAGATTCCGGATTTAGATAATATGCGTGTATAAGCTTGGTGAAGTCTCTGAAATTTCGAACATCGTTTTTAATCATCCACTCCAGATATCTCTTTCTTCTTTCAAGTTCTTCCAATATATCTTCCCCCCTAATCTCAGCTATTTTTTCCAACTTTTTTGGATAACCAACCTGAATGTGCAAATCATTCTTAGCCTCCCATTTCAAGAACTGATTCACAAGAATGTTTTTATCTGCTGGATCGACCCCTATAATTTCATCCACTTCTTTTGTTCTTCTCACCCTTCTTCTTTGCTTTAGATGCAATCCCTGGACTAAAACGATGTCCAAAAACTGGATCATACTCCTCGGCACATTTAGTGGTGCATTTTCGAGTCTGTAAATCATCTGATTTATGTCACCAGCATGAAGGGTTGAATAACTCGCGTGTCCAGTGGACATGGCTTGGAAAAGTGTCAAAGCTTCATCACCTCTAATTTCTCCAACAACAATATAATCAGGTCTTTGCCTAAGAGCCGCTTTCAAAAGATCATACATCTCTATCCCCTGCTCCCCTATTCCTGTTCTTGTAACTTGAGGCAACCAGTTGTCGTGATATAGCTTTATTTCTCTTGTATCCTCGATAGAGACGACCTTTGCATTTGGAGGGAGAAACATGAGTATAGCGTTTAGGGTGGTCGTTTTACCACTCGCAGTCTCCCCGATAACCATTATCGAAAGTCTATGCTCAATTGCAAGCCAGAGATATGCCATAAGTCCAGCAGGAGCGGTTCCAGACTTTATCAAATCTAAAGGAGTTAATGGCTCTACAGCAAATTTTCTAATTGTGAAACTAGAACCTCTTGGAGTTACTTCTGTCCCAAAAGTTGCCTGTAATCTGCTCCCATCTGGTAATGTTGCGTCGATAATTGGACTTGCTATTGAAATGTGTTTACCACCTTTCTGAGCCAGAAGAAGTACAAACTTGTCTAGAAAGTCTTTTTGAAGCTTTATGTTTGTCTCTAAGTAACCGTAATCTTTGTGGTAGACAAATATCGGAATGTCATAACCATCGCAAGCTATGTCCTCGATGTTTGAGTCAAGCATGAAAGCTTCTATTACACTAAAACCAAAAAATTCTCTGAAAAGGTGGTAGAGCAAACGTGTATAAAGGTCTCTATCAACCTCAATACCGTATTCTTTCATAAGCTTTTCAACAGCTTTTACGAGGTTTTTTGCTCTATCTTCAAAATCCAAAGAAATATCCTGCAATGATAAAACTCTCCTCAAATCGCTGATAAGAGATGAGAGAATCTTAGCCTCTTCTGCACTTAAAAATGGTTCAACAACATGGTATCTCAGCTTTCTCTCCTCCGGATCCTCATAGATAACAACCTTAATGAAAGGTTCGGCGACATAATATTCGCTAACCACATTCTGAAAAGTTACCTCTTCCTTTACCTCTGCCTTTGCAAAATTTCTAAGTATTCTATATCTCTCAAGCATTCTCAAAAAATTTAAACTTCAATCTATTTATTTTTTTCTTGCAAAATTGAATTATGGCACAAGTCTGGTTCTGTCCCTTGGGAATAACATTGCTTCCCTAATGTTGTTCAAGTTAAGCATGGACATCACCAATCTTTCAAGCCCAAGCCCCCAGCCAGAATGCGGTGGCATTCCGTAGCGAAAAGCCTTGAGATAAAACTCAAAACTCTCTGGATGCAGCCCCTTGGATTTTATGTTCTCTACAAGCTTTTCATACCTGTGCTCTCTTTGCGCACCGCTTGCAAGCTCTATATAACCATGCATAAGATCGAAACTCTTGCTAAGTTTTTCATCCAACGCCATCACGTAGAAGGGCTTAATTTTTATCGGCCAGTTTGTTATGAAGTAATGACTCTCAATCTTGCTCCCTATCGTCTTCAAAGCCTGCAAGTCCAGATCCTCACCCCAGGTATCTGGTCACCAAGCATTTCAAGCGCTTCATCGTAAGTTATTCTTTCAAATGGAATTTCCGGAACTTCGAGCTTTACGTCCAAAATTTCCAATTGCTTCTCACAGTTCTCTAAAACGTCACAATAAACTTTAGCAATTAATCTTTCCAGAATTTTCATGACATCTTCGTGATCGGCGAAGCTCACCTCTATATCCACCGAAGTTGCCTCGTTTAAATGTCTCGTTGTGTTGTGTTCCTCGGCCCTGAAAATCGGCCCTATTTCAAAAACCTTTTCGAATCCTGCTGACATCAAAATCTGCTTGTAAAGTTGAGGACTCTGATTCAAAAAAGCTTCTCTTTCAAAGTAGCTAACCGGAAAAAGTTCTGTACCCCCTTCCGTTGCCGTAGAGACTATTTTCGGTGTCTGAACCTCTATGAATCCTTCCCTGTTTAAAAAATCTCTAATACTTTTTGTTATCTCTGACTTTATTTTGAATATCGCAAAGATTTTTGGTCTTCTTAGATCCATGAATCTGTTTTCAAGCCTAGTATCCAGATCTGCAGGTACTTTCTCCGTAACTTCCAAGGGTAGTGGAGCCTGACTCTCATTAAGAACCTCAATCACTTCAGGGATTATCTCAAATCCATTGGGTGCCTTCTCTTCCTTCTTTACAGTTCCTTCAACTCTCAAAACACTTTCCCTGCTGATTTTCTTCGCTTTCTTGAATGTTTCTGGATCGATAATTTTTTTAGGGAGCGTAACTTGAATAAAACCCTCTCTGTCCCTGAGAACTATGAAAACAAGTCCTCCAAGATCTCTGANCTCATGNACCCAACCGAAGACCGTTACTTTTTTCCCATCCATCTCTGGAGATATCTCTGCCGATCGCATAAAGAGAGAGATCAGGATCAGATTTTAACCTTAACTGAGCAAGAGATGTTCCAATACAGCCTAACTTCTCCAAAGCCCTTTTTTCTGTATTCAGGATAGCTATCCCATCCTCTCATCTTTTAAGCAGCATTGAGGCGTCTGAGCCTTCTATGGGTAGCGAAATTTTTTTAGAGCTAAAATTAAACTAAAAATCGGTGATGCTGAAATGCTTGAAAACGACTGCCTTCTAACGGAGGAGGAGGCGAGGTTGAGAGAAGAGGTTAAGAGCTTCGTCGCCAGCGTTGATCCGGAATTGCTAAGAAAAATGGACAGAAATGAAATAGACTATCCATTCGAATTCGTAAGAAATTGTGCTGAAAAGAGATTACTTGGTCTCAGATTTCCAGAAGATTACGGAGGCAGGGGAATGACATGGTCTGCGGAAAGTGTTGCGCTCGAAGAAATCGGAATCTTGGGCCTAGGGCTTGGATGCGCGTATTCAATGGTAAGCATAGTCGGTGAGGCTTTGTATAGATTTGGAAACGATTGGCAAAAGGAGGAGTTTTTAAAACCAATAATAAAGGGTAGAAAAATATCGGCAGAAGGTTTAACTGAACCCCGAGGGGGGAGTGACTTTTTTGGAACAACTACTAAGGCTGAGAAAAAAGGAAATGTTTGGGTTCTCAACGGTTCGAAGAGATTCATAGCTGGTGGGAAGGTTGCAGATTTTTATCTAATCTATGCAAGAACTGACCCCAATGCTCCGAGTCATAGGGCTTTGACGGCATTTATAGTGGAAAGAGAA
>JGI20130J15133_1003213_pt1 | contig 11451 bp, 16 predicted proteins | sample WasSprMetagenome_FD_15133 | JGI IMG/M metagenome (IMG submission 15133) | reverse complement strand
GGGCTGTTTGGAGGTGGCTTGTAACTGACCGTGGGATTAAGATGAGTTATGAGCATTACCTTAGGAGGCTTAAGAAGTATATGAGGGAGAATGGCATTGTTGAGAGGAGGGTTTTGGAGAAGGGGTCCAGCGTAGGTGGTTCAAAGCTCAACCCTTAAATTCTAAATTATGATAGAGTATTTATGGTGTTTCTGGATTGGCTGATATTGGTTTTAGTTTGAAGTGTCTTGGTTGTGGAGGGGTTGTTGAAGATTTAACTGCCCTTAAATGTGGAGTATGCGGCTCCCCATTAATCCTCGAATACGCGGAGAATCATGTATTGGAGGGGTTTAGGGGGATTTATGGTTCTGGCTTGTGGCGTTATAGGAGGCTATTCCCCAGAATCCCAGATGAGTCTATTGTGAGTTTAGGTGAGGGTGGAACACCAATAGTTGAGGCTACTGGAATTGCCAGGAGGCTTGGGGTGAGGAGGGTTTACTTGAAACTTGAATACATGAATCCAACAGGCTCCCTTAAGGATAGGGGGAGTAGCTTAATGATTTCAATGCTAAATGGCTTGGCGTAAGGAGGATTGCAGATGACTCTTCAGGGAATGCTGGGGCATCCATAGCTGCATACTCAGCTAAAGCTGGATTGGAATGCACAATATACGTCCCCCAACATACGCCAATGGATAAGATTGCACAGATATCCATGTATGGTGCAAGGGTTGTTAAGGTTCCTGGAGATAGGAGTGAAACTTCGAAAGCCATACTCAGAGACTACTCTAAGGGACTATTCTACTACGCCTCCCACAATTGGAGTCCATACTTCCTCGATGGCTTTAGGAGCTTCGCCTTCGAAGTAATTGAACAGCTTGGCAATAGAATTCCAGAACACATAATATTCCCAGTGGGTGGAGGCAGCTTGATGCTTGGAGCATACCTAGGATTCATGGATGCATTGAAAGCCGATGTGATTAAGGGTATTCCAAAGATTCATATAGTTCAACCTGAAGCTTGCGCACCAATAGCAAATGCCTTTGAGAGGGGGGCTGAACATGTGGAGCCTGTGGTGGAGGGGGAGACAATTGCAGGTGGACTTAGAGTTGCAAATCCACCGAAGGGGGACATGATCCTAAAGGCTTTACGCAAAGTGGGGGGAGTGGCAGTTAAAGTTAACGACAAGGAAATTCTGGATGGATACATTGTGTTGTCGAGGGTTGAGGGGATATTCTGTGAACCAACATCAGCCACAGTCTACCCAGCCCTAAAGAGGCTAATAGATTTAGGCGTCATTGGCAGTGATGATACTGTGCTACTCCCCATAACAGGCTTTGGACTTAAGGATACACATACACTCATACATGCCCTTCAATATGCATCATCCTCCCCTCAACATCCTATAAACTAATATGATTACCACAATCACGTATAATGCCACTTCAATTTGATCCATCAACCCCACAGTTACAGCCACACTCCCACCTATAGCCCAAGATATCATGTATCCAAGACTCCACGTTGGGATTAAGCGTGAAGCTGCCAAGGCCATAATTATGTTGAGTGCATGTATACCCACCCTATAAACGTAATTTACACCCAGAACATGCACAGCATAATGGAATGCTATTTGGGTTAATGTGGATGTGAACACCCCAATCACTGTGAGGGCAAGCTTAACACCAAACTCCTCTCCACTAACCATAACCCTCACCAGAATCTAATTATGCCATTCCTGAGTATTGGGTCGCTTATCACATAGCCTTCCAAAGTCTTTTCCACAAACCCTGCATCCATTAAATTCTTGATTATCGCAGTTAAGGTGTTGTTTGGTATCTTCCCAAGCTTAGCTTCAACCCACCTCTTTATTTGAGTCCACCTTGCTGGATGCGTTAACGCTATAGCCTTTAAAACCTCCCTATACCTACCCTCAGCAACCCCATATATTTTTAGGGCATGTTCAAGTTCACTTAAAGCCAATTTCGATGCCTTATCCACTATGGATGGAAGCCTCTCTCCACCCACAACCCTAGAATGCCCAAAATATGTGAGCCACCCAATCACACCATCAAACCACCTTAAAGCCTCCTCAACCTCACCCTCAGAAACCTCAACCCCACACTGCTTAAACCCCTCCAGCAAAAACCTCCTAGAATCACTTTCACTAAGCCTACCCAACCTAACTTCAATATATGGTCTACCATACAATGGAGCTTCAGGATCATCAACCCTCAAAAACCTATACAACAATCCAACCTGAGACCCTGAAACAACAAACTTTATGTTGAGATGGTCATAGGCATAGGCAAGTATGCCATCAAACCTATACCTAGACCTCCTAAGCTCTTGAGCTTCATCCAAAACCACCACCTTCCCCTCCAATGCATGTAATATGTTGAGCAAAGTTTCTTCATCCCTAAACTTCACCTTAACATCCCCCAAAGATATCTCCCCAACCCTCCTCAAAACCCTCTTAGCCCAAACCCTCCTCTCCAACTCATCCCTAAACAACTTCAATATAGAACTCAAAGTTACCATGCCAGGTGGAAGAAGCCTACAATCAATATACAAATAATCATACCCCTCCTCATTTAAACATGTAAGTATCAATGAAGTTTTACCATACCTCCTCAAACCAGAAACCACCACAAGCTTCCCAAACTTCAACCCCCTTGAAAGCCTCTCCAACTCCTCCTCCATATCGAAGAAATCTTCCCTCCTAGTTTTAGGTTCAGGATTGAAGTAGCCCAAAGTTACCCCCCTAACAATGTTACCCCCCTAACATATATCTATTACGCTAAAATAATGTAAGGGGGTTTGTGTAAGTGTTCTATGGAAGCATCTTTCCAATAGAAAAATGAGGGAAGCCGCTACTTATTGGGATGGTTTAGCAGGTCCCTCTGTTTTCGCTTTAGCTTTCAACTTCTCCTCCTTAAGCTTCTTTAAAGCTTCAACATTCCATGGATGTACACTCTTCCTCATCTTATCCACTCTAATCCCAAGCCTCTTAGCCTCAATTAACGTTACTCCAGCCTCCTTAAGCTCCCCCAAACTAAACCCTCTTCCAACCCTAATCTTCGGCGGCAACTTCAAATTTAAAACAGACTTCACAAGGGGCTTAGGCTCACCCTCCACCTCCATCACCCCAAATCCCTATGCCCTTATAATTATGATAGATTTAAGTTTTCCCTTCCATGAACTAGAGGAATGAACAGCAAAAAACGATGGATGAAGAGAGAGGGGGGTGAACAAGGAAGTTACCCAAAAAAGCAGAAACCCTTTTATGAATGAACCTTTATAGGCGTAATGTCCCCCTTCCAATTTAAAACCCAAATCCCATACTCCCTTGCAAGATCCACTGCTCCTGGAAACGCATAATCAACATAAATTACCTTTATCATCTTAGACTTAATCAATTCAGGCTTTACTTCCCTCAAAAGCTTTATCTTTTCTTCAAATTCCTTTACATCTTCCTCTTTAAGTTTGACTATAGCGTCACCTATTACGCAAAGGTCAGCGGATGAACCATATACGTTTATTTCCCTATCATTCACAATGATTTTATCAAGCTTGATATCCAATCCCAACTCATCCTAAAATATAAGAATAAACTTCAGATATATAAGCATGCTTTGAACTCACCCATCATTGCTAGAGTAGTTTTATTTTAAAGGTGCATTTAGATGCACCAGTTGCCAAACTCTCAATGAGTTCAGCCTTAACCCTTCTCTTGGTTACTGTGCTAAACATGTATGAAAGCCAATTGGTGAAGCATGCTGAGCAAAGCCTAGAAGACAAACCAGCAACACCCATTTCAACAAGTGGNCATTCACACCGCTCAGATTTAAACTCATAAATAATGGTGTCTTCATCCACCCTATAGCAGCCACTACTCGGACTACTACCCAACAATCTAATTAGAGAATCCAAATCTTGACCACTCAAATCATAACCATAAACTTCCAAGAAAACTTTACAACACTCCTCACCAGCCCTCCTCAAAACCCTTCTAGCAGTCTCCTCATCCACCTCACATAAACCAGCCACCACNCCCATAACCCATCTCCGCAAAAACTCCCCGCATTTACCAGCACATTTCAAGGAATCAGCATAAGTACATGTTGANGGCAAAAGCTCCTTCCCACCCATTTAAACTCACACCCGAACAGCATTATCGAAACCAACCATTTAAACCTAACCAAAATCAATACAATAGGAAGATTTAATTGTTGAGGAAATGTGAAAATGAATGGTGAAAATTGTTGAAATGGTATTATTGGGTTGGCGTAATAGTGTTCTTCGTTCTAGGAGTGACCACTCTGATACCTGCACCTACAAGTAAACCATCGCTCTTAGGCTACTACGCCCACTGCTCCTTCACACCCATAAGCACAATAATCTGCTGGGTAATAGCTGGAGCAATATACTGGCTTGGAAAACGGAAAGAGAAGTAAATGAATTAGCAGGAGAAGCTCAATTCACAATGCTTCCTTAATTTATTTTACTTATGAATGTGAGGATTGTTAAGTATAAACAGATTATGAGATGAGCAATACTACGGGGCGGCAACTTTGGATTGCTATTTAATTTCTGACATATCGATATCCATGGGTTCATATGCGAATATGTTTACGCAAAATTGGGAGACTTGTATGTATTAATGGGTAAGCCACCGATTTGGGATGCTACAGGTTTTCGCCATCACATACTTCATCTATTCACGGCAAATTTTTAATCTTGAATTATGAGAATAAAGTTGAGATGAGGTCTACAGAGTTTTCCATTGCATTGATTTTATCCATCCTGTTCTCCGTAGCCCTATTATATGTGATTATTGTCGTTTCCGATGCAATTCACTGGTTTCTTTTAAAATTTTCCCCAGAGTGTTTCTATTGGTGGGATTTTAAGGAAGTTAGTAAGAGGATTGAAGCTTTGAGACCGTTTGGTTACATTTCATTTATAGCCACCTTGATTTTAATATTGGCTGGCTTCATTATTCGGCGGATGAAGATTTCCATTTTAGGGTCAATTGCCCTATATCTTCCAACATTCGGCTACTTCGCTTCCGCAATGTTCTTCCTCGCAGGTATAGGGGTTTTAAGGTTACTCTGGCTTCCACTACTCGACCTATGCCCCACAATTCTCAGACTTGGAGACGTAATCTACCTACCATACCTTCTACTGGCTTTACCATTCTCACTCATAGCCTGGGCTTTCCAACTTCCATTTATGGACCTAAGCACCCTACTATCGCTTATAATAATGGTGATGGGGTTAATCATATTCTTCTTAGGCGTTTTCACATGGCTTTATGGCAAGTTTAAGGGGATTAGAATAATAGATTTTTGGATTTCTCAATATTCAAGGCATCCTCAATATTTTGGATTCCTACTATGGAGTTATGGGTTAACGATTTTAGCGTCCACGATAGGTGCGCATAAAGGCGGCTATGTTCCACCACCAAGCCTCCCATGGCTTATCTCCACCCTAATAATTGTAGGTGTTGCCCTACATGAAGAGAACGTTATGGTTAGGATGTATGGAGATGAGTATATAAGGTATCGTAATTGCACGCCATTCATGCTACCCCTCCCAAAGCAAATATCAAACCTAGCAACTCTACCAATGAGGAAATTGTTGGGGAAGAGTAGACCTGAAAATGGGAGGGAAATAGCCTCCACAATCCTCCTCTACAGCATCATACTAATTCTACTCTCAACACCATTAATCCCACTCCTCAAAATTTAAATTCAATACCAAACAAAGAGTGCTTTAAACTCAAACAAGCACTAAATACCAAATAACAATAATTTTTTGAATGTGTATTAAAAATTATAATAGCTTGGAAATTGGGGGGTTATGAATGTTAATTGTGAAGGAGCTTACCGATGACTTCATTCCCTTAGTTGAGAAATTCCTCTATAAAGATCCATTTATCAATGCATATGCCATTTACGACCTCCACTATTTACGTCATAGGGCGAAATTCTTCATATGCCTTGAAGATTATGAGTTGAAGGGTCTTTTACTGGATTTCTTAAGCCGTACAGGTATGCATGCTATTTGGCTTTGGGGTGGGGAGGAGGCTGTTGAAAAACTTCTCAACGTTGTATCGGCAGATAAAATAATGTTTCATGTATTCCCGGAATCTGAACATATTATTAGACGGAAATTTGCAGTAAATGCGAGGTATGATATGGATTTCATGCTCTTAAGGAGGGGTGAAGAACGTCTCTACATAAATCATGAAATTAGACAGTTAAGTTTGACTGATGCCATCCACCTTGCAAGTTTAAGGAGGGATGAACCTACGGATGAGGATATAGAGGAGGCTAAAAACTTCCTTAAGGAGCTACCATTCTATGGAATATTTAAGGATGATAAGTTAATTTCAGTGGCTTGTGTGCAAGCTAAAATCCCTGAAATATGGATTATAGGTGGATTCTATACGAAGCCAGAATATAGGAATAGGGGATGTGCAACTTCACTAGCATCCTTCCTAGTGAGGGAAGCATTGAAAAGCACGGAGCACGTGGGACTACATGTTCGAGCAGACAACTATCCAGCAAAACACGTATACGAGAAAGTTGGATTCAAAACATATGGGAGAATGTGTTGGCTAACCTACAACGTCAACATAGTGCCTTAAATATGATTCTGTAAAAGGGGGGAAGTATTTCTAAAACGTTTTCTTGGTATCCATCGTTTTCACGAAAGGTTCTGCATATTGTTAAGTGAAGTTTAAGTAAAGATTATAAGCGGGGATTACATTTCATAGCATGCGTACCCCTCTTGAATAAACCTACACGCATATGGATTATACTAGTAGCTTTAATTGTCATAGGAATATTTGTGGTAGCATTACTCAACATACTTCAAAAATCGAAGAAGCCCTTACAAGAATTACAAGAACATAAGATTGGGAATGCAACTATAGGGGTGGGTGGAGGAGGTATTCGCATAGTTGTTCTGGTGGATAATAATCCCTATAGGTCTGGCTTGGAGACTGCTTGGGGGCTCTCAATTTACGTTGATGCTTGGGGAGTTAAATTCCTCTTCGATACGGGACCAGATCCGAATGTTTTGAGATGTAATGCGGAGAAGCTTGGAGTGGATTTGTCAGAGATAGATTTCGTGGTGATAAGTCATGTGCATGGAGATCATACGGGGGGTTTAGAGCTTATAGCTTCCCTAAAGCCGAAGTTGAAGATCTATATTCCTCCAGATAGAGGGTTGATTGGGTATGTGAAGAGCCTAGGGCTTAAACCTATCATCGTGAATAGCACAATTGAAATTGCCAATGGAATTTATGTAGTTAAACCACTTTATGGTCCACCAATGGAGGAGGCTGTTGCAATTAAGACTGATAGAGGGTTAATAGTACTTGTGGGTTGCAGCCATCCAGGAGTAGTCAACATGGTTAGGCAAGCAGTTCGAGATATAGGTGTGAAACCATACATGGTTATCGGAGGCTTCCACATGTCTGGAGCAAATATGGATGAAGTCCGCGAAGTTGTAGATGAGCTTGTGGAGATGGGTGTTGAGAGGATATGTCCAATCCATTGTAGTGGAGATACCATTAGACAGTATCTTGCAAAGTACTATAGCGACAAATACATAGATGGAGGAGTTGGTCTGAAGATAAACATTCAACCATAGAAGCATGAGGGTTATGTAGATCTAATGGGATGATAATGGCGTTACATGAGTAGAAGCTCCATGGGTCTCAGCTAAACGTCAACCATTAGGAAATACATATAATTTAATCAATCACTATTAATGTTGTAGGCGTTATTCGATGAAGCTTGTTAAGAGCTTCAATATAGGGGAGTTTAGGGGAATTAGGGGGTTGAAGAAGCCCATTGAGCTCGGCAAGTTCAATGTACTTGTTGGTAGGAATAGTAGTGATAAAACCTCAATTCTACAGGCACTTTACCTACTGGCAATGCCCATACGTGGATATGCAATTCCACCATACGGTAAATCAGCCACTGAATATATTGAGAGCCTCACTGGAGCTAAGAATCGCCTAATTTATGGATATTCGGGTGAAGCTAGAATAAGCTTTGAGCTTGAAGTTAAGGGGGTATTTAGGAATCCACATAGCAGTTTATCCAGCATTTTCCCTCCAACACTTGAAGCCGTAAATGTGGAGAAGGTTGAAGTGGAAATGTCGACTGAGGAGGCATATGTGGAGGTTAAAGTGACCGTGTCTTCAGATGGTGGGAAGACTGAAGTATACTTGTCTTGGGATAAATATGAAACCCTCATAAACTCACTTAATCCAAAAGCCATACTAGCACTCTACATACCAAACAATAGCGACGCCTACACAAGCTTGCAGAAAAGCATCCTCAAAGACTTCGACGACATCGCCAAGAAGGGGTTACATACAAAAGTATTTAGAGAGTACTTGAAGGATCTCGTCTACGATAAGTTCACAGAAATCTTCAATAGAGGGGAAGAGCTATTCGCAAGGAAGGAGATTGAGGGAACAGCCACCTACATAAGCCTAAACGACATAGGTGAAGGCCTCAAGAGATTCATCCTAACATACTTCGCAGTAGAACACCTCAACCCAGCACTAATCCTATGGGATGACATTGAAATCGCCATGCATCCAAGCCTCATGAATACATCATTAAAGTGGTTAACCGATTCTGATAGGCAAGTAGTTATAGCCACACACAGCTTCGACGTCTTACACAGCCTAACATTAATAGAACCAAAGGATGCCAAGGTAATATTGTTAAGGAAGGATGATAATGATGTAATCCATCATAAGAGCCTCGAAATAGATGAACTTGAGGAAATCCTTGAGAAGGGAATCGATCCAAGAGCTGTAATCGAGAGTTTAGTGGAATGAGTCTAAGAAGAATGTAAAAGTTTAAAAGTAAAGTAATACTCCTAACACGCTACAAAATCTTCTAGAGAAAATTAAAGGAGTTAAAGATTTTGATTTATGATGAAAATCCTTCCTGCTCATCAGTTAAATTGGAGTGCTTCATAGTCATAGCATAACTTTTGAAGAATTCATTAGCTAAATTCCCAGAAGTCATTAACATAAACACTATTTACACGATGTAAGCATAGAGCATGCTATAGTATTTATTTTACTTAACTAACAGTATAGTTAGTGATGATTATTCATCTGCTTCGCTCATACCAGTACAACTTTTAATCCCAGCTTTCCTGCTATTTCTGCTTGTTTTTCATTGCATGTCACCAATTCTAGGCCTTTCTCCCTCGCCATGGCTATGAAGAGTGCATCATACACTGTTGCATTGCCCTTTACGGCTATTTCAAATGCATTTAAGAGGTAACGTTCTTGGGGTTCTATGGGGAATGGCTTACCCTCCACTATATCCCTAATAATCCTCGCAGCAGTTTCATAGTTCATTTCATTCCTCAACACCTTCTTCCACAATGCATTTGAAAGCTCTTTAATAGCCAAATCTAGGGTGACTACACCCTCAAACATGACTTCTCCAACTTTCTCCCATCCCACTTCACGTGAGAAATATTTGACTAGAGCGGAAGAGTCAATGACTCTCACGATCTTCCCTCACACTCTTTACTGAAAATCCTTTCTCGCTAGGTTTCACATCTTTTAGAAGCTCATTCCAATGCTCAATAAACTTTCTAGTCTTAACCCTCCAAGCAAGTTCCTCCAAAAACCTCCTTACCTCTTCACTAATATCAACTCCACTCTCCTCCAAAATCTCCTTAATCTCCCTGCGAATTCTAACACTAATCACAGTGCTCATAAACAACACCATAGACTATAATTGTATACAAATTTATAAACATTACTATCTACAAAGAATAGCTATTTATAAATAAATTTAAATTAGATATGTTGAAAAAGATTTAAGCGATTTCAGGATATCTCCATCTACATTAAAGAGTCACTTGAAGTCTTGTAGAATTTGATGTTGGAGGGTTAGAGTTTTACATCATCTAAGCTTACCACTTGAATTAAATCTTTCGATTTTCTTAAGAGCTCTTTATCCTCGGTTACCAGTATCAATTTATGTTTTGCTGCTAAGACTATGTAGGATGCATCGTAAACAGTTATTTTCTTTGCAATTGCTAATTGGATAATATCATGTTCAAGCCCTTTTATATCAAGCACTATCATTTCATGAAATAGATTTAATAAGTCATCAATTAACGATGAAACTTCCTCAGCTGTTAATGCATGTAGTATGGTGGATTGCTTCCAGATAGCATTTAGAACTTCATAGAGCGTTAGCCATTGTATAGCTTGACCCCCAAGAGGCTCCAACCTAATTTCTCTAAGAGCCTTAACTAAGCTGGACGCATCAAATAAATATACTGGTTTACTCATCTAGCCTCCCTATCCTCCCGGATAAGCCTCACAACTTCATTAACATCAATCTTCTCAAGAATAGCCTTCTTAGCCTTCAACTTCTCCTTAAGCAACATCAACCTACGCCTACGAACCTCATTCTCAAGCGCACTCCTAATAAGCTCAGAAACATTTATGTTAAGCCTCCTAGCTTCATCTAATAACTCCTTCTTAACCTTAGCAGAAACAGTGACATACCCACCCATAAATAGACACCTATGTAGACAATATGTGACTACCTAAATATAAGTATTTTCAATTACGATGACCAACTGCAAAGTTGATAAATGTTCTTCGAGAATGTTTAGATGGATGAGGGCTAGTGTCCACGAACATCTTCATTAAATTCCTCTTCTAAATCGACTTCGGCAATATCACCAAGATTAGCTTGCTTCGCCTTCAACCTCCCCCTTCTAAGCTTAATCCACTCCAAAGTTTCTTCAATGCTTGGAGCCCTCATTATCGCAAGCTCTTCATCTCTAACTTCAACCAAAACATAGTCATTCTCTTTGATCCCATACTTTTCATGCAACATTTTAGGTATAATTATCTGCCCCTTAGACCCAACCTTAAGCCTCAACTTCGCCACAAACTACACAATGTAACACTATCATATAAACATCGCTAAATCATGAAACCAATTATCTTGCGAAGTGTAGATATGCTGAGGTCCTCCCCATAGTTACGAATCGACTCAAGCGTTTTCGATCAAGTGGATAGGCTTGCGGATAAGTTTAGTATAAGCAACATTTATAATGCTTAAAAAGCATTAATATCTTGGTAATGGTGTTTCTATTTCCACTTCGGTGACTGTTGAACAATTGATTTTAAAAGCTTTAGAGGAGGCTTTATCCAGGGTATTTAAGAAGATTTCAGAAGGGAAAAAGTTGAGCTATAGTGAAGCTGCCTTGCTACTAATGAGCTTAATGATATATTGGGAGAGGAAGAAATAAACCACAAATCTCAAAATTTGAATATTCAATGAAAACATGGCATGAGAACACTTATCTATACTTGCAGGTTTAGGTTGAATGAGGGCTATGGAGGGTGGAACTGCTAGGTTGGTGTTTGTGGGAGTTGTGGAGAAGGCTGGGGATG
>JGI20130J15133_1003210_pt1 | contig 11467 bp, 8 predicted proteins | sample WasSprMetagenome_FD_15133 | JGI IMG/M metagenome (IMG submission 15133) | reverse complement strand
ATACATACGCGTATACCCAGCAGGCCACGAGAAGGCTGGACAAGACCTAGACCCACTAATCGCATACGTGAGAATCGACATAGCGAGGAAGACCCTTGGTGAACAGGTTGTGCGTGACCTCCAAAAGATTGGCATACCAGTAACGCTAACCGAGGGAGCAAGCGGAGTCTGCTACACTCCTGTCTACGTATACCGCAAATATCACCTGTACACGGCTGGATGGAGCCTAGGAAGATTCCCATTATGGTTCTACAGCTTCTACAACCCAATAGGAATCTATGCTGAGGGACCCAACTTCTATCAGATAAATGACCACGAAGTTACACCTTGGACTGAAGAGGTTTACCCGAAGGCCCAAAGCGTCGAGCAAAGCATGAGGGCAGCCAAAATGTGCCAGTATTATCAAGTGATGAAAGCCTACTGCATTCCAGTGTGGAGTTCAGCCTCATACTACGCTTACCGCAAAGGCTTCGTTTATGTTCCCGCAACACAAGGCTACGGGCTTACAACAGGCCTAGACTTCGTGTTTCTGGCAACATACCACCAGAACTACCCAACAGTTAACACGATAAGATATGGAACAATGAACCCGCCGGTGAAATTAAACCCGCTCTTCAGCAGCTGGCTATGGGACTACGAAGTACTTGACAGAATATTCACAGGCTACATGAACGGCAACCCATACAAGATGACGCCAGGAAAGAGCCCAACTGGCGGAGACCTGCCATGGATGGCGTACGACTGGAAGTGGGAAATAGACACTGATGGAAACGCCACAGTAACCCTATGGTTTAGGCATGACATCAAGTGGCATGACGGCGTACCATTCACGGTTGACGACCTAAACGAGACAATAGAGCTTGGCAAATACTACAACGACTCATGGGGATACAGCGACTTCATCCACGTAATAGGCTTCACAAAAATAGACGACTACACATGCAAACTACACTTTGACATGCAAAGCATATGGGCCCTATACACAGCAAACTACGAAATTGTGCCCAAACACATATACGGCTTCAACAGCGGCCTACACCACCCACTCCCAACAGACCCAGACTTCTACACTGGTGGACCACACGGATACTGGCCATGGAAAGGCGACACAGTAACGCCCGTATCTGATCCAGCCCAAGTTTGGGTTGGAACAGGCATGTGGAAATACGTCCCAGGAACACACGTCGCAGGTGAGGGCGGAGGAATGTTGTTAGAGGCCTTCCCAGACTTCTGGATGAGCATAGCGCCAGGAGACATAGACTTCGCCTACTATTGGACGTCGACCACTCCACCATCAGGAGGAAGCTACAAAATAGGCTTATCAGACCTAGTTCTTCTGGCAAACGCCTATGGAACAAGGGGAGACGGCGAAGTACCATTCAAAGTTCCAGGAACAAAGGGAGCATGGAACCCAGGAGCAGACCTAGCAGCACCATCAGGCATAATAGGCTTATCAGACCTAGTAACACTAGCCAAAAACTACGGAAAAACATGGGGAACAAACCCATAAACAGAACAGCACTTAATTCCCCATTCCCCTCACTTTTTTTGTCAAAATCGTTTTCATCTGTGCCCTCAACTAAAGCTTAAATAATTATCCTAGCCATTTATCTTTAAACGGGTGGCGTCAAAATGGGCCTAAAAGAATACATAATTAAACGAGTAATCTACATGTTCATATTGATAATAGGCGTTCTAACATTAAATTTTATTATATTTGAAGCAATGCCTGGAAACCCCCTTGAAGCCTTCATAGCCCATGCTGCAATGAGCGGCGGTATGACTCCGGAGCATCTGGAGGAACTTAAACGCGTTTTCGGCATAGGGTTGCCATGGTACGAAAAGTACCCGACCTACATATACAACATGTTAACGTTCAACTTTGGGTATACAACCCCGCAGTATGGTGGTGAGAGAGTTGCGGATATAATTTTTGGGAGTCGCCTACCAAACACGTTAATCCTAGTAGGCGGCTCGACAGTTTTAGCAGTAATCCTTGGAATAGTGACAGGCGCAATTACGGCTCATAGAAGGGGATCAAAAGTTGACAGCACGTTAGTTATAGTCTCGCTCCTCACCTTCTCGTTACCAACATTTTGGATGGGAATGATTTTCCAATATGTTTTCGGCTTCTATCTGCATGTGCTTCCAGTGCAGGGGACACAAACAATAGAAAAATTGGTTGAGCTAAGCAAAAACCCCATAGCCTACTGGTTAGACAGACTACAATATATAATATTGCCTATAACCGTCCTCACGCTTTTCACCTACGGAGGCTTTCTCTTATTGACGAGGGCATGCGTTCTCGAAGTGCTTCCCGAAGACTACATACTAACCGCAAGGGCGAAGGGACTTAAAGAGCGGACAGTTCTGTTTAAACACGCTTTAAAAAATGCTTCTCTCCCAATAATAACAAACGTTGCATTACAGTTTGGCTTCATCCTNTCAGGAGCAATTATNACTGAAAGCGTTTTCCAATATGCTGGGCTTGGAACAGCAATATATAGGGCTATAATGCTTAAAGAAACACCGATTTTGCAGGCAATTTTCTACGTTATAGCGTTATGTGTTATTGTTGCAAACTTTATCGCAGACCTCCTATACGGAGTTATAGACCCGAGGATAAAGTATGAGTGAAAAAATTTCATTTCGCAGACAGAAAATTGCACTGCTAATTAGAAACTTCAAAAACGTTATGAGGCAAATTGTCAAAAACAAGAAATCCCTATTCGGCCTAATAATCCTGATATTTTTCGCTGCAATTGCCGCATTTGGACCCTTTTTCACAACCTTAGATCCAATAGGTCTCGGATCTGTTCATAACCCGACGGTGGAACTACCAGTTGCCGAAATAAACTGTGTCCCTTCATGGTACACCGGGGAAAACATAACTCATAACATAAATGTTATTTCACACCCACACTTTGACAGCCAATCAGACTTAGATTATTGGAAAAAAACTACAACTGAAGGTGTCACGGTCAAATATAATGCTTCCATCGGAAGCCCAGAAAAAGGGAGCATTGAAATAGCATTCAGCAAATCTGGAAACGCAACACTCTCAATAGACTTTCAATATCCATATAAAATTCCACCCCAAAGCTTCAGGGGAAAGCTTAGCTACTATTTAACTGCAATGAACGAAGCTCCAAAAAACGAGGCTAACATAACAATACTAACAAGGTTCGTGCGAAAAGTAGCCAGAATAAGAACTTACCAGTCATCAATGCCTATAATCGCCTATTTCACTAAAGATCAAATGAACAACTGGTTTCTCGTAAAAAATGAGATTGACAGCTCTAACTTTAGGCTAATAAATCTGTATCAATCTGAATTTGGAAAACTTCCAAAAGACGTGATATTTTCAAAGCCTGCAAACTACACGTTCGAAATTAATGTTCAATTCGAGGGAAACGCCTCAAAACTTGGCAACCCCACCCTCTATCTGGATGACATACAATTGATAATATACGGCAACTCCTTCGGCTTACTGGGAACAGACTATATGGGCAGGGACATATTTACACAATTAATAGTTGGAACAAGAATATCCTTCATTATAGGCATCGTGGCAGCCGTACTTTCCGTAGGTATAGGGCTGGTCTACGGGTTGACATCTGCATACATGGGCGGCGTGGTTGACGAAGTTATGATGCGATTCAACGATCTTCTATTAGTAATTCCAACACTCCCATTACTGCTTGTAATGGTATACGTGGTCGGGCAATCAATGACAAACATAATTATAGTTGTCGGAGTTCTAGGATGGATGGGCTTTGCGAGAACAGTAAGGTCTGCAGTCTTAAGCCTAAAAGAGAGACCGTTCGTAGAGGCGGCTAAAGCTGTAGGGGCGGGACGCCTCCACATAATGAGTAGGCACATCATACCAAACGTTATACCCCTTGTATATGTAACGCTAGCGATGAGCGTTCCATCCGCCATAATATCTGAAGCTGCGTTAAGCTGGTTGGGACTCGGACCATTAGATGTAATGTCATGGGGGAGGATGCTCTACGAGTTTGAATTGTCAGGAACCATAGCTACTGGGGCGCTGACAAAATGGTATTGGGTTATACCGCCTGGCCTGTGCATATGTCTCCTTTCATTATCCTTCGTGCTAATAGGCTACGCCCTTGACGAAATATTCAACCCGAAACTCAGAGAAAGGCGCTAGGGGTAAAAGAGCAGATACATTTCCCTCCAAAAATCCTCCTCAATTCTCCGCAGCTCATCTTCACCCTTTATATCCCTCAAAACAAACACGCCGCCGCCAAATAAACCTAAAATCGAACCCAGCTTCCTCATCGTCCCAACACCACCCGTTGCAAATTCCACTAAAAAATAACCTGTAAATTTTTCTGCAGTAACCCTCACTTTCAGGTTTCCCTTAAATGCAGAAAACTCCACACGGTCACCGTGAAGCTTCTTTGAAGCTGAGAAATCGGCTTTTAAGAAAAATGATTCTATTCTTTCAGAAAGCATCTCCAAGCTTACGTTTCCCAGGGGAAACCTACACCGCATACATAAACACCAATTAATTATCAACAAATTCAAATATAAAAACTAAAACAAAAGCTTAAATGTTAGCTATCACGACATTCACATAACGCACATAGATGATATGGATGTCCATCCTCGACGTTCAGAACTTAAAAATGTACTATAAAATCGGCAGAGGCTACGTCCATGCAGTGGACGACGTAAACTTTAAAGTTGAAAAAGGGGTTGGACTTGGATTAGCAGGGGAATCCGGCTGCGGTAAAACAAGCATAGCCATAACAATTCTTAGAATACTGCCAACAAACGCGCGCATCTTTGGTGGAAAAGTAATTTTTGACGGAAAAGACATACTAGCCATGGATGAGAATGCTCTCCGAAGTCAAATAAGATGGGGTGGAATATCCCTAGTCTTTCAAGGTGCGATGAACGCGTTAAACCCGGTGTACAAAGTTGAAGATCAAATAATAGAAGCAATAAGGATACATGAGCCACAAACATCAAAAGAAGAAGCGAAGGAGAGGGTGAAAAAACTATTTGAGCTCGTTGGAATGGACCCTGAAAGATCAAGCAACTACCCTCACGAGTTCAGCGGTGGAATGAGACAGCGTGCATGCATAGCCATGGCTCTTGCATGCAACCCAAAATTGCTAATTGCGGACGAGCCTGGAACAGCTCTAGATGTGGTTGTTCAAGCTCAAATTCTGAAACTTCTCAGAGAATTAAAAGATAAACTTGGTCTTTCAATGATAGTGATTTCCCATGACTTATCAATAATAGCTGAAACATGCGAAAAATCAGCGATAATGTATGCCGGATGGATAGTGGAATATGGCGATATAGTCTCAATTTTCAAAGAGCCATTACACCCNTACACGCAAGACCTTATAGGAGCTTTCCCAAGCATACACTCAAAAAGAACAAGGCTATCATACATTCCAGGCTCACCTCCAGATCTTTTAAATCCGCCAAGTGGATGTCGATTCCACCCAAGATGTAAATATGCAATGGAAATATGTAAGAAGGAAAAGCCACCTCTCATTGAGGCTTCAAAGGACCACTACGTTTTATGTCATCTACTCGCCAAGAGGTAGGAGGCACAATAAATGGATGAAATAGTGAAAGTTGAAAATCTAAAAAAATACTTTCCCATCAGACTTGGATTCCTCCGTACTCTTATAAGCAGGGAAGAAATCTTTGTGCGTGCAGTTGATGGAATAAACTTTAAAATCAAAAAGGGGGAAATATTTGGGCTTGCGGGGGAAAGCGGAAGCGGAAAAACAACAACTGGCAGGCTTATACTTCGTCTAATTGAGCCAACAGCCGGAAAAATATTCTTCAACGGTCAGGATGTCACAAGGGTAACGGGAAAAGATCTTAAAGTGCTCAGAAGGAAAATGCAGATAATATTTCAAGATCCGTATGAATCAATAAACCCAAAATTCACAATATACGACGTTATATCCGAACCCTTGCATGTGCAAAAAATATTTAACAGTGAGGGGGAAGTTGAAGATGCGGTTTTCAAAGCTTTAGAGGCAGTTAAACTTACCCCTCCAGAAGTGTTCATGTACAGGTACCCCCACGAACTAAGCGGTGGACAAAGGCAACGCGTAGCTGTGGCAAGGGCTCTAGTTTTAAACCCAGAGTTTATAGTTGCAGATGAGCCAGTCTCCATGCTTGACGTTTCGATAAGAGCTGAGGTTCTAAATTTAATGACGGAATTAAGGGAAAAAAGGGGCGTCTCATTCCTTTACATAACACACGACTTGGCGTTGGCCAGACACATATGTGACACCATAGGAGTGATGTACCTTGGCAAAATGATGGAAATGGGAACCGTTGAGCAAGTTATAGGCGAACCTTTACACCCGTACACGCAAGCCCTAATAAAAGCCGTGCCGGTTCCAGATCCCAGTTCAAAAAGAAGCGAGGTTGTTATTAAAGGAGAAATACCAAGCCCAATTAACCCGCCAAGTGGATGTCGATTCCACACCAGGTGTCCCTCCTACATAGGTGACATATGCAAAACAAAAGAACCACAGCTAATTAATGTAGGAGGGGAACACTACGTAGCCTGCCACCTCTACAGCAAATAAACCCTTAATAGAGGAAAATTCCAAAAAACTTAAATCAACTCTTATACTTTAAACTTAGAGGGAGAAGGAGATTTGTTGAAACAAAAAATTTTAAGGTTAACTTCCATAATGCTTCTCATAATAACCCTCGGCAGTTCAGCATTAACATTCCCTGGCATGAGCTTTCCCGGAGATAAACCTTCAATCATAGTGGAACCAACAAGCATAAAAGAACGGACAATAACTCCAGGCTCTAAGTTCACCATTAGCATTAAACTATACAATGTAACAACTGCAAACGTCCCAGTTGGGCTTCAAGGGGTTGAAGTTAAACTCACATGGGATAATAAAATTCTCAATTTGACTTCTAAAACCCCAATGCTTGGCCAATCTGGAGGTGTGTTAAACCCGACAGTTTTAATTGGTAAAGATGAGGTGGGTGCAAACTATTATTGGCTTGCAGGAGCATCGACAGGTAGCCCATGGTGGGGCAACGGGATAATAGCAAACGTAACCTTCCAAGTTCTAGCTGTCGGAAAAACATATTTGCTGCTCAACTTCACCGATATTGTTGACGCAAACATTGAAAGCGTCGACCATTACGTTCAAAGNGGAACCTTTGATAATCGACCACCACCCCCACCAGTTACTGTATACGTTGACCCGTCAAAGGTTGCTGATCCATCACTCACCCCAAGTAAAAACTTCAGCATAAGCGTGAAAGTTAATAATGCAACTTCCCTATCCCAACTTAAATTCAATATGAGCTTCAATCAAAGTATAATCGAGGTGGAAAATGCAAACTGGGGATCCATGTTAATATCTGGTCAACTTTCATGGAACAACACGTTAGGGCTAATATCAGCATCAGCAGTTTGCAGCCAGCCCATAATTGGAAACGCAACAATAGCAACTATGACATTTCATGTGAAGGCCATCGGCGAAAGCCCCCTACACCTCAGCATTATCGCAATTAAAGATGCATGGGGGGAAAGCTTGCCATACGTGTCAGCTGACGGATACTTTAACAACCAGCTCATCACGAAAATCTACGTTAACCCTCCATACCTTATGGATCCCAACCTTCGACCAGGAAGCACCGTTACCTTTAACATAACAGGACAGAACTTCCAAAACATAGTTTACTGCAGTTTCAACTTTTCATTTAACCCAAATGTCATAAAAATATTAGGCTACACAGTAAATCCCATAAACGGAACAATAATAGACTCAGAAATAACATTAAGGAACAAGCTTGGCATAATGTCAGCAGCAATCAGCTATCAAACACCAGTAAGCTTCAGTAGGCAAAGCCTAATGAGCATAACATTCCAAGTTGTAGGCTACGGTGTAAGCAGCCTAAACCTAACCAGTACAACACTCATCGATGCCACGGGACTAAGCATTACCCATAAGGTTGAAAATGGCTTACTAGTAACTGTGATAAGGGACGTAGCTGTAATAGACATCAAACCAACACCAACAATGGTTTATCCTGGCAGAATCGTCACAGTTAAAGTTACTGTTAAAAACCTCGGCAACTTAACAGAATCCTTCACGGTCTCCACCAGCGTTGACAACAAGACAATCCTCGGATCCGCAAACGTTGAAAATCTTAACCCTGGAGCAAACGTGACACTCACCTTCAAATGGAACACAACAGGCTTAACGCCATGCCACTGGCACTTCTTCATGGCAAATGCAAGTGCGGTCCCATATGAAATAAACTTGTCAAACAACATCCTTGTAGGCTCGGTTCAAGTTAAAATAAAAATGTACGGAGACATAAATGGCGACGGAAAAGTGGATCTAGCCGACCTAGTACAGTTTGCTCAATCCTACTACCGAAGGATAGGAGATCCGCTCTACAACCCGGACGCGGACATCGACGGAAACGGCTTCGTCAACCTGGTAGACCTAGTAACACTCGCATTAAACTACAACAAAACCTGCTAAACTTTAAAAACATCCACCACCTTCAAAACGAAGGGCTACGGAAAATCTTATATCTAAATAAGCCAAAATTAGAGAAACGTTAAAGAAGGAGTGTGATATGAGAAGGTATATAACTACTCTGTTAAGTGTTCTAATAGTTCTGTCGGCAATAGCGGTTATCAACATCACTATTAGACCAGCTCATGCACAGAACTCAGGTCCATACTACAAGGTTGAACCATCAACAGTTCAGCTTGGCCCAAAATCGGCGATAAACGACACATTCACAATATGCATAAAACTATACAACGTCACAAAAACAAGCGTTCCAGCTGGAATACAAGGAGTTGAAGTTCACTTCACATGGAACAGCAGCTTGGTACAACCAGCAACCTTTACAAATATGATAGCTCAGTCTGGAGGAGTTCTAAACCCCACAATCTTATATGGAATTAACCCCGGATTTTATAATGCGACGCCACCAAATCACTACTCTGTTCCACCTGAAGAAGCAAAATACTACCTCGTAGCTGCAGCATCAACTGGCAGTCCATGGTGGGGCAACGGCACAATAGCACAAATAACCTTTAAAGTATTATATAAGCCCACATTGTCTGAGGGTGCCGTAAAAGCTAACTTTACCCTAGTATTCACGGACTTGGTTGACGCCGAAGGGAACCCTGTTAACCATAGGCGTGAGGATGCGCTATACAAAATTCTGCCTTCTCCAGGAGTGTTCAATGTGGTTTTGGAGTCTAAAACTTACCAAGTCGTTATTGAAAGCGACTCAAAAATATCTGCGCCGAATAACCTTGCATTGAACGTTACAAGCAAAACAATAAGCTTTAACGCAACAGCGGTGGACGGCTACTGTAACGTAACAATTCCGAAAACTTTAATGAAATGTGATAAGCTCTCAGATTGGAAGGTAACCTTAAATGGGCAAGTAGCAACAAACACTGCGGTAACTGAAAATGCCACCCACACCTTCATATACATTCCACTAGAGCAAAGTGCCACGGTGACAATAGCCATACAATCAACATGGATTGTACCCGAATTCTCTTCCATGACGCTGTTACTTGCATTATTCATATCTATGCCAACCCTGCTAATAGCTAAAAAACTGCAACGTAAGCGGGAAGCATACTAAGCTAAAATTCCCCACTCTTTTTATAAGCCATTTTTATCTAACAGAGACACGTTTGCGGGCTACCTTCCTCCTTTTTCTCCCACTTTTGGCAGCCCAAACACTCAAAGTTACACCTGAAAAAGCCACGACAAAACTTGGTGGGAGAAGCACTTCGTAAGGGGAGAAGCACTTCGTAAGGCTTCGTTTCAACCCTACGAACACTATACAGGTTCATTGTTATTGGCGGGTCCTCATTTATGTCAAGAACCTCAGTTTCCGTTTTATAAATTGGCGGAACAACAGCCACGACCTCAACGGTATATGTGCCATTCCTATTAATTATGCCCTCAATTCCAACAACATTTGAGGAGGGTACNGTAAGATTTCCTCCNCGAAGAGGTGTAAAATCATCACTCTTATTTAAGTAAAGCACAACATAAGGATCTTGCCCCTCTACCATCCAAACCTCAACCTCAAACATGTTGGAAGGCGTATGAACATCGAAAGTGACCTTCTTATGAGGTGGTATGGCAAAATCCACATGTGTTTCAGACGGCTCATAGACTTCCTCAGGTCCCGTCCAATATCTTCCACGAGAAAAATTGAAGAAGAAATGTTCACCAACCTCAAAATACGCTGACACATTGGTCTTTAAAGTCCCCGACACATAATCCTGTGTAACCTTACTTTTCAAGACGTATGATTCAACATATACTGGAAGACCTGACGCAAAATAAAATATCAAACTAACCAATAAAAGAATTAAACCAAGCGCAAACCAATACTTCCTCATGTCAAACTCCGCTTTACATTTTAAAATAAGTTAAAGATAAACATTAACTTCACCCGCTTGCATAATATCAGCCTTTATAAGCATTACCACAATTAGTCATAATGCCATAGGATAAAACCACAAAGGTCATAGAGAATTTTTCCATAAACCTTTTAAATATTCAAAGCCGTCTTAAAATTGCAGAAAAGGAGAGGGAGAAAGATGAATAGTAAAATTGTAGCTTTGTTTGTGGCGATATTACTGTTGGTGCCAGCGGTTTCGATTACAACAAAAGCGTCAAGCGGTTCTTCCTACGTCATTGTTGTTGCACCGCAAGAAAAAGATAATTGGAAACCTGTGATAGATAGGCTTCTTTATTACCACCCCGGAGCCGTCGTCTTAACTCTGCCCACAGATATACAAAGTGAGGTTATGGATGTTGAAAGGCAGGTTCGATTCCTACTAATGGATGGAAGTCTAAAAGAGTATCTTTGGTATGCATATTACGCATGGGGTCTCCGAAGCATACCTGTCCCAATTGGTTACTTAAGAGCTGGAAGCGAAGAAGAAACCAACGCAATATTATATCTAGACAGGCATAAGGCGGAAATACGCGACATGTTCCAAAACTGGTTTGAAGCTGAACTTGGAAACCAGCCCCATTACATAGCGCTAGTTGGAGACATCAAAACTCGAAGGAGCGACTGGGTGAGCGCTTTAGGGCTAACCATATGGTGGAATTCAAGCCTACCATACCCTGCAGACGCATGGCCAAGCTCAATAAATGGACAGCAGGTGCCTGTACCATATCTGCCATTCGTAATCGACGAGTGCCTAGCATGGTATGGCTATGCTGTCGGCAGAATAACAGGCCTAACAGTCGATGACGCTGTAGCCCTAGTCGACAGAGCAGGAACATACAAGGATTGGGTTGAATACAACTCCGAAAAGGCATCACGTTTCCTCGCATCATACACTGTCGGCGTTTACCAGTATTACAGCCAAATTCCAAGACTTCTAACAAACGCAGGTTTTGACATGACTGGAAACTGG
>JGI20130J15133_1003196_pt1 | contig 11496 bp, 10 predicted proteins | sample WasSprMetagenome_FD_15133 | JGI IMG/M metagenome (IMG submission 15133) | reverse complement strand
ATACATAGCTGGAATAATAGCAGACAACTACGGTATAAACATGATATACCCACTGGTAGCAGCATTATCATTAGTGGCGGTTGCAATAGCCATCACATATGGTGATAGAGCTTCCTCAGAAGCTCTTCCCATGCAATAAATCCATATACAACTTCACATACTTCTCTGAAACCACATCCCAATTAAACTCCACCTTCACCCTCTCATATGCATTTGAAATGTATTCCTCCGGGTATCCACTTAAACAGTTATTTATTGCTTCAGCAAGAGCTTTTGGGTTGTCTGGTTGAATTAGGATTGCACATGAATCGTCAACCACATCCAAAACTCCAGGTATTCTTGTGGCTATTATTGGGATTTTTAGGGCCATAGCCTCCAATAGAACTGTTGGCATACCCTCAAATCTTGATGGCAAAACCAATGCATCACTTCCAGCTAAAATCTTCAAGCATTCACTTCTAGGCTTGTAGCCTAGGAAATGTAGGTTTGGACGTCTACTTGCATGTGAATTTATCAGGCTTTCCATATCCCTAGTTCCAGAACCAATTATCAATACATGAACATCCCTACCAAGATATTCTAGGGATTTAAGTAGTGTGTCAACCCCCTTCTCCAAGCTAACCCTACCAATAAAAACCACTTGCTTATCATAAAACCTAACACGGTCGCTTGGGAGGTCATTGAAGTCTATGGCATTAGGTATATAGAATGCGTTGACTCCAATCCCCCTATAATACTCATAAACTGATTTGGATATGCATGTAACTGCATCAACCCTCTTCAAAGCATACCTCTCAAGCCTCCCACCAATATAGCCGAAGAATCCACCATGAAGGAATGATATCTGCTGAGAGTAAACTCCATGCTGAGTTAAAACCTTAACCCTCCCCCTAGAAGCCTTAAGACAAAACCAAGATGGAACATTATGTGCATGAACAACATCATACTCAACACCCAAAACCCTCCTATACAACCCCTTCCAGAAAGATGAGAATGAAAAGCTTGGATTATACAACCCCTTAACAGGTATATGAACAGTATTCTCAGTGGAAATGTAATCCACATCGAAACCCATCCCCCTCAACCTACCCATCAAACTGGAAACATGCTGAGCCACACCACCAATACCTGAAACCCTTGGCGAAATCATCAAAACCCTCATATGAAACCCCACATAAACAATTGAACTTACAAAACCCCTAAAGAAAAAGATTTCATTTAAATCCTCATAACGGCTCTGCGGAGAATTGGATCTGTGATCATGTATTCGCCATCAACCTTAACTATCAATCCATAATCCATCAAACTTCTAAGTATATTTGCTAGTGTAGTGTCTGGTATGCGTCCAAGTTTAGCTTCCAGCCTCCTCTTAACTTCACTCCATGAGCATCNCCCCATAACTGAAATTGTCTTCAAAGCTTCACTATACCTACCCCTACCAACACCCCTAGTTTCAAGGAAATGTTCAACTTCAGCTAAAANNATGTTGATTGCAGCATCAATTATTGAATTCATGGATCTCAAACCCCTCGCATAATTATATCCAAAGTATGTTAGCCAACCTATAATTCCATTGAAATTCTCCACAGCTTCACTGATCAATTCATCANCCACATCTAACCCCTCCTGTTCAAACCCCTTCTTGAGGAAGTNTANTGCNGNNTCCCTAGTTAATGGTTTAAGCTCTATGAGTTTACATGGTCTACCGTAGAGTGGTGCTTCAGGATCCTCAACCCTCAAGAATTTATTTAGCAAACCAGCCTCCGAACTTGAAACCACAATTCTAACGTCCAAATGATCCAATGCATATGCTAGGAATCCATCAAACCTAAACTTCAAATTCCTCAATTCCTGAACTTCATCAAAAACNACAATGGTATCCCCCAAATTCTCAAANATGTCAAGTAAAACATCAGGTCTCCTGAACTTAAACCTGATAACTCCACCAACCTCAAAATAGTCCATACCCTTAATAAGCTTCTTAGCCCAACTATTCCTACTAACCTCAACCTCAATCATACTTAAAAGGTTATCAAAGGATGCTTTGGCAGAGCTCAGCAATCTACAATCCAAGAACAAATACCTAACATTAGCCACATTCAATCCAGTCAGTATTAGTGAAGTCTTACCATACCTCCTCAACCCCTCAACAATTATAAACCTAAACCTACCCAACGAATTTACGAAATCGTTAAGCTCATCCTCCATATCGTAGAAATCCTCCCTCCTCCTCTTAGGTTCTAGGGTGAAGTAGACCATTACTAACCCCCCTAAACAACTATCCCCCCTTAGTTATCAAAAAGCCAATGCTTAAACTTAACCTTTATTAAACACCTACCCCAAAATTTCCATGAAACCCCATGACATATAGACCAATAATAACCCTGCTTACAGATTTCGGTTTAAGAGATTCATATGTTGCTGAGATGAAGGCTGTAATACTATCCATATGCCCAGAAGCCAACATAATTGACATATCCCATGAAGTGCGGAAATATGATGTGAGGATGGGTGCATACCTACTTGCAAGGGCATCAAGATACTTCCCAAAGGGGACAATACACGTAGCAATAGTAGACCCAGGAGTTGGAAGTGAGAGACGTGCAATAATAGTTGAATCAGAAAGAGCATTCTACATTGGACCAGACAATGGAATACTAATGATGGCAGCAGAAATGGATGGAATAAAACACATATACCAAATAACCAACAAGAAATACATGCTACAAACAACCTCAAGAACGTTCCATGGAAGAGACATATTCAGCCCAACAGCAGCACACTTAGCAAGAGGGGTACCGCCAAGTGAATTCGGACCAGAAATAAAAGACCCCGTAAAACCAAGCTACACAAAACCAAAAACATTCAATAAAACCATAGAGGGGGAAGTAATACACATAGACGACTTCGGAAACATAATAACAAACATAACAACAAAAAACCTACAAGAAATAGGAATAACTGAAGGAGACACAATAAACGTAAAAATAGGCGGAAAAACCATGAAACTAAAACTATGCACGTCATATGCTGAAGTGCCGCCAAACCAACCACTAACAATAATTGGAAGCGGAGAAACACTAGAAATATCAATAAACCAAGGAGATGCAGCAAAAACACTGCAAATAAACATTGGAAATAAGATAATGGTATGGAAATGAACGATTTTAGTCTAAATTATATATGTTTGAATCAAATTTTACTATTTGATTGTGGTAGTGAGTTTACATGTCTTATACTGTTGTTGTATGTGCCCATAATGAAGAGGAATACATACTTAACGCTTTAAAATCAATATTCAATCAAACTGTCAAGCCGGAAAAGGTTATAGTGGTTTTAGATAGATGTACTGATAAAACGGGAGATATAGCCAAACTATTCCCCGTAGAAATTATTGAGAAGAATGAAGCAAAATGGAAATATTCATATGCTGAAAACCTTGAAATTGCACGTAAACATGTAAATTCGAAATTCTATGCCATAGTGGATGCAGACGTCATACTTGAACCAAAATACTTTGAAATCTTACTTAAAGAGGTTGGAGATAGAGATGCATGCGTGGGTGGCAGAATTATTACAAGTTGTAAAACAATTCTATGTAAACTCCTATCCCTATGGGAGAGAACATATGCACTTTCCCCTTGGAGAAGGCCTAGGGGGTGCGCATTACTGATAAGGAAGGATGTTCTTGACGAGATAGGAGGATTTGCTGATGTCCCAGCACCCGACACCCACGTTCAGGAACATGCTACTAAACTTGGCTACCAGGTTAGGGTGGTGGGTAAGGTTAAAGCATATCATATACGTAAAATAACTTTTAAAAGAGCCATAAAAACTCAATTCCAAACAGGCATAGCAAGATATAAACAAGGAATAGGATTAACAAGAACTTTACTACACTCCATAACCAGATTAAGACCTTTTGTAGCTTTAGGCTACTTTTATGCATTGCTAAAAGATAAATTTAGTAATACTCGTACCCAATAGGTGTTTTAGATGCCAAACCAATAAATTTCGCAAGGCTTAAATATGAATGGCAGTTTTAAATATTTAAAATCATGATGAAAAAATCGGCTATAAGAAAGTTAGCATCATTTACTGTGAGGAATGTTCTCTCTTATCTTCCTAAATTTCATTTAATTCCATTACCTAATCGGCCTAATGGGATAAGTCTATGCGTTCGAACAAAAAATGATGAATGGATTGATTTAAGTTTAAAATCTGTTAAGGAGTTTGCTGATGAAATAGTGGTGGTGGATGCATCAACAGATGATACTCCTCAGAGAATAAGAAGAGTTGCTGAGGAATATGATCTCAATTTAAAACTCATAAAAATAGAGGATAGGAGTGGTTCCCCGTTAAGTGATGGAGAAACTTACACATACCAAAGTAATTTAGCTCTAAAAAACACTAATTACAGATGGATCTTTAAATGGGACGGAGATTTCATTGCAAGAACATCAGGTCAATACAATATAAAAAAGCTGAGAGAGAGAATTTTGAAACTTGACCCATCAAGATATTACATGATTTACTTATCATATGTAAACTTGTATGGTGATTTATTTCATACCATTCCTGGAGGGGTAAGGCTTAGTAGTGAAGCGCATTTGTTTACATATTCTCCGGTGTTAGAATTCAAAAACGTAGGAAGATTCGAAAGACTTTCACTACCAAAATATTATAAACCTATATTCATTAAGGAAATCTACATTTTTCATCTAGCCATGGTGAAAAGCTCTAGATACATCCTTTATAGAAGATATTGGACGGACTGGAGGGAAGTTAATGACTACAACAGTTTTCCAACACTAATAGACTACATTAAATATCGTTTAAAGTTAGATTATGGTATATCTGATTTATCTGAAGGAGAGAAAATAGTTGTGAAAGAACTTTGTAAAAAGCTCATTCCCTATGATAAACAAAAATATGGGGATTATCCAGATGTGTTAAAAGATGAGTTATCAAATCCTAGATATCTAATAATATATGATGAAAATGGTAAAATTATAGGTAGAAATGATATTTTATAGGTGATTTTTTATGAAATCAAGAGATCTCGCTAACAGAATAGAGTTCAAGATTGCAGATGGATTCCCTAAAATAATTGACAATATTCAGAGTACATTTGGAATATGGCATGTTGCCGCCTTTCATGACGGAAAATTTTACATATTGTTTTCAAAGGAAGTGGAACGAAGCGAAGTTAATCTTTATATAAGTTCTGATGGGGAAAATTTCATACCTTACGAAAAGAACCCAGTAATGAGAAGGGGTAATGCTGGGGAATTTGATGATGCTCGAATAGAACCTCATGGATTGGTATTTCATAATGGTAAATGGTTACTCTATTATGGTGGTTACTCATGGAATTTTAAGAGACCAATAATTAGATACTTCAGTAAGAGGGGGAGATGGAGGGTTGGTTTAGCTCAATCAAGCAACTTAACTTCATGGGAGAAACATCCATTGAACCCAATATTCTCCAAAAATATCCATGTGGCTGATCCTAGAGTTGCTAAATTTAAAGATAAATTCTTCCTTTACTATCTCACATCGAAAAGAGGTTGCTATGTTGCTCATAGTGATGATGGCTTGAATTGGCAAGATTACCATGATAATCCAATTTTTGATAGAATAGTTTCATCTTTCTTAGTTAAGGAAGACATGCTCATAGGTTTTTGTAGGTGGGGAAATGAAGGTATAGGTGTAGCGTTGAGTAACGATGGGTTTAAATGGATCTATGCAAAGGAAGAACCAATAATTAAATCTGGGATGATTCCCCCTTGGGATTCTTCAGGAGTCATATGGCCCTTTCTAGTAGAGGCTCATGATGCTTTATACCTATACTATTCAGTTATTGACAATTCTAAAATTTGGAGAATGGCTGTGGCTAAACTTTACGTGAACTATTAAAGTTGTATGATAATTTCTCTATCATATCAACAAATTTTTGGGATATCTTTACCCTATCAAATTCTCTCTCAATAAGTTCTCTAGCCTTTTTTGATGCATTTAATAAAAACTCCCTATCTGATAACATTAAAGCAATTGCATTCGCTAAATCCTCAACTTTCTCTGGTTCCACATGAATGCCTACTTTCTCTCTATCAATAATCTTTGCCAGCAACGAATCGCCTTGTACAGTAGCTATAGTGGGTATTCCACAGGAAGAGTATTCAAAAAACTTTGTTGGCAAGGCCTCTTTCCACAGAGGATTTTTATCATAAGGTATTAAACCACTATCAGATAACGCAATCAATTCTGCCAATTCCCTCTTATCATGTTTAACCCCCATATATACCACTTTTCCTTCCACATTCAGCATTTTAGATAAACTGAAGATTCCCTCTAAATCTTCTCCCTCACCTATTAACATTAATTTAACGTTCTTAGAGACGTTCATTTCATAAAGTTTTGCAAGAGCCTTTACACAGACATCAAGCCTATAATATTTACCAATATAACCACTATAAACTAAAATAAAATCATCCTTTTTGAAACCATATTTTATTCTTAAATACTCTTTTTCGAAAGCTGGTTTAAACACGTTCGTGTCAGCTCCATTTGGCAGAACACATATATTTTTAACACCTCTTTGTGAAAGATGCTCTACAAATGGTGGAATAACGGTTAATACCAATGTTGCCCTGGAGTATAAAAGTGACATGAAAAACTTTAAAATCCCATACATCCTTCTCTTAACCCTATTTTTAGTTTTATTTATCAGATAATCCTCCCATCTATCTCTATAATCAAAAATGACCCTCCTATTAAGAAAACAGCATGCTACGGAAGCCCCAAAGGCATGAATGCCTGGAGGAACTGAAATCACCACCAAATCTGGTTTATATCGTAAGACATTTATGAATGTGGTCGTAAAAAAGGAAATGGCACTAAAAACCCCCCTCCCACCAAAAATAGCACTCATAATGTATGGGTTTAACCCTCTTCTTTCAGAACATATCACAACCCCTTGATGTCCCCTCCACATTAAAGCCCTTAAAAAGCTCTCAATTCTTGTCCAAGCGGCTCCAGGAGATGGAGCTGGCAACCCTATTACAAACATAACTCTCATTTCAAACCATACTATCATTATATACATTCAAAAATAAAAATTAAGATTTGTTTTCACAATAAACTATCGAAGAATCCCCTCCCACTGACATCATCATACTTTCTAATAATTTCCACAATCCTACTCGCGGCACATCCATCTCCAAATGGGTTCTCCCTAAACCTCTCTCTTATCAGTTCATAGTGTTCTTCAATAAAATTCATTGTTTGAACTATTTTATCTGTAGAGGCTCCCACAAGAAAGTTCACACCCATATCAACAGTTTCAACCCACTCAGTCCTATCCCTCAAAGTTACACATGGACTTTTAGACCAGAAAGCCTCCTTCTGCAATCCACCAGAATCAGTCAAAACAAGCCTAGCATGCTTAAGCAATTTAAGCATATCAACATAACCCACAGGGTCAACAACCCTAACATTACTATGCTCCAAAGATATATTAAACTCCCTAATCCTATTAGCAGTTCTAGGATGAATTGGGAAAACTATTTCCATACTCGCCTTCCAAACACCTTCTAGAATACTCCTCAACCTCACAGGATCATCAACATTCTCAGCCCTATGAAGAGTTAACAAACCATACCCCCCATCTACAAGATTCAACTTCTCAAGAATATCCGACTTCTCAGCTTTATCCCTAAACCTCAGGAAAACATCATACATAGTGTCGCCAGTCAAATATATCTCCCCAATAACTGATTCCTTTTCAAGATTCCTCTTACAATTCAATGTGGGTGCAAAAAGCAGTTTTGAACAGTGATCTATCAGTCTCCGATTAACCTCCTCAGCCATACTCATATCATAACACCTAGCACCAGCCTCCACATGAGCCACAGGTATACCAAGCTTAACACTAGTCAAAGCCCCAGCCAAAGCCGAATTAGTATCCCCAGGTATCAAAACTAAAGTATACTTACCCTCCACCAAATATCTCTCAAGCCTAAGCATAATCTCACCAGTCTGATAAGCATGAGAACCAGAACCAACCTCCAAATTTACCTTAGGATCCGGAAGCTCAAGCTCTTCAAAGAATACTTGAGAAAGCCTATAGTCATAATGTTGACCAGTATGAATAACCTCAATATCCAAATTCTGCTTTAAAGCCTCCTGGATCACAGGGGCCATCTTAATTATCTGAGGCCTGGTACCCACAACCGCCGCTATCCTCATATATCCTACCATCCTCCTCAATTTTAAATGACCTTTTTTATATACTAAACAGTACTAGCAATTTTCTTTATCTATTTTAGTATTACTTTTATTATGTATATATAAAAATATAAGTAGCGTAGTCTTCAACATCATTATCCCTTGATAATTCTCAATTTTAGTACTTTACTTTCTTTATAGAGATTAAGTTAATGATGAAATCAGAAGCATAGCCTTTGACCACATAAAATTTATTATAATAGTTTTTGATAAATGGATAGTATAGTATTGATTCTATTTTCTACGTTAAATTTCATTTCCGCTTTCTTCCTAGCCATTGCACCCATTTTTTTAAGTATATCTGTGTTTTGAAGCAAATAAATAATCTTGGAAGCGAGCATTTTACTATCCTTTAAGGGGACAAGTAACCCATTAATACCATCATCGATAACGTCACCTGCTCCTCCAACATCAAAACTTACTATTGGTATTCCAGATGCACATGCTTCAAGCATACTTGGAGACATGCCATCTGCTAAGGAAGTATTAACATAAATGGAGCTGGCACGCATTAACTTTGGCATCAATGTTCTAGGGATTTTACCTACTAACCTAACATGTTTCTGTAGCCCCATACTTTGGATCATGGCTTTTAGCTTTTCTCTTAATTCACCCTCACCAGCTATAATGAATCTGGCATTTTTGACATGATTAACCACAATACTCGCTGCATAAATTAAATACTCAATTCCATATACAGGTCTTAGATGCCGCGCATTTAATATGAGAAAATCGTCCTCATCAACCTCAAACAGTCTCTTCACTTCTTCTTTTATATCATTTAATTCATGTCTTTGTGGCGGTCTGAATACCTCTAAATCGACAGCATTAAACACAACAAATACTTTCTCTGCATCTACTTTAAGCTTCAAAATTTCTTTTCTTAGACCATTACTTACACATATTACAGCATCCGCATTTTTAAGTGCTTTGCGAACTAAAGCATCATATTTTTTACTTAACCGAATTCCATAACCTATTTCCGGTACTACATTTATATCGTAGCCATGACAAGTTATAATCAACGGTTTTCCAGTCTTCTTTTTAGCTAATAACCCAACTAGACCCTCCGGGTAGGCGAAATGAGCATGAATTAAATTAACATCATATTTCTCCACAACTTTTGAAACATTCAGTGCATAAAGGTTTTCCCAATATAATCTTTTTGGGTTCCTCATTAGCGATATAGGGGGATAGCATGCAACATTTCTTGTTAAAAAGTTTAGAGCTTGGGCATCATATTTTTTCTCTATTCCATGAAAATTGATTCCATATGATGTGCATTCTCCCTCTATTTTAGACCTTACTACGTGGACTTTTACTTTCCTCCGGGCAAGCCTATATGCCTCATCAAATACAAAAGAGTACGGGACATCTTCAGGTGTTTTACCAACAGCACCAGATATTAATGCAATAGATAATTCTCTATCCATAGAGATTTAACCTCCCTTCCCACGATATGTGACAAGTATAAATGCTATAAAAATATGTGTCAGTATATTGTTTTAAATTATACTTTGAAACAGACCACTACGTCCTTATAGGTTATAAGTGATTTTTTCTAGATCCGATGTCTTCATGTCAAATCGGAAGTAAGTCCCAAGAATCTCTTCATCAAACAAGCTTGCATCAAACAACTTGTTGGTAGTGGTCTGGATAGTATTTAATTTTTGTAAGGAATTAAATACTATCAAGCTTGCATCCTTTTTAAGTTTCATCTTACTCACTTTTACTTAACAAATTCTTATTGAAAAATTCCATGTCGCCTCTCAATATATTTCTAAAATTTTTAGATGCTGTGATGTAGGCGTTTAAAAGCCAGATGAGAGTCCACCATTCTTTTCTCTGTTTTCTTTTGAACATCAAAACGCGCATAGTCGTTATCAGATTCCCTGCTAATGCCCACATGAAGGCAATCAAATTTGAGATTGAAGTCTCAAATATGTCTTTGAAGAAAATATAGAACCAATAAATTGTTGACATGTAAATAGTTGTTTTAGTCGCCATTCGTCCTTCTGCTGAATGCTTGTGAACAATCTTAGTGAATGGAATGGCATAAAGAGATCCTGGATACTTTTTGTAAACCCTGTACGAAAAATCCAGATCTTCCATATATCCCCAGCGTTTCAAGTTTGTATCAAATTCAAATTGGCTAAATATCTCCCGTCTATAACAGCAGCAACAGCCTGAAAGCCTCTGAGCCTCTATTACCTTTGAAAGAGTACTTGGAAATATGCTAGCACCCGATCTACGTACAGCTAATGTATTATCTTTACGATATGATAGCATTAAAACCTTATGAATAGCGTTTTCCAGTTTATTTGCTAATTTATTTCTAGTTATGTACTCATTTTGAGAAATTATTAAAGGTTGAATGCCTAGAACATTATTATTTTTACCTAAAAATTCCGCTATAATTCTTAGGACATTTTTTTCAGGTAATAGAATGTCATCGTCAAGGAAGAGTATTACATCACCATTAGCTATTTTAACGCCAAGATTTCTCGCAGCTGGCAGCCCCTCACCGCTTCCTAAAACATACTTTAAACTACAACCAATAGTTTCAAATTTTGAGCTATATAAATTCACAACGTTTTCAGCAGAGCGTCTGGGAGAATCATCCACAACAATAACCTCCAATGGAAAATAATCTTGTTGAAGAATTGTCTGCAATAACATGGCTAGATCTCTAGGTCTATCTCGCGTACACACTATAACCGAAATTAAAGGCAAGGTATTCATCATTTAATCTCCTCTTACGTTAAATTTCATTAATAGGCTAACCACGCATCTCCCAATATTTTAATCATAAAATATTATCATTTTCACTCATTATTTAAACTTCCATGGTGTAAAATAGAGCATTATTTCATTCATCAATATTCCCAATACCATGAAGAATGACTTCTCTCAAAACAAACCCCCGCAAGAAAATCTAAAATCAAAATTTTAAAATACTACGAAAACAACATTATGAAAACGAAAAGTCATTTACAGTTATGTTTTCCTACGATGAGTAGATTAAAAGAAGTCGAGTATAAAACTATTTTGAATTCTCCCTACTTTAGAATTCAATTATAATAGTCTCATCAGCCTTATGATGCTTTATCTTTTTAAGTAAACATTCTCATCTAATTAGTGTTTGTGGCAGGGAATATGTTGAAGGGTCTTGTGTTTACGTTAAATACGTTGGGATTGAAAGTAACT
>JGI20130J15133_1003192_pt1 | contig 11503 bp, 10 predicted proteins | sample WasSprMetagenome_FD_15133 | JGI IMG/M metagenome (IMG submission 15133) | reverse complement strand
AGGACCGGTAGCTGGCTGAAGCCGTGCCTCCTCATAACCTCAGCTGCCGATGCTGCTGTCTCCGCTGCTGATGCGAACACTACGCTCCTACTGCATATATCGCCAGCCTTAGGTGAGTTTTTAGCCTCAAGCATGCTGAGGACCTCGAATATTCTTCTTGCGGTTTCATAGCTCGGTCTGCTTCTCCCAGACTCGATCTGGTTGATTAATGAGGTGCTAACACCAACCAGTGAAGCTAGTTTTCTCTGAGTCAAGCCGAGCTTTAGCCTTATGCGTCGAATCTCCTCAAGCTTCGGAAACATCGACATCCACTGGTTTATCTGAGTAGCCGCTGCTTTTAAAGTTGATTACCCTTCCGCTGCTCCTTTGTACCATAGTATGGCGCTGTTGTTTGATCCCGCATCAGAGGGGAGATATCGTTCCCCATAGGCTTTAGAGCTCTTGGCGATAAAGGTAAATACCGCTTCAGCTTAAACTGCTACGAAGGGGTTTGGACTTCGAAGAATCTGAGGAGCATCAGCTTATCCGTAAATCTGTGTCTGATTTGGTAAAGCAGATACCGGAAACATATTGGAGGGAGATAGATCAGAAGGCTGAGTTCCCACAGGAGCTCTGGAATAGGCTCGCTGAAAACGGTTGGTTCGGTGTTAATGTGCCTTATGAATATGGTGGCGCTGGCTTAGGTCACGTGGAGTGCTCTATAGTTATGCATGAGACAGCGAGAAGCGGCGCTGGTTCGTCGGCGAACATTCTGCTTTCACCTTACTTGGCCGCTAAAGCCTTGACATACTACGGGAGAAAAGAGGTTAAAGAGAGGCTTCTACCTGAGTTAGCTAAGGGTAGGTTGGTCTGCTGCATAGCTGTTACAGAACCTAACGCTGGTGTAGACACCCTAAGCATAACCACTTCAGCTGAGAAGCGCAATGGCGAGTACGTTATCAACGGGCAGAAAGTTTGGATAACTTTAGCGCATCTCGCCGACCTGATGCTACTCCTCGTTAGAACCACGCCAGTAGATAAAGTGAAGCGGAGAACACAAGGTCTAAGCGTCTTTATCGTGGAGTTGAAGAAGCAGCGTCCAAGAATCGCACGCATAGAGGACGTAGTTATGAGGACGAACAGCTCGAACGAGGTCTTTTTTGAGGACCTAAGAGTGCCTGAAGAGAATCTGCTTGGGCAGCAGGACAATGGTTGGGAGGTCTTAACATCCATATTCAACCTCGAGAGGGTCTTAACCGCATCTATGGCGATAGGTTTGGGTGAACTAGCCTTGAGTAAAGCTGTGAGGTACGCGTGTGAGCGCGTGGTCTTCGGTAGACCGATAGGCCAGAACCAAGGCATCCAGTTCCCTTTGGCTGAGGCTAAGATGCTGCTGGAGAGCGGCTGGCTGATGACGCAGAAGGCGGCTTGGCTCTTGGATAGAAACAAGCCGGCGGCGTTTGAAGCTAATACTGCAGCCTTCCTCGCTGGTAGGGCAGCTAATTTTGCTGTGGATAGAGCTATGCAGACCTTCGGAGGCATGGCTTATGCTAGGGACAACGACGTTGAACGGTACTGGAGGGACGCTAGGCTATTTAGGTCAGGACCTATTCCCGAGGAGATGACCCTTAACTTCGTAGCTGCGAATGTGCTTAGGCTCCCCAAATCGTACTAAAGCCGGGCTTCGACGATGTAGGGGAGAGAATTGAGCGTAGCTGAGGTGCCGATCAGGGAACACTTTATCTTCATACCAGAGTGGCTGGGTCTACTATTGTATGTCGCTGCAGCGTTGAGTGTGATAACTCTAATTTATGGTATATATTCTAGGACGAAGCCTATAGGTTTGAAGAATCTGCTCGGCGTATATGTGAAAAATTTTGGTCAGAATGTTTCTTTCACGCTAAGGCAGTGGCTTCTACAAAGAAGGCTTATGCTAAGAAGGTACCCCGGTGTTATGCATTGGGGTATCTTTTTTGGCACCCTTGTGCTCTTTATAGGCACGGTCATCGTCTTCGTAGACTACGACGTTCTGCGGTTTTTCTCGACTGAGGTTCTGCGAGACGGCGCTTATCTTTTATTCGAAGTGATTCTCGATGTATTTGGAGCCTTCTTTGTAGTCGGGTTACTTTTAGCGATCTGGAGACGGACGGTTATCAAACCAACCTACTTAGAGAATCGAAGATGGGATTACGCTATCCTTGCTGGGTTGCTTTACATAGGTTTGACTGGGTTTGTGCTCGAGGGGCTTAGGCTCGCTATGAAACCGGTTCCTTGGTCGGTTTGGTCAGTCTTCGGAAACCTTTTGGGTGAATTATTTAGAGCCTCAGGTATCTCCGCCTCTTCTGGCGTAGGTTTGTATCAAGCTCTGTGGTTGAGCCACGCGCTAGTAGCCTTTATTCTAATAGCGCTTTTACCACATTCGACACTCTTCCATATTATTCTCTCATCAGCCAATAAGCTTAGGAGCAAGATCACGCCGATCGGTCGGCTGACAACACCATTCAGATTGGCTGAGCTTATGGAGACAGGGAACTTCGAAGTCAAGGTGGGTTTCAACACGGTTCAGGAGCTGCCGTGGGAGAGGAGGCTTATGCTGCTAGCCTGCACCAACTGCGGTAGGTGCCAAGAAGTTTGCCCAGCGGTTGCAGCCGGCAGGGCGCTTAACCCCAGGCTTTTAGTGCAGCACCTTGGTCAAATACTGAAAGGTGATGTGGAGAAGTGGGGTCAGGATGTCTTTCAAGGTGTTGTTTCTGAGGCTGAGGTTTGGGGTTGTACGATGTGTGGCGCCTGCGTGTACGAATGCCCCGTACTTATTAGAAAGCCAGACTTCTTAATCGATCTTAGGCGCTATTTGATTGCTAACGGTAGAGCGGATCAGCGGATGAACCTTCTGCTAACTAATCTTCAGACGCACGGTAACCCCTTTGGTGCGAGGTCACACGACAGGGTACAGTGGATGGAGGGGTTGGGTATCAGAACCTTGGATGAGGATCCTAATGTAGAGTACCTGTATTGGGTTGGTTGTGCGGCTTCTTTTGATCAGCGTGCTCAAAGCGTAGCTAGAGCAACTGCGATGCTTCTTCAGAAAGCTGGGGTGAGCTTCGGTGTGCTTGGGGTTAAAGAGAAGTGCACAGGCGAAGTTGTTAGGAGGCTGGGTGAGGAGGGGTTCTTTCAGCAGCTCGCCTTGGAAAACATAGAGACACTAAAGAGTTATGGTGTGAAGAAGATCGTAACTCACTGCCCGCACTGCTACAACACTTTAAAGAATGAGTATCCGGAGTTCGGAGGTAGGTTTGAGGTTAAACACCATACCGAGGTGATTCTTGAGCTGATCAGGGATGGTAGGATCAGACTTAAGGGTGGAGCGAAGCTTAAGGTGGCTTTGCATGACTCCTGCTACCTAGGTAGGTATAACGGCATATATGAGGAGCCTAGATTCATCCTTAACCGTGTTTCAGAGATGGTGCGTGTGAGAGAGAGGGAGAGGAGCTTCTGCTGCGGAGCTGGCGGCGCAAACTTCTGGTATAAGGTGGAGGAACGGAAGCGCATACCTGATCTTAGGTTGGAGGAGGTTATGGGCGCTGGCGCTGACCTTTTGGTTGTCGAGTGCCCCTATTGTTTATCTATGTTTGAGGAGTCGCGGAAGATAGATGAGAGGTATCAGAAGCTTGTGGTAAAAGATATTTCAGAGATCGTCCTCGAGATGATGGAGGAAGGGGTCGGGTCTATTGGATTCGGAGAGCGAGAGAGTTGAGAAGGCTAAGCAGCCTGGAAAGCTCGCTCTGAAGTATCATCCCTTCTACGAAGGTAAGATTGAGGTTGTGTCTAAGGTGCCTGTTAGAGGCCTAGACGACTTCACCATATGGTATACTCCTGGGGTGGCTGAGCCGTGCAGGGAGATCGTGAAGAATGTTGACCTTGTCTTCGAGTACACAAATAGAGGCAACACGGTGGCTGTTGTAAGCGATGGCAGTAGGGTTTTAGGTCTGGGTAACATCGGTCCTGAGGCCGGGCTGCCTGTGATGGAGGGTAAGTGCCTTCTATTTAAGTATCTTGGGGGGGTGGATGCCTTCCCTATTGTTCTGAAGAGCCGCGACGCAGACCACTTCATAGACGTGGTGAAGAGCCTTGAGCCTAGCTTCGGCGGGATAAACCTTGAAGATATAGAGAAGCCTAAGTGCTTTTATGTGTTGGATAGGTTGAGGAGGGAGATGAACATCCCTGTTTGGCACGACGATCAGCAAGGCACCGCAGCCGTAGAAGCAGCGGCTCTAATCAACGCGCTTAAGTTTACTGGGCGTAAGATGGATCAGGTGAAGATAGCTCTTATAGGAGCTGGCGCCGCAAGCCAAGCTATAGCTAGAGTCATCTTTAAGGCAGGCGTGAACCCTAAGAACCTCATCGCTGTCGACTCAAGGGGTATACTTCACCCCGGTAGGACGGATGTGAAAGATATTGACCCCTATAAGTGGGAACTCTGCCTTATCACGAATGGCGAAGGTAGGACAGGGGGTGTTCGGGAGGCCCTTAGGGGTGCTGACGTTTGTATGGCTACGTCTAGACCAGGGCCAGGTGTTATAAGGAAGGAGTGGATCAAGGAGATGGCTGACAACCCGATAGTGTTTGCCTGCGCTAACCCTGTGCCTGAGATATGGCCTTGGGAGGCTAAGGAGGCGGGTGCTAAGATCGTCGCTACAGGCAGGTCGGACTTCCCCAATCAGGTAAATAATTCACTCGGGTTCCCCGGGATATTTAGGGGTGCTCTCGATGTTAGGGCGACTACGATAACCGATGAGATGTGTCTAGCTGCTGCCTACGAGTTGGCTAAAGTCGCTGAAGATCGAGGGCTCAGGGAGGACTACATCTTACCCACTATGGATGATTGGGAGGTCTTTCCAAGGGAGGCTGTCGCGGTGGCGCTGAAAGCCATAGAGCAAGGTGTTGCCAGGATAAAGCCGAGCAAAGACGAGTTAAGGGAACGGGCCTTCGCTATGATCAAGAGGGCTAGGTCACAGGTTGAGGTTCTTATGAAGAGCGGTCATATAAAGCCTATACCAGACAACTAAGATGATGCGCACTATCCTTCTACTTCCACCATCTCAATAGGCTGGGTCGAAGATCTGCTGAGGTAGTCGCTGATCTGCTTCAGCATATTCACCGCTGGTATGGCCATCATAAGATAGAGGAGCATCTTGAACTTTAGGGTGAGTGCAAGGCCGCTGAGTGAGATCGTTAGCACGCCGCCATCGGTTATCACATAGATGTATAGCGCTTGGACTAGCCCCAAGCAGATGGAGGACGCTAAACCAATTACGTTATCTTTCAGAAGTATGTTGAGGGCAGTTAAGGAGGCTATGACGAGAAAGTAGCTTGAGATGGTCGCCTCGATCTCAGATGTTAGAAGACCTGTTGTTGAGAAGAATGAGCTTGGGGCGAGGAAGAAGATTGCATAGTTGATGACCAAGAATATGGCTGCTTTGGCTGCACGACCAGCATACGTTAGTACCCTGTTCTGCTTTCTATGAGCCTCCAACCTCATCTACACCCTAAAGCCAGCCTTCCACACATATGTGTGGCCGAGAGTGTCAAACTTCAGCTCAAGAACATACCACATCTCGCCCTCCAGCTCCTCTTTTGGCAGAGTGAAACCAAGTTGACCAACGTAGCGTTGAGAAGGTTGAGCGAAAACTTCAATCGGGGGCGCCGTGTGCTGCAGATTTTTTTGCCTGGTTGACGTCAGCGAAGCGTGCAGCAAACCGTTGACCACCAGAGGTGACGCGTTAGTAAACTTCATTTCAACATCAGCCCTAACGTGCGTTTCGTTTAGCTGCTCAACACTTCGCAACCTAAAGGTCAAACCCTCTAGTGCAGCACCTATTCTGCCGCTAAAGCCGCCTTCAAACGAAGCTCCTATGAAGGGTTGAAGCCCAAAATCTACCTTCATCACAAAGGTGGCAGCGGTTGCGTTGAATAGAACCGTCTTCAAAAGATTGTAGTCAGTGTAGGCTTTTGAGAAATTTATGGGCAAGGTTAGGTCTATCTGCTTCCGCATACTAGGTGGGACAACTATTTCACCTGTCTCCGCTGAGCCAAGATCTGCATCCCCAATCTTGACATCACTTCTTAACGCCACGCTTAAGGGATACACACCACGGTTGGCAAGTGTGAGGCCCGATACGGTCAAGTGCGTGCCGTTTATGCTAATCTGAGGCAAGCCTTCACTAACACCTAGACCTTGGAAAAAATACGCTAAGTCTTCGTAAAATGAGTATGCTATCGCCGCGAGCGTCAAGAGCAGTGTGATGCCTAACCCAGCGGTTAGAAGTCGAAACCCCTTCGAGATAAGTGGCTGCTCCACTTCAGCCACACCAGCCAACCATATCAGAGACCTTCATTCGCTTTTCTTCTCCTGCTGCTCCATCATCGCTATGCCTACCCCCTTCTCAACCCTAAAGGTCACTACACCAACCCCTCGATCTACCTTGAGGAAGTCGACTCCTCTAACCAGTAGGATGGAGCCGACCCAAGCCATGACAACCAAGAACATCGCTCTTACCGCCGCTATCAAGATCTCGTTCAAAGAAGACAAAAAGTCTGAAGATAACCTGATGGAGAGATAGTGCGTGAACGTCAAATAGGCGTTGTAGAATGTGAAGATGAGCAGCGCAACACCAACAGCGGTCACAATCAAACCTGTAGCCCCACTCTTACTAACACGCATAGACCTACTAGAGCTGCAGCGTTTTAAAAAGGATTTCCAACCAACGCAGAAACACACCATAACTACCTCACACTTTCCTTAACTATCAAGCCGTCTCGAGCCCACGATGCCCATCTGCGACTTCGAATTTAGCTGCAGGCTCCTGGTTCTCCCAAACCCGGCTACCTAGGCATCAACCATTTCCTAAACGCCCGCACCCAAAATATTCCTCAACGATTCTGCCTAAGATCAAATCAATAGATCTTTTCCAACACCCAAGCAGGCTTCTTCCTAAATGAAGTCACCACGCTCATTAAACTCCCTCCGCAAAAAGTTAGGATCATCGGAGATGCGGATCTTTGGATAGGTGCATTCCGGGGGTTATTCTTTCATCTGGCAGGGTTAGAGAATCAATACTTGGCTGGTTATTTTAATGGCTGTATTGGCTCCATCTTGAAAGTGAAGTGTCTTAGCTCTGGTGTCTCGTAGACCAGCTTAAAGCCTCTGAGTTCAAACCTCTTCTCATATACCCTGGCTACAACTTCTATCACGTAGTCCAAGTGCTCTTTGGTGTAGACCCTTCTTGGTAGGGCTAGTCGAGTCATCTCTAGCTTCGGATAGACCCACCTACCCTCGACCTTCTTTGCGAATCCGAGGCTTCCTATCTCCATACATCTCACCCCTCCCTCAAGGTATAGGTGAACAGCTAGTGTGTGGGCTGGGAACTCCTCTTGTGGTATGTGTGGGAGGAAGCGCTTTGCATCTATATACACAGCGTGTCCGCCTGGTGGCTCTATAATAGGTATACCCTTTGCCTTTAGCCCATCAGCCAAATACTGAATCTGTTGGCAGTAGTGCTCCACATACTCGTCTTCAATCCCCTCATATAATCCCCTCGCTATCGCTTCGACGTCTCTACACGCTAATCCACCGTAGCTCTCAAACCCCTCTATCTGAATCAGCTTATTCTTACATCGCTCATAGAGTTTCTGATCACGCGTCCCAAGTATGCCGCCTATGTTGACTAAAGCATCCTTCTTGGCGCTGAATGTAAAGCCGTCAACGAAGCTAAACATCTCTCTAACGATTTCTCTTATCGTTTTCGACGAGTAACCGCTCTCCCTCTTTTTTATGAAGTAAGCGTTTTCCGCGAATCTGCAAGCATCGAAGAAGAAAGGAATATTGTTCTCCTTAGCGACACTGCTAACCTTTCTTATGTTCTCCGTCGAAACCGGCTGCCCACCACCAGCGTTATTGGTGATAGTCATCATGATTAAAGGTATCCTTTGGCTGCCAAGCCTTCCTATTAGGTCGACAAGCTTCCCTACATCCATGTTTCCTTTAAACGGATGTAGACTCGTTGGGTCGTAACCTTCTTCAATCAGGAGATCGACCGGTTCTCCTCCGTTGCTGATAATATTCTGTCTCGTTGTGTCAAAGTGGGTGTTACTTGGGACCACGTCACCCCTCTTAAGGATTGTTGAGAAGAGTATGTTTTCTGTAGCTCTTCCTTGGTGCGCGATGAGGAAGAGGTCGAAGCCGAATATTTCTCCTACGGCTTTCTTAAGGTGGTCATAGCTTCTGCTCCCTGCGTAGGCTTGATTCGTTTCTATCATGCCAGCCCATTGACTGTCACTCATAGCTGCCGTGCCGCTGTCTGTTAATAGGTCTATGTAGACGTCGTCAGCTTTTATGTAGAAGGGGTTGTATCCTGCTTCCTTAAGTATGCGCAGCCTCTCCTCTCTGCTTCTAAGATAGATCCTTTCTACAACCTTCATCCTATAGGGTGGAGGACTAATCAACGAATCAAAAGACATTCGAAGAATACTAATAAGGTTTGTGGTCAATGAGTGCTTTAGGCGATTATTTTTTAGGAAAGGCTTATCATCTTCTCAACATCTGGAGGGGTGAACTTGTGGCTTAGGTGCGGAGTCGATGTTTGGCATCTTGACTGCAGAGTAGGTGGAGTTATAGATCTAGCGGAGAGCAGAGTCGAGACTAGTGAGCACGACTATATAGCAGCTGTCACTAGGAGGGGAGAGAAGATTGAGCTTTACATACCGCCCTCTTACACGAAGGTCTTCGACTCAAAGGAAGCGTTAAACAAATACCTGAGGGCTTTGGGTTTAGAAGAGATAGATCTGCCATAAACTGTTTGGTCGGTTAAGATTATAGTTGAAGCTGGCCTCCCAATGTTCATTTGAATTTTATGCGTAATCCATCCTTCTTTTAGCCAACGATAAATAGTTTTTTAAAGGCACACTCAACACTTCTAACACCTCCTTAGCGTTGTAGCCTTTACTCTTTAACTCCTGCATCTGCTTCTTCTTTAACCTTCTCTCAGCCTTATCGAATCTGGCTTTATTCTCGAAAATTACACTATCCTCTTTGCCGAAGAGTGAAAGGGCCAGCGCGAAGGCTTTAAGATAGTTGTACTCCCTACCGATATAACCTATTGACTTAAGGCGATAATCTTCAGCGATATACTTTCTTAACCGATTCAGCACCTCCTCTATCCTATCAAAGCTTATGGAAGCCCGGGCTCAACTTCAATCATCCTGCTTTCAGACTTGACTTCAATCGAGTAGCTTCCGTTCATTTTGATCGCCCTATTCTATTACCCTTTGTTTAAAGGGTTCTCTCATAATAATATTCTTCCATAATTCGAAAATCACGTATAGAAGCATTCTCACTATAATACATGTGAAAACGGGAATAGGGGGATAACTATGTTGATTGAAAGATTACTTAAGCTGAAAATGCTCGAGAATAAGATAACCGGCAGAGGTCTTCCATTAATAATTTGACCGTTTTTTGTTCGAAATACGCAAAACAAAGTAACAGGAGTATTTTTCTGCTACGGAAACAAGTTTAAACGTCTTCTCAGTCTGCCAAAAGAGGCTATTAAGCACAATAGAAGAACGCCACTAGGAGATAGCAGCGACAGTCAGCCTTGCAGACCGGAACACCTCTTGCGCTCTTCGCCGAGCCAATCGCGCAGTTATTAAGAAGTATACGCGAACATTAAACTGTCTACTTGCTTCCCTCAGACCACAGAAAGTATTTCCGTTCGATTCGAATTATTCAAATTTTTGGTGGGCCGGCCAGGATTTGAACCTGGGACCTACGCCGTGTCAGAGCTTGACAGCCAAAGAGCTGTTGTCCTAACCAGACTAGACGACCGGCCCTCCTTCTGGGCATAGAGTTGCTAAAGATGGGTTTATAATCGTTCTTGGGTGGTTCTGCAGTGGTCGAAGCCTTGCTCTTGTTAGCGGGCGGCTAGCTAAACATATATCTTCGCTTAGGTGGAGGCTGGTCTATGGTAGGAGAGATGTCCAAGACGTCTTTGCTTCCTGGCTTCTATAGGCTCAGCCCAGAGGAGAGGCTGAGGGTGGTTAAGGAGTTCGCCGGTTTAAGTGATGATGAGGCTTCGCTTATTGGCTCCATGAAGGGTCTGAGCTTAGATCTAGCAGATAGGATGATTGAGAATGTAATCGGTGGGATAACGATCCCTCTTGGTATTGCGGTCAACTTTCTGATCAACGGCAGGGATTATCTGATACCCATGGCTATAGAGGAGCCTTCGGTGGTTGCAGCGGCAAGCAATGCGGCCAAAATGGCTAGGGTGAAGGGTGGTTTCACGACCAGCGCCACACCCCCGATTATGATCGGGCAGATCCAGTTGACCAAGGTCGTTGACCCGCATTGGGCTAAGATGGTTATACTTGAAGCTAAAGAGGAGATTCTAGCTTTGGCTAACGCCCAAGATCCTGTGCTCGTTAAGCTTGGCGGTGGGGCTAAGGATCTCGATGTGAAGGTTCTCTATACGTTAGTTGGACCTATGGTTATCACTGAGCTGTACGTTGATTGTAGAGATGCTATGGGTGCTAACGCTGTGAACACTATGTGTGAGGCGGTAGCGCCGCTTATTGAGCAGAAGACACGCGGCAAAGTCTATTTGCGAATCGTGACTAACCTTGCTTCGAAGAGGCTTGCTAGAGCCAAGACTGTAGTCGATAAGAACGCTCTAGGGGGCGAGAATGTGGTTGACGACATCATAAGCGCTTACGCTTTCGCAGCAGCAGACCCCTACAGATGCGCCACACACAACAAGGGGGTGATGAATGGGGTCATCGCAGTCGCTCTAGCTACTGGGCAGGATACTCGGGCTCTTGAGGCTGGTGCACATGCTTACGCTGCTAGGAGTGGGCACTACACCCCCTTGACTACCTGGGAGAAGAACGAGGAGGGCGACTTGGTTGGGACGATCGAGATCCCTATGGCTGTTGGGTTGATTGGTGGTGCTACTGCCACTCACCCTGTGGCTAAGGTTTGCACGAAGATTCTGGGTGTGAAGAGCGCTGTTGAGCTCGCTCAGATAATGGCTGCTGTAGGCTTAGCCCAGAACCTCGCTGCGCTAAGGGCTCTATCACAGGAGGGGATTCAGAGGGGGCATATGAAGCTCCACGCTAGGAACATTGCTGTCGCAGCTGGGTGCTCAAGGCGCCTTGATAGATCTTGTGGCTCAGAGGATGGTGGCTGAGAAGCGTATAAGGTTCGACAGAGCGAAGGAGATACTCGAGGAGCTGAAGCGTAGCTCCGCTACACAGCAGTAACCAGTCGTTTAGAGGTTGTCGCCTAAATTATCTTCCACAATAGTGTTGTTGGATTCTTTTTGACTGTCTATTAGTCGGAGAAGCCTAACTGACTTCTCAACTCCGCAGAGGATGACGAATCTCCTAACCCCAATCAACCAAACAAAAGCAGAGCTCAACCCCTTAAACTATAGCCAAACAGGTAACATATGTAGCCTTCTAATTGCGC
>JGI20130J15133_1003188_pt1 | contig 11512 bp, 9 predicted proteins | sample WasSprMetagenome_FD_15133 | JGI IMG/M metagenome (IMG submission 15133) | reverse complement strand
TCGATGCTGGGAGGCTTTGTCTAAGCCTTATCCTCCTTATAGGACTCATGACCTCGTTCCTTCAGTTTATGGGCAATAACGATTTTTTGGACACGCCCTGGTTCCGTCCTTCAGACCATGGACGATATCGATTTTTCGATACGTTCCTTCGGATGGAAAAACTTATCTAATGCTTTTCTCCATATCCCTTGGAGGAAAGCCTCGACACCGGGCTTCCTCCAATGGGGAGACTGACCTGCCCTGATGGGATTCCAGATGAGGAAAAATCACTCCGACAGGACCAAGGCTTCCGAGGATACGAATGAGTTTGTCAGAATAGAATTTATGGGTTTTCTCAAAAGCCTAGCGAAGGTTTCAAAGATGAAGATGAAGGTTCAGGATGGGATCAGCCTTAACGATCTCTGCCACATTCTTTTCAAGGAGCTTGGCGAGGAATTTCAGAGAGCCCTTGTAGGCTCGGAGCTGCAGGATCCTAGGGTTAACTCCCTCATTCTGGTGAACGGACAGGAGGTTTCCGTTCTGAAAGGGCTGGAAACCCCCATAAAAGCGGGGGATACGATAACCTTCATCCCCGTATCCCATGGAGGCTAGGCTTACCATAGGATCCGGGCGCTCCCATCTTAGGCTGGTAAGGCATGCATTGAAAACTTCCTTAAACCTCACTCGGTTCCGACCGTGCGGCATGTAAGAGACTAGGGTCTTCGCACAGACCTTTTCTTTTCCGATAAGCCAAAGAATGCACCCTTTCGAATTTTTGAAGAACTCAAGGATGGAATTTTTCTATGGATTCTTCCGTGGAGTCTTTCCAAAAAATCCCTCGAAGAACCAGTCCAACAATCCCTCTGGAGGAATACCTTTTTCCCTGGCAATCTTTAGGATCCTTCCATGCTCTTCAAGGGCCAGGTTTAAGGAAAGAAGTTCCCTTCGAATCTTCATTTCCGATAGTCCTAGCTCCTTCAGAACCTCTTGATAAGAGAAGTGCCATGGGGAAACCATGGTGCATTCCCCGTTGATCTCGAGGGGAAAGTCCTCCTCCATAGATGGCTTTGACCCTTCTTTCCACCAGAAGGGCCAGACTCTGCAGATTAAAGGTCTTTCTTCACCCAAAAGACAACCTTTCCCAGGAATAAGGGCTATGCAGGATCCCTTCACGAACTTCATCTGGAGGCGATAGTGGGATCCCTTCCAAGGATAGTATATTGGAGCCATTTCTGGATCGGAAAGATGCTCCATATAGACCGGAGGAATTTCCGCAACCTCCACGATTGCCCTGACTTCCTCCAAAGAATGGTTTCTGCAAAACGATACGATGTCCTTGAATAAAACGAAGGGGTGGCAACGACTGCAACAACTAAGCCCTAAAGAGGCGCAACGGAGGCAGACCCTATGGGTTATGTAATTAGTCCGTAACGTATGGGAGGCTTCCTCCGGAAGGCAATGGCGATGAGTAATCTATAGCGAATGATAGACTTCTTTTAAAGTTTTCGGAGATTATGGGCGTATTCAGTAATTCGCCAGTATCCATGGGTTGGAGGGGGATCAAAGCCCTTTAGGCAATTGGGTCTTAACGATTCCTGAGCCTAGAGGAGAAATAACTGGATAAATAACAGTATAACGGAGGCAGCCAATTCTTGGACATGCCGAGAAGATTCTAGGAGTTTGGAACTGAAACTGAAATTGAAGGAGGCATCTTCGTTAGTTCATCGAATTTTCTTTTCTTTTATTTTCTTTTTTCTTTTTAGAAGGCTCGGGCGCCTCATTTCTATTTCTATTTCTATGTCTATGCCTCAATAGGGTTCTTCTGACCCCTATGCCTTACAGGATTTCTGATTTCTTAAGACGACTAATGCCCTGAATAGGGCAAGGAATTGTTCAGGTTCTAGGTCGCATACCCTTGGGCTGAGGAGGCGTCTATCCTCGACAAGCTCCTCAACCCTTCCCGGAATACACCTGAGATCCAAGTACTTTCGTAATACCTTTCCAAGGTTTCGCCTTCTTTCTGAAAAAAGGAAGGATAGAAGGTCAAGAAAGCTTCCCTTATCGAGGATGACATCGAATTCCTTCCCTCGTTCCCATCCTTCCTTCTTAGTCAGTCTTACGAGGCATGATTCAACCTTCGGAATCGGTTGGAAGACTCCCCTTGGAAGGTTTTCAAGCTTTTCGATCCTCCATGCAAGCCTTGCTATGACGGAAACCCTTCCGTATTTTGGGCTTCCCGGCTCAGCCAGGAGCCTTTCGACAAATTCCCTTTGGAGCGTCAGGACGCTGAGCCTGAAGTCCACAGGCCTTCTAAGAAAAAGGTCTGAAGAGATGGAATAGGGAGGGTTGGAGACAACCTTATCTACGGGAGGGAGCCTAACCTTCATCAAGTCCCCGTGAATGATGGAAACGTTTTCGTAGGGCGAAAGCCTTTGCCTCAAAACCTTGAGGAGCCCAGAGTCGACCTCTACGGCATAGACCCGATGGGCCCTCCTTGCGAGAACCTCCGTTAGGAAGCCCAGGCCAGCCCCTATATCGAGGACATCATCCTTATCACAGACTTTGGCATAATCCACCATCCTTTCCATAATTTTCTCGTCTACGAGAAAGCTCTGCCCCAGCTTTCTTCGGGGCCTTATTCCATGAAGGCGTAGCGTTTCAAATGTATAACGGCGAAGGTTCATAGGAATTTCCTTCGGAGGATTATTCCTTCCAAGCCGAAACCGTTGATTTCCGAAAGTAATCGGATCTGTTTATCGATCCACTATGGATAAAAATAAATAGTCATTAAGCTCTTCCGAGGCGGCTTCTATTCTAAAATCCCCTTGTGAAGAGGCGGTATTTGGGCTCCTCATCGCTCAGCTCCTCTAGGATGCGCCTTGCTATGAGCTTGGAGGGCTCGTAGAGTCCCGTTCTTTGCTTGATATCCTCGAAGGAAGTAAAGGGCTTCTTTTCCCTCTCATCCAGGATGAGCCTCATGTATCGCTTCCCTATCCCTGGAAGAAGTTCCAGGGAATGCATCCTTGGTGTGAGGGCTTGAGCCCTGTTGAAGAATTCCGTAAACCATCGCTCCCTTTGCTTTACAACCTTCTCTACGATCGTAGGAAGCTCAGCCTGGGCAGTACCAGTAAGGTCTTTGAACCTTATCCTTCCGATGATGTAAGCTATTTTATCCCTAGGATCCTTTCCGATGAAGATGCGCTCGCCGATCGCAACCTTTACGTTCTCTTTTAAGGCGGCTTCCAAAAGTGTGAAGTAAAGCTCACCTAGGAGGTGGACCGTGCCTGATGTACGATGGAGGGGCCGACGAAGCTGGGGGGAAGTCTGGGGAAAGAAATCGAGGACATAGGCATAGTCTTCGTAGCGCCTTGAAGCCTCGGGAGCCTCTCGCCTTCCTTTTTCTCTTTCCCTCTCCCTTTCCCTTTCGATTTCCCTAACATTCCTTTCACTTCTCATGGATCCTTAGGCCCCCATAAAGTCAATTCCATTCGAATCTTATCTCTAAATCTCTATATGCTACCTCAGCTCTAAGCGGAAGTGGAATTCCACTATATCAAAGGATCCTTTTCGTTCTTTCCTAATAATTATGGGCTGGTTGTGTTCCGATATTTTTTCAGAGTTTGGAGGATTTCCTCAAGCTGGGAGGGGGTCATAAGTCTCCACTTCCCGCCGACGAAGAACACTCGGATCTCTTCAATGGTCTCTGGCATACAGTTCACTAGCTGTATAGCCCTTTCCCTTTCTAAAGAGAACCTTGAAACAAGTTCCTCGACGAGTTCCGCCGCCTTTCCAGCGTCGATCTTAGAGAACTTGTCCGCATAATCCAGAGTGCGGCGTTGGAACTGGTCGAGTTCAGATTCCAATTTCTTTAGCATTTCCCTTGTCTCGGATACCGTAATGTCCCTTTTCTCGATAATCCTACCAGGCAAAAAACATCCCCTCAGAAGAAATCTTTAACCGAATTTTACAATGTGTTCTGGCCTAGCTATAATGATTTTCTTCTTTTCTCCAACTTCCGTTTCGATAATATAGGCCCTTCCCCTTCTCTGTAAGATAACGCCAACCTTACCCTGGTAACGCCTATGGGGCATGCCCTTGTGAACCGAGGGATCTATGTCAAAGATAACCTTATCGCCAGGAGCATATTGCGTAAGGAACCTAGTAACCTTAAGCCCAAAATCGTCCCTCCTCTTTGTAAGGGTTCCCCTACTTTTGCTCCTAAAGCCCCTTGAATGCGGCATTCCCTAGCCCCGTATGATCGCTATCAAAGGAATATTTTATGGCTTTTATTTCGAAGCCTTTCCTTTTAAACCTTTAGCACCTTTTCAGGCTTCTCCATTTTCCTCTTAGGAGGCTTATGACGGGAGCGTTTTCGGTAAGGAAAGAATGAAAGGATGTAGCTCCCTTCTCGGTCGTTTAAAAAAGGATCGAAGGATGATGGCGAATGGAAAGGTATGTAGGTTAAAGCATACTTGTTGATGCACATATCGGCAGGTTTCATAGGGGACTACAAATCATCTCTGATTTATACTAGAAAGATAAAAGGCTATATGCATAACTATCACTTTATCTTCGAATGTTGTATTTAATTTATCCTTTTTGTATGCATCTTGGAGAACTATTCATCTGTACCAAAGGTTCTGATGTATGATTCACAAATAATTTTATCGATTTTCTAAAAGGCATCTCAAATGTCGGTGTTTTTTATTGGCAAGGAAAAATGGAAGGCTTGGAATCTTACTCTCTTTCCTCTTATCTTTTCTTCTTATCTCCTTTCCATGCCTTCCTACCATGGCTTTGGCCTTTCATAGCCTAGCAAGCCCTGAGCCTTACGAGCTTTTAATCATAGCCCCCGAGGCTTATGGGGCTAGGCTCCAGAGTTTCATCGATTTCAAACAAAATCAAGGCATCGCTACCCGATATGTCTCTGTGGAAGCGATCAACGAAAGCCTTCGTACTTCCAAGCCAGACCTTTCTTTAGCGGAAAAGATCCATATCTTCGTTTCTCGAGAATACGAAAGCTCGGGCCCAAAGTACCTCCTCCTCGTAGGAACCTACGAATCCATCCCTGCGAAGTACGTTTATTCCCCGAGCGACGAGTTTGGTATCGCTGATTTTAACTATAAGCCCACAGAGTGGTACTATGCCGTGCCTGAATGGGACGATTCCAAGATAGGCCTCCTTGGAGGGAACGTTCCAGAAATTGCTGTAGGGCGTTTGCCCGTGAGGGACGAAGAAGAGCTCGAAAAGGTTCTTTCGAAAATAATCTGGGCGGAGGAGCACCTCCAGGCAGGTTCCTTCATCATTTTTGGAGACTTCGTGAAAATGGAGAGTCTTCTAGGCATTCCTTACATTTTCTATGAATCCAACGGGAACCTAACGGATAAAATCCAGAAAATGACGCTTTTCCAGGGAGTTTTCTATGCCATGAGCTGTAGCCACGGAACACCTTCCAGCCTATGGACAAGGGCTAAGGAAGGCGGATGGAGGGCTTTCTTAAGCTACAAGGACTTTAAGGGTATCGAAGGCATCTATGGCATCCATTATCTGCTTGCATGCTTCACGGGAGCCTTGGATCTGGAAGATGTAGAGGGAGAGGTGGGGGGAGAGGGAGAGGGAGAAGCCGATAGCCTGGCTAGGAGTCTCATTGTTTCGCCCAAAGGACCCGCCCTCGTCATAGCCAGCTCGAGAACCGAAAGCTCTGATACGACGATTCCCTACAACTTCTGGAAGACCTTCTTCGAATCAGGAGATGTAGGGCAATCGTTTCTCATCGCCTTAAAACAATGTATACGTGACTCAGCGATTTTCTCCATGGAAAAACCCAGATATCAGCAGTACAATTTCTATCTTACGAAGGTTATTTATGGCGATGTATCTTGGAGGGTGAGGGACCCGAAAAAGACGGTTGTAGGTTTGGAGGCAAGGTCTCCGCCCGTGCGGGAGCCGGGACAGGAGCCATCCCTTCCTAAGGAAATTGAAGGCTTTGCTTTAGGCATGGATTCCGAGAAAAATGCTAAGGCTCCCAAGGATCAGTTGATAGCCCTTTCGGCTCTCCTCGTTTCAGTCTCCCTTCCCTTTTGCATCGTTTCAGTTCTCTTTAGGCGCTTCCTCTTTTTGTCCTGGCGAGATAAAAAAGCCTCCATAATCCAGAAATTCTTAAGAATTTGTGGATTTCAATGAAAGATTAAAGAAGATTAATTAAAAAAGAAAGACGAAAAAGAAGGCAGCTAGCCCTCTATTCTATTTATTCGATTGGATTACTCGGCTACTTTGCCATAGGTTCCTCTGAACGCCGTTCTCTATGGATCCATGAGGTAAGGAACTTCGTAGCCAACAGGAAGACTAGGGCTTCGATGGCCAGGAATACTACAGCCCAGTTGGTGAAGTCTAGGAGTTCGTTTGCATTTATGCCATAGCTTGAAGCCACCGTGACGCTCACGATGGCAGCAACTATCAGGGCAACGGCTGAAACCATGAGGCCGAATGCCCATGGAAGCGAATTTTTACGAGCCTGCCTTGGCTGCTTTTCAAGAACCTGACCTTGCGATTGCGATTGTGTCTGCGTTTGAGATTGAGATTGGGATTGGGATTGAGTTTGGGATTGATTTTGGGTTTGGTTTTGGTTTTGGGCTTTCGCCTTCCTTCTCTTCCTGGCTATCAGACAAGAAAGGACCATGCATACAACTCCCGATAGCATGGAATATGGTATGGACTCCGCGACGGGATTCACTTTGAAGAATGTGGCGTTCAAGGTCCTAGGAGCCTCCATGACAAAGGAAAGACTTCGATTCCTTCCCATGGCATCACCAGACCACTCCCCGAAGATCGCCCATTCACCATGCCCAATCTTATTTGGCGTTGATACGGTTAGGGTTGTTTGAGTCCCATGCCTCATCCATTCTAGTATGGGATCTACAGGCGTAAGGTTCCGGATTATAGGGGCTAGGGTTGTGATCGTCACCTTTGCCACAAAGGGATCCCTCACCCCTAAAGCCTTTATCGAAAGCAAATGCTCGATTTCATATGCGATGGAAACATCATAGGGTCGGTCCACAACCAAGGATATGTTCAAATCCTTAGTGAAGGGCTGTCCATCCAGTTTCCAGCCTTCGAAGATGTATCTCGTCCCCTCAGCCCCAGGGGCAATAAGGGGTGCAGGACCTACCGTCACGGTTTCGCCCGCCGGATAGTACATGCCAAAGACCTCCATGCCGGGAGGTCGAAGCTCAGGAACCCTTGGAACGCTAAGGATCCTTCTGTCAGGAAGGGTCGTATTGAAGGTTACGAGGTACTGGGTCTGCCAGGAGGCGATGACTTCTGAGGGCTTTAGCATGACTATGGTTCCCTCGGGCTCGTATACCTGGGCATCTCCGAACCATCTCACGAAGACCCTTATGGTCCTGTTTCCATGGTTCACGGGGGTCGTCACTCCAAATCGGGCTTCGGAGCCCTTCGGATACCATCCTGATCCATAGGGATTCCCATACTGGCTGAGGACGTTCAGGTAGTAAAGCGTCCCGTAATTGGCGGTTATGTTGCCTTGAGCCGTGACATTCATCGTAGCCTCTCGGAGGCCCGATAGCCCTGTCGTGTTCATCCAAACATAGCGCTTCCCCGTATCGACCAGTAGTTCAGATTCGTAGGCGAAGCTGTGAAATGATCCTTCATCCCACCAGAAAGCCTTCGGAAGCTCAGAGGAGCCATAGGAGGCTTCATCTATCGTTACGACATAACCTTCGAAATCGGATCCCACACCCGTCTGATCGAAGGTTACGAGGTACTGGGTCTTATAGACTAAGGTTATGGTCCTTGGAGCATCCATCGTTACGTTCTGGGATGGGTCGTAGGTATCGAATCTGTAGCGGATGCCACCTAAGGCATCCTCCGAAGGAACATATTCCTGAGGCTCCCTTAAGGCAATCGTTATGTTGGCATCGACCCATTCGGTCCATGGCGTGACCTTAGGCTCTAGGGCTTCGTAAGTCCTTCCTAGGCTTATGTAAGCGACCTTGAAGGTTCCTCCTAAAGCCTCCGATGGAAAGGCCGTGACGGTAACGAGATATTGGAGCCTGTAGTTCGCCGTTACGGTCTTTGCCTTATCCATAAGGACGGTTGATGAGGCGTTATAAGAATTGGCGATCTCCTCCATGGCTTCCGTAGACCATCCGCAGAAGACATATCGGGAGGTCCCGTCCTGCGAATAGATGCACTCGGGAGTCCCTATGGAGGCATTGGTTCCTTTATCATACCAGCCCTCGCCCGATGGGGTTGCAATTCCCGGAGGATTCGTCTCTAAGGTTAAGTAGAATTGGCTGCTCCATTGGGCTATGGCTGTCTTCGGTGCGTTCATGGCAATCGGGTTGCTTGTGGCATAGTTTGTTCCTGATGCATCGCCAGTCCATTGGATGAAAAGATGCCTGGCTTTCTCAAGAACGACCTTGCCCCTATCCAACCCTGCATAAGCCATCGTTCCTTTATCATACCAGCCTTCGCCGTATGTTATGCCATAATCTGAAAGCACCTTAAGATAATACTGGGTTTTCCAGTTTGCGATTGCTGTCTTAGGAGCATTCATTATTATTTGTTCTGAAGGTGAAGTTGTACCCGAAGCGTCACCGCTCCAATGAGTGAAAACGTATCTGGTGCCAGGGGAGCCGCCCACGGTTAACGGGGTGACCGTAGCGTAAGCAGCCTCACCAGCATTGTACCAGCCTGCGCCGCCTGGAGTACCATAGGGCGATAAGACTGTCAGATAATACTGTGTTTTGTAGTAGGCCGTCACCGTTTCTGAAGAGCTTGGAACAGTATAGTTGTGTATCCGCTCCCCACCGTCACTCCAGCTCATCCAAACGTAGCGTGTTCCCGTTGCGCCTGGTACTGGAGAAAGGGCTTCAAGCTTGTGAGTTGAGCCTATGGTCCAATCGAATGTTGCCGGTGTTGTGATGAGCATATCGTCGACTTTAATGAAGCCCGCACCGGGTGGGTTAGAAGTTATCGTGATGCTTACAATGGGGATTGGAGCGAAGTTGGCTGTTATTGTGCCTGGCCCGTTTATTGTTGCTGTTGTTGACGCAGATGATGGGTTGGTTATGGATATCGTTCCGATAGCGCTCCAATGGGAGAATACGTAGCCAGGATTAGGAGTTGCGGATATCGAAAGCACTTTGCCAGCATCGTACCAGTCAGTTCCGCTGGGAGATGTTTCGCCACTTCCAGTTGGGCTGACTGAAAACGTTACTTGATACTGGATAGCATAGTTCCCAGTAACATTCGTTGGACCTGCTACTGTTATGGGCGATTCTGGTCCTGTTACGTTTATAAGGCTGAAGCGCTTGCCTTCCTGGCTACTGCGAACGATGTTAGAATAGTTATATGCAACTAAGCTTCCGCTGTCAACCCAAGTACTGTTCGGAAGCTGATCGATGGTCTTGGCATCAGTGCCGAAGATGGTAACCACGGTTCCAGAGGCATCGCTTTCCAAACCATTCTGGGCAAAGGTCAGTAAGTACTGGGTTTTCCAGTTCCATGTGACAGAAGATGGCTCGGTTATCGTGAAGCTGACCGAATTTCCGGAGCCGCTTGGAGCGCTTCCTGTTCCCGTATAACCCGTGACTACATACCGCGTTCCTAATCCATCGCTAACTGGAGATGTTACGGATGAAGCCGCAGTAGAACCGTTATCATACCATCCCTGACCTGTAGGAGAGTCGTAAGGCGAGTTTACGGTAAAGTAGTACTGGGTTTTATAGGTGCCTGTCTCTGTGATGGGTCCGGTGATGGCGCCGAAGTCATGGGATGCTGCAGTCGAGTTACCTGAAACAGAGTCAAGTTTGTACCTCTTCCCTACCATAGTGCTGGAAACATCATCCTCGTAAGAGTAGCTGACGGTTTTGCCTGTATCTATGAAAGCGTCGAAGAAGGGGTCACTCGCATTCTTAATGCTGGAGATCCCGCCAACAGTCACGGTAACAACTTTACCGCTGGCATCAGCTCCAAGCCCTGACCACTCGACCCTCACCCTATACTGAACCACGTAGTTGGCTGTTACCGTCTTAGTCTTATCCATAAGCACTGCCGTGGAAGTAGCTGATGGAATGGTTATCTCGTCCCTGTCTTCTGTTGTCCAGCCATTGAATCGGTAACGTGTGTCAGGTGCGGTATCGACGTATTCATCTGTTGATATGGAAGCGTAAGTATCAGCATCATACCACCCTGCTCCAGATGGAGTTGTAATACCTGATGGAGTTGTTGCTAAAGTCAAATAGTATTGTGTCTTCCAGTTCCAAGTTATGCTTGACGGCTCATCTATCGTGAATGTCACTGAGGTATCTGTCCCAGAAGCAGGCACGCTTCCGGTCCCATTCCATCCCGTACAGACGTAGCGAGTGTCAATTGCGTCTACAGGCCAAGGCGAAGTAACCGATGCAGTAATCGGTGTTCCAGCGTCAAACCAATCGCTTCTTGGGGTAGGATCGCCATAAGGTGAGTTCACCGCCAAGTAGTACTGGATCTTGTAGGTTCCAGTTATCGTCAGAGAACCAGTCACTATCTGGGGTGAAGCTGGACTAACGTCTGTGAGAACATACCTTACGCCAGAACCGTCAGACACATTCGCTTGATATGTATATGAAATCTGCTTACCGGAATCGACCCAAACAGAGAATGGAACAATACTAGTCGTTGATGCACTTCCATCAATTGCGTATGTTACAGTAGGTGCGACGCCAGAACCTGTTTGATTAAATGTCACCAAGTATTGGGTCTTATAGACCAAGATGATGGTCTTGTCAGCATTCATCGTCACATTGTAAGACTGACTGTAAGACTGATTGTATGTTTGGAAAATATATTGCGTATTCCCCGCGTTAATGATACTTTGAGGATTGCTTATAGTGACGTCACTACCATCGTCAACACTCTCTACCCAAGGTGTTCTTTGAATACTGGTATATCTAGTTCCGCTTTTAGTATATGTAACAGTGAAATTGCCTCCTGATGCCTCTGCGGGATCCGCGATGACTTTGATCTGCCTAGCGATCTGTATGGTAATGGAGACGGATACATCTCCCGAGCCTTCCTTTCCTGGAGGTTGACCATGGTAGAGCTTCACCGTAATCGTAAAACTGCCTACTCTTGAATATGTATGATCTGGATCTGAATGCCATGTTCCGTTAAAATTGTCATTATATTGTGTAAAGTTAATGTATGAATCCTTGTCTATATTACCGTCACCCCAATCGATCTGAACATTATACTGGTTGAGTTGACCCACAAAATTACTAGCATTCGCGATCCCCTCCACATGGATCGGACCGCTGAAGATGGCTGTTGGTTGAATCTCCGAAACTGGAATACCATTTATCTTTGTTATTTCGATGTAAAAAGCATAAGGTGGTTGATCTGTAAAACTTGTGGATGCTAATACTTGGTCGCTCTTAATCAGGAAGTTTGTTGGTGATGACTTAAGCCTTTACTATGAGCTTAAGCCTTTGAAGACTCGGGATCTGGCTTGTGGTTCTTTGGAAACGGA
>JGI20130J15133_1003181_pt1 | contig 11526 bp, 7 predicted proteins | sample WasSprMetagenome_FD_15133 | JGI IMG/M metagenome (IMG submission 15133) | reverse complement strand
GGTCTGCATCCATTGTTATTATGTAGTCTGGAGGATCCTTCAAAGATAACAGGTATTTGAAGCCGTCTGTTATGGCCGTGCCTAAACCCATTTTATACGGCCTTTTCAAAAATATAATGTTTCTATATTTTTGTTGAAGCTGCCTTACCTTTTTTTCTGTTCCATCAGGGCTTGAATCATCTATTATTAGTATTTTCGCATTGAGCTTTAAATCTTCAATTGAGGTTATTATGTCGGAAATGTTTTCTTCTTCACAGTAAGTAGGTAAGATAACTGCTAATGTCGGGGACTTTTTCATTCGCTCATCAGCCGATTAATGTTTCTTTTTATTCTTGCCATTTAATATATCAAGCTTTCGATTTTCACGAGAAATTTTAAAAAGTTTTTACTTATTTGAAAAAGAAAATGTTATCTTGATAACACACTAATTGGGTATAAGGCTCGGGCTGCTTCATGGATATAGCGTTAATTTGCGATCCAATTACCAGTTTTGAAGGGTCTGTTAGACCCGCGTTATGTTTAGCTGAGGAATTGGCTAAAAAGCACAACGTGTTTGTGTTATCTCCGTTTGTTCATGAACATGTTGAAAAAAGATTGGTTGCGAGAGGCATAACCATATTAAATTTGCGTTCAAAGTTTTTAACGGAAATTTTTGGTCCATCAGCTATGTGGCTTGAAGCGTGGATGCGTGAAGCTTTTTTAAAACTTAATTCCAGACGTTTCCAAAGCGGGTTTCCAATTGTTATTAATTTTTCCCATGTTTTTTCCGTGCCCTCAGACGTTTGGTATTTGCAAGGTCCTCCATCGGCAGCTTTAGAGGATATGAAAATGGAGTTTTCATGGTTTCCAAGAATTATTTATAAGCTCTTAAAACCTTTAATTTATCACGCTGATAAACGATTAATTAGAAATCTTAACAGGGATTCATTAAGAATAGTTGCCAATTCGAAGTTTTGTGCTTCTATGTACTCGAAGTTTGGAGTTTATGTTGACGATGTCATTTATCCTCCGATTGACTGTTCCATGTTCAAGCCTTCAACATCTAAGCCTTCATCAGATTACGTGTTAACGTATTTTGGTAAGGAAACAAAGTTTTCAGTTTTAAGTAAGATAGCGGATAAGGGGGTTAAAATTAAGGCTTTCGGTTCAAAAGCGCTCTTCTTGGGGAAAAAACTGACAACACATTCTAATATTGAGTTTTTAGGAAGAATTTCAATAAAAGAGTTAGTTGAAAGCTATTCAAATGCTCTTTTCACAGTTTTTCCTTTTTCACATGAGCCATTTGGCTATATTCCGCTTGAAAGCATTGCTTGTGGTACGCCAGTGCTTACGTATGGTTTTCAAGGACCCAGCGAGTACATCATTGATGGGATTACAGGTTGGCTTGTTAAAACAGACGATGAGCTTGTAACGAAAGCCGTGGAGCTTTGGGAGCACGGTTATCCTTATGATGTCAGAAGTAGATGCGTTAAAGAAGCTTTAAGGTTTGATGTGAAATTTTACATTGAAAAGTGGTGTAAAATTTTATTCAAGACCCAGAAAACAAAAGCACAACACTTTAAGGATTGTGGACTATGAAGATACTGCATATAATCAGTGAGAAGCCACCTGTCAAAAGCGGTTTTTCAAGAACCGTGGGAAAACTTAAAGAAGAGTTAATTAAACTGGGACATGAAGTTGATGTACTTTCTATTCAGGATTGTATAGCTAAAACATTTGGGGAAATGAAGATTGTTTTGCAGTCCGGCAATGTTAAGAGGATATTGAAAAATGGTGATTATAATATTGTTAACATCCATGGACATACGCCAACATTCTCTGAGCGTTTTTTAGTGATTTCGAAGCTGATGGGCAAAAAGGTTGTATATACGTTCCATTATCCTGTTGATGTTTTTAAGCCTTTAGGCACCATATACAATGTATTATTTAATAAAATTCTAGTTAGATTTGCTGACGCCGTCGTTTTCACGTCTAAATCTTATTATGAAAGATTGCATGCCCCAGTAAGAAAATATCTTGTTCCTTGGGGCGTTGATAGCGGTATGTTCTCCGGCAAGAGGATTCCTCATGATGATTATAGATTGCTTTTTGTTGGGCAAATGAGGCCTTATAAGGGTTTAAATGTACTTTTCAGAGCCGTTCAAGGTTTAGATGCGACGCTCAATATCGTAGGCGATGGACCCTTTAGAGCCAAATATGAACAGTTTGCTAAACGGTTGAATTTATGTAATGTTCACTTTTATGGGAATGTTGAAGATGATATGTTGAGAGAGTTTTATCTGAGTAGTGACGTTTTGGTTCTACCTAGTGTTCGAGCAAATGAAGCTTTCGGATTGGTCACTTTAGAAGCTGCATCGGCTGGCTGTGCGGTTGTCGCTTCAGATTTGCCGGGTGTAAGAGACGTTGTTCGAGAGTTTGGTGTACTTGTTAGACCTAACGATGTAAAAAGCTTAAAGGAGGCGCTGATAGCTTTGAAAAATGAAGATGTTAGGAGAAAATATGTGAATAAAGGGTTTAAAGTCGTAGCTAAATATAGTTGGCGTAAAGTTGCAGAGGACTATGTTAAGATATATCAAGACATACTTTCTAACAACATGGGTATACTGCGCTAAGCAAATTCAATTTCAAAGTTTAAGAACTTAAGATCGTTAAAGTTCACACATAACACGTGATAAGTATGGAGAACGATACGGGAAGAAAAAGGCTGTATGCTCTTATATTCGGGTACTCCATTGTCATCATAGTTTCCTATGCTGTTCCAGTGTGCTTAACGAGTTTGGAATGGTATAATCTTTATTCTTTTTTGTCTACGCATAAAGTGATACCTTTTGTTGATGTCAGAGAGGGTTATCCGCCATTTGGGTTTCTAGTTTATATGCCAATGTATTACATTTTCCAGGACAACATTCAAGCTTTTTATTATGCCCTAAGGGCAGTTAATGGATTATTTTTGGTTTTAACATTATTTGTTTTATATCTCATTTTGAAGTCGACTTTCAATGAGCGGAGGGCTGTTAAGCTTGCACTTTATTATGCTGCGTTGCCCTCTGTTGTTATAGCAAACGTTTATTCTAACGATGTTGTAGCGTTGTTTCCAGCGGCTCTGGCTATTTATATGATGACGAAAAGGAAGGCTTTACTCTGCGGAATACTTATTGGTGTTGCAGCGCTTTGTAAAGGTTTTCCCTTTTTATTGCTGATACCAGCCTTGGTTGCGTTTAAAAAGGCAGGTGATAAATTGAAGGTTGCTGGCTCGGCTATATTTACGGTGGTGTTTGTAAGCTTACCTTTTATGCTTATGAACCCCTACACGTATATTTCAACTTTTACTCATGAGGGGTCGAGGGGTCCATGGGAGACCGTATGGGCGTTGATAGATGGATACTACAGCCATGGAGGGCTGCTTCATCCTTATTTTGACAAGTTCTTTTATCATTCTAACTTGTTAAAGATTTATAGTGCTAGCCACTATGATCACGCGGTTTATGATTGGAATTTTGATTGGATGCCTTCGTTTCTCACTGTTTGCCAAATTCTTATTGTAATTCTGGTTTTTTTAGCGTGTACAAGGCGCAAATGGGAAATCTATAGTTACTGCGGTGTCCTTTACATTGGATATATGCTTTTTTTTAAAGGGTACAGTACACAATTTGCCGTTTCTACGCCGTTTTACTTACTTTTAGCCACGGTGAATAATCCTTTACCCTTTTTAATTCCATTAGAAGTAAGCCATATATTGCAAATGCTGGCGTGGGGGGCTAATATTGTAGCTCCTGAGCTGATGAGGGATTGGCATTTAAATTTACTTGCCTTAGCTGTGGTGATAAGAACTGTAGTTTTCGGGTGGTCGATAGTAAGCAATCTTAAAGGGGTTTTCACTCACATAAAGATCCAGCTGAATTTTGTAATGAAAAGTCTATTAGGCTTTTTTAGGGTTTTAATAGATAGAAAACTCTTATCCCTTTTCGCCATAACAATATTGTTAGGTGCGATGAGCCTCGGAGATTTATACATTAATATTGATAAGAATTTGTCGTTTAAATCCTTTGGTAAATCTGTGATGGCTTCGACGAATGAATGGCAAAATATAACGTTAACTGGATTAAATGTAGGTGACCAGGTAGCATTAAAAGTTAAAACTCACAATTGGGTTGAAGTCAAAATAGTTCCTGATAATTTAAAAGCTCCCATCGAGCGCGGCGTTAGAAACCCGTTTAATTTGAAGGATTCTTTTAATGAGACTGTATTCTTTTTTATTGCAGAGTCTGAATCGTACACTCTAATGCTTAAGTTGGCGCATCCAGCTATTCCTTTTAGAGTTACGGATGGATTTGATGGAGATTTGAAGGTTAATGCGTCGGTTGATGGTTCTGGGTTGATTTTAGCGTTGAAAGATGAAGGTTTGGATGGCAGAGGCAGCATGTTTCGAATAGCTTATCCTTTAGATGTTTATGTTGGTAACGATTTCAGTTTGAATCTTACATATAAAGTGCTGGAGGGAAGCGTGTCCAACCTGTTCCTTGACATCTTCGACGATACTGATGACTGGTTATACTCTTACAATGTAAAGACTACGGATGGAAATTTCGTCCTCAATGCTAGAAGCAAAGATTCGTATGGTTACTCTAATTTGTATGGCGATCATATTTCCCTTTTTGCGCTTTCTATCTTTATTGAAAATGGAGCTTCAACGGTTATGAAATTAGAAGGTATAAATTTTAAAAATAGTGATAAAAAATACGACTTGAAGTTTTATGCTATGGAAAGTGAAGAGATTCCATGTGAAATTTTTATAGAAAGGGATTGGAAGCCTACCGTTTACTATTTGGGCTCTCTTAGCATGTTCGTAGTGCTTGGCGTAGTTACCTTCTACTTTTCGTATAGAAAGATAAAAAGTTATAATTCAATTTCTACACATGTTGCTGATATGTAACGCTTGAGGGAAGCATTTTAATGAAGGTTAAAAGCTGGCTTAAAAAAGGATTAGAAATTTTGAAAAAGGCTTTGAACCTTCTTAAATCTCCTGAAATTCTTGTTGTATTTCTTATAGTTTTACTTTTTATTTCTGGCTTTTTGATATACGCTTTAAATAATATGGTTGCCCCGTCATTTTACCTTGACCGGGCATCATTTAAAATCAGCGATGTTGGAAGAAGTATAGAGCTTTATGTAAGGGTTAAGAAAGGTTATGTTAAGCTTAATCAGTTTTTTGTCGATGACAACCCTGTTGTTTGGTTTGCCGACAAAACTACAATTTATGAGGGGGAAAGCTCTTTTTGTATACTGCATTTTCAATGGAAAGCGGGTAAATCTTATAATGTAAAAGTTGTTACTTCGAATGGTGGATCAGCGGGTCTTACGGTTCAAGCACCTTTAATAACGCCGATATTCCAGCTTGAATTAAAAAATGTGAGGGAAACCACAAATTTTGAGGCTGTAAAATTTAATGCAGATTTTTGGGCTTACAGTAATGGAACCGACTCTGTACATATTCTTTTGTTTACCTATCTTTATTTTAATTCGACAAAAAGGCCAATTTACATATTTTATGATTCGGCATATATGCCCAAAGAAAGCTTGAAGGCGGCTGAAACAATAATTTGCTATTTTAAAAATCACAACATTACAGTTGAAAGAGCAGATTATTATGAGTTGGAAGAGCTTTCTGAGAAGATGCCGCGGGCGATACTGATCTTGATAAATCCGTTAAAAGATTATAAGGGAAAAAGTCTCTGGGACGCTGCTCCAGCCCCGCTTGTAGATCCAAATGAAAACGGCTTATTAAGAGACGATTCTAAGTATGGAAAATCCCATTTATATGATTGGATGAAGGATAACGGGTTAATCCTTATAACTATCGGGTCTTTGCAGCCTTATAAACAAATTGTTTACCGTGGTGGCGGTTATGGTGAGGCTAAGGATGTTTATCAAACTTTTGATGCTCACTTTTTCTTAACAGATGCTCCATACAGTGAGAGAAGCATAATTAATGGGAGCTATAGTCCTGGTAATTATAAGCCAATAAGGGTTTCATGCACTTTAGGGCTTTCATATAGAGAAACAACGCTTGGCTTTGATAAGGATTCTATGGAAAAATATGGGCTGAAATATTATGCCTATGGAGATTACACATTTTCGTATCATGGAATAGTTCTGAACTGCAGTTTGCCGGTTTTCATTAGGGTTGGTGATGGCGGCTGGTTAGCTATGGGAGGCAGTGATCTTTCGCTAGGCGAGGAGGGGCTTGCCCATGACCTGCTAATGATGTTCTTGCATGAAGTTTGGGATTCAGTTTGGGTTCCCTATGGGTGGTATTGGGATAATGGAGCTGTCTTTTATAACAATTATGGGATACTATCTTCTAACGGAACTGTGGAGACAGAGTTTATGCCGACGAAGATTTTAACAGACAAACTTTCTTTGAGGGTTGTAGGAGTTGCCTATTCTTCAGATTCTAACGTAAGCATGATTTGTGAACAGCAGGAGATTTATCGATTCAAATAAACTTGATTTTCAAAAGGAGATACTACAACCCGTTTAAAGTGTTTACAAGCGTTTCGAAATAGTCTGCAAACTTTGCTCTGAAGCGTTCTTCGGAAAAATTGGTCGCGATATTCCTTAAATTCAGTTTAAGATCAAGATCGTCCATACCTGTCATGGCTAATATCTTTTCTGCGGCTTCGGCGGAGTTTGAGTAAAGTAAGCTTTCAGGGAGGTATTCGGGAATGGCGCCGCTCTTGGGCGCGATGGGGATGCATCCTGCGGCCATAGCTTCAACAACTATTATGCCAAACGTCTCGTTGAGTCCTAAATGTAAATAGTGGGATATACTCTGCAGTAGCCTTATCTTATCTTCTTCGCTTACATACCCTAAATATTTTATATCGAATCCCTTTTTTGTTAAGGTTTGTATGACTTTCAGCCCTGTTTGGTCAGCTTTTCCAATTACTATAATCTCTATATTTTTTGGTACATTTTGAAGCATTTGAGGAAGCAGGGTTATGCCGCTTGGGACTTCAGGCTTCGCTATAATAACGCCGTATTTTCTTTTCTTTTTGAGGTCTGCTTTCAAAAACGGTTTAACTTGGACTGGAGGATATATAACTTTAGATTCTATGCCATAAAGCTTCTTAACTAATTGTTTAGTGAAGTAGCTGTTACATAAATGAAGTATGTGGCTTTTTTTGGCTACAAGCCAAATAGGTGACATCCATTCGTTTTCCACAATTGTCCAGCCGATTCTCCAGTAAGGTGGTATATGTCCCTTTAGTGTTTTAATGCCAGTGCCAGCCTTGGGTTGATGATATACCAAGTGACCGAAGACTGGAAATGCGGGGTGAGAGGATGTTATTACAACACTGCTTTTCAGGTATCGTTCAAAAAATGACCGGAATACACAACGAATATGCAGTTGCAGCCTGTAAGTCTCCCGCAAACCTTTTGGGTTTTCGCTTCCAGTTATAGCTTTGAGCATGATGGGCACTGAGATTTCACGCAGAGAATATTTTCTTTTCAAGAGTTCATCTTTCATAACTTTATAAACGTAATGACCGCCTGTTTTAGGCTGGACAGTATTGTTAACACTTATCATTGTTACGGGGCGCTTTCGGTTTTTATACATGCTTATTCAACTACCTCTAAAGTTGCTTTTCATTTAATGTTTCAAACATCAGATCCGCATTCGGATCCTGAAACATCTCCATGTAAGCCCCCTTCTATACCTGCATCAAGCATAAACCCAAAGAGTCAAATCAAGCATTTAGCCATTGTAGCACTTCTGCATAACGTTGCGAATCTTCTGTTTACAAATAGGATATTTGTTCCTTCCACATCTCATCATCCGCAACCCTTGTTTTTCAATTAATTGTTTAGCTAAATACCGTATATTTGCCTAACTTTGTTGAATAGTATTTGGAATAATATCTACATAGTCCAACCAAACGGTTACATTATTAGCAACCTCTAATCCTCTAAACTCTATGTCGGTAATCCTGGATGGAAGGTTAAACTGCAATGTAAATGTATGCCATGTTAAAGTTTTGTTAATGTCTTCGGGATAAACATCGTAAGAAGCAATGGCTCTACCTAAAGAGTTGGACCACACCTCAAGCTTCAGAATTTTTCCATCATGCGGTAAAGAATCAACCTTGATTTTAAATTTGGCAGTATAGTTGCCGGGTAATAAGCAAATGTACGGCCCATACCATGCAAAGTTTCCCCATTCCCGTGAGGACTTAAACTTTATCACCATCCCGCTTTCGGATGTAACGTCATCAGTTATTATTCCTCCGTAGGTCATTAGTTCTTTATAAGAAAAACGTACACTCAGCAATTCAAACTCTCCTTGGTAATTCCTTTTGTAAATCTCAAGTCCCGGCGCGTAAATATATAATCCGTATTCGCTATTTCCAAGTACAAGATTATCGTACAGACGGCACGCATCCCCTTTATCCCAGTAGTAGTATACTATGACCAAGTAATCATATTTAAGACTGAATAGATAGTTTATGGTTTTTTTATATAACCTCTCCGAGGGCACGTTTAATGGTGGGATCGTATATGCTTTATCATCGGTTGCTAAATGTGAAAACATAATCCCCGTTGTCAGGATCATGGAATCTGAAGGCAGTTTATTTAGAACTTCCATAACTGTTTTGTCGATTCTTGAGGGATATGTTACTCCATAGTCTCGAAAATTAGTCCAGTCTCCTGACTGTTGTAAAGGCGATAAAGGGGAAGCAAATATTGAAAGGATTAAGTTAACACATAATAGGAATAGAGAGCTCCTAGTTAGAAACGTGTCCAGTTTTTGGCCGTTTATGTAGCCGCTAAGCTTTTTAAGAGTTTCTATAAGGGCTATCATTACGAAGGGCAATGTAAAAGCCGGATAATGAAAACCTATGTAATAGTATGGGGGCCAATTACTTACTAGTGCTAAGAGAAGCCAAGCAATGGCGGGTAGCATGGCTATTGGTGATGCTAAACAAAGGAAACATGTTGGTGCTAACGTCATCAACAAGTAAAAAATCTTTTTTGTCAAATCATAGTGAAGTGCCTTGAAAACGGACGTTGGGTCGGTTAATACTTTTATAGGGATTTCAGCGGTGTTGTTTACACCTAATACTTTAAAGTTTCCTGTTGCAGACAATTCTTCAGGCGGGTTTGGGTTCAAGGCATTTTTTACGTTTGATGATAGAAATATCCAGAAGATTGCTATGGCTAATGTAGCTATAGGCATGAACAGCCAGATTTTTCGCCTAATTTGTGTTGTTTTAATCCATTTTCTGAGCTCCCAAGCGATGTATAATGTGTATATGGCTACGAAGTATGAGGATTGTTCCAGCGTCATTAATGTTAATATTAAGAAGAACATGAAAAGTGCAGGCTTTCTCTTTTTTAAAAAGTATGTGGCTGAAAGAATTAGAACTGGGAAAAAGGTTTGAGGGACGAAGTCGTACCAGTTTATCCCTTGAAGCGAGGGGTTTAAGAGGTAAATTGCGGATAAAAATAGTGCGGGTAGGCGGTTTTTTAAGCTGTTTTTAACCATTAAATAGATTGGGACGCATCCTAACGACAAAATTACGGTGTGTAGTACAATGATTGTCTCGACTTTGGGTATTAGGCTGAAGATGGGGACTACTGTGAACAGTATGGGGGAGAAATGTACACCAAAATAGTTGCCTGTTGGGCAATAGTATAGTTCCACATTGTATTTGAATAGTTGTCCTTTGGTGGTGCTTGCGATGGACTGGACCAAAATGCCCATGTCCCAGGCGCCAACTCTAAATGAGTAGAATTTCATTATTAGAAAGTAAGAAAAAATAATTGAATATGAAATGATTAAAAATGTAAGTAGCCATTCTGCAAGTTCAAGCTTTAGGAATTTCTTGGCTAAGAAGTGTTCCAAGATTATCACGTGGACACCTGGCACTAGGTTTTTGATTTCTATAACATTAAATTTTTGTTAAAATAAACTCACTTGTTTAAAGGTTAAGAGTTCTTGCTAACTTGTTAAATAAAAGCGCTGAAGATTTATAGCAGTGATGGTTATGTTTCCATAATGATGATAATTGTTGCCTACCCAAGCCTTAATTCTGTAGGTGGTGGACAGAGGCTTTGCTTGCACGTGATAAAGGCTTTGAAGAAGAGGGGGTTTAAAGTTTGTGTAGCCACTCTGGACAAAACAAATTGGAATTTATACAGCCGCGTTTTCGGCGAGTCGTTTAAGCCTGATTGCGAGTTCTACCTTTTTTCTAGGATGCCTAAACTTCCTACTCTTACGTTGAGGCAGGGTTTTGTCGCTTTGTTCTACGCCTTAGAGCTTTTATTAATTAGCTTTAGGAGACATCGCGACTTGTTGGTGAATATGGGTGGGGAGGTTTTGGATTCGATAGGCGATATAGTTTATGTTAACGCTGTTCCTTTGAGGCTTATGCACGTTTATTCGGATATTCAGCCTAAACCTGGTGCCGCGTGGAAGTGTTATAGCAGGTTGTATTCTTTTTTAGTTAAGGTTTTGAAAATTCGAGGTAATGTTGTTGTTTGTAATTCGAGATTTAATCAGAGAATTGTTAGGAAACATTTGGGTTTAAAGAGCATAGTTGTTTATCCGCCGGTTAATGTGTGTGAAATAGATTTAATGGTGAAAAATGCGGTTCGGCGTGAGGATTTGGTTGTTACTGTTTCTCGATTTCGTTTGGCAAAACGTTTAGAGATGGTTCCTGAAATTGCAAAGTGTGTTAGTAAGGGCCGTTTTCTTATTATTGGAAGCGCTGATGTGGATTCTGTGGACTGTATAGTGAAAGTTGGAGAAGAGGCGATAAAATTGGGTGTTGAAGAAAGAGTGCATATGTTATTGAATAAGCCTTTCAGTGTGGTTTTGGAAAATTTAGTTAGGGCGAAGGTTTACCTTCACACCCAGCCTACTGAAGCCTTTGGCATGAGTGTTGTTGAGGCTATGGCTGCTGGCTGTGTTCCTGTTGTTCCACGTTATGGTGGGCCTTGGTTTGACATTCTTGATTGTAAGCAGGGTGTTTACGGATTCTCCTATAGAGGTGTTAGGGAGGCTGCTGAAATTATTGGTAGACTTTTGGGGGATGATGTTTTGCGGGAGAGAGTGGCTGCCAAGGCGCGTGAACGTGCCAGGGTTTTTGATAGTTCCATTTTTGAGTGTAAAATTTTGGATTTGGTGGATAAAGTTTTTAGGGCCAAGTTTGGATGAAATTAATGGCATAAATTTTGGATTTATTATAAAAATTGGGGATAAAAAAGAAGAGGATGTAAAAGGGCTTATGGGTCTGGGTGTATTCCGCCCTTGCCTTCTGCAACTATTTCTGTTTCGCTTATTGTTCCTAGGACTTCAACCACGCTGAATGTTGGGTGCTCTGGGTCTGTGTAGTCTATTCCCAGTATTAGGGCTGTTGCGCATGGTGGGAAGTGCTGTAGTTCGTATATGCCTTCCTCATGGAACCATTTTGTTGCGTAGTAGGTGTCTCTTCCCCAGTGACCCCATATTAGGAATAGGAC
>JGI20130J15133_1003180_pt1 | contig 11530 bp, 10 predicted proteins | sample WasSprMetagenome_FD_15133 | JGI IMG/M metagenome (IMG submission 15133) | reverse complement strand
AGGTATGTTGCCGCACCAGCTGGAAAGTCTGCTTCAGCCATGCATGCTGGAATTGCGAAAACTGCTGTAACTATTATGGACCATACAGGGGCGTGCCATCTTTCGCTGACGTATGCGAACTTCTCGGGCATCATTCTGTCAAATGCCATAGCGAAGAACGTTCTCGAAGCAACAAGCAGGAAGGGTGGGATGTCGTTGGCCACCCATAAGACGCCTCCAAGCGCTATAAGCCAAGAAAGCCAGCCTAATCCCATCCCCCTAGCGACCATTGAAGCGATTCCAGTGCTCCATGCTTTCTGGAAGTTCGGAATGGTTTCTACAGCCGCTGCGACAGCATCCCTAGCAGCCTTTGGCGGGTAGCTGAGCCAAGCGTAAGCTTGGTAAAAGCTCCATTTACCATCCGAAGCCACATTCATGCAAGCGATGGCCGATAGGGAAGAGGCCAAGAGGTAAACCACCATTATGATCAAGCCTGAAACTAGAAGAATCATTGGAAGCTTCTTGTTCGCTTCTTTAACTTCACCAGCAACGAATGTCGTGGCGTACCAGCCCATGTAAGCCCAGAAAGCTCCTCCCAAAGCGAGTGAGAAAGCGTCAAAGAATCCCGCTGCGTGTTCTACCATACCAGTGTCCTTCGCAAGCTGCACGATTTTTTCAGGAGTTACCCCTAACACATCAGTGACGCCTTTCACAACGAGGTCTGGGTTCATAGCTCCTGCAATCCACATCGCGAAGAATATTATGGTGATCACCGCTGGAATATAGAAGAGGACTTCCATGAGCCGCCCATATAGCTTCGTTCCAAGAAGGGCGATTATCGCGAAAATCCAAACTATGACCAGACCGCCGATAAAAAGTCCAGCTGCACCGATTTCTATGACTGTTGGGGCTAAGGCGATATTGTAGAATATCATTATGGCTTCAAAGACGGCTACGCCTATAAGGCCGTAGGAGAAAGCTTCTGCAAGGAACATGAGCCATGCTGCAATGTAGCCCACGAATGGGTGTATAACCCTTGAAATTGTTACGTAGCCGCCACCCGACCTTGGCATGGCCGCCGCGACGTAGCCTGCCGCGTATCCGGTGATCAGCACCACGATACCGCATGCTAGGAAGGCCCAGAACATAGCTGGTAAGCCTAGGGGCATGTCTGTTATCGGCATGGGCGCTGGACCGGCAAACTGGAAAGCCCGCTTCTGCCAGCCTAACCCTATGACGTGGCATAGGATTATGATGACACCGAGGGTGAAACCTATCTCCCTTACAAGGCCTGTTGCCTCTCTGGCAAAAAGTTCAGGTTTTTTCGCAACCATTCTTAGAACCCGGATAATTAGTTTTAGCCCTAACTGAATTTAAAACTTTCCATAAAAGCTTTAGGTTTAAATAGCACTGCCTCGCCTTTATAGTGGGAAACCATGGGAAACGTGGGAAGGATGATTCGAAGTGTCGTTTTTGTTTAAGAAGAAGAGGGAGACGGAGACCAGAATTTTGTTCGCCACAGACATGCATGGGTCAGAGGGTGTTTGGCGGAAGTTCCTAAATGCCTCTGCCATGCTGAAGGTTGACGTGGCGATATGCGGCGGAGACTTAACTGGCAAAATGTTGGTTCCTATAGTCAAACGCAGGGACGGAAAATACTCCTTCTACCATCTAAAGAAGACCCATGTGGTTGAGGAAAGCGAACTGGATAAAGCCATGAAGGAGATTAGGGGTATAGGCTACTACCCCTTTATAACGGACGAAGACGAATATGAGGAGATGGTTAAGAACCCAAGGAAGGTTGACGAGGTTTTTCAGGAAGTCATGGTTTCAACCCTAAAGAATTGGTTTGATTTGATTCCGCAGAAACTTCCAAGCGATGTCCGGGTGGTTGTCTGTCCAGGAAACGATGACAGGCCGGTTATAGACGAGACGGTGAACAACCATAAACACGTGATTAACGGAGAGGGCAAAGTGGTGGAGGTTGACGATTCCCATGAAATGGTGAGCTGCGGATGGGTGAACCCAAGCCCATGGAAAACCTCCCGCGAGGAAGAGGAGGAAAAGCTTGAAGAGCGCCTTGAAAGGTACATCTCCAAAGTCAAAAACGTTGAAAATGCCATATTCAACTTCCACGCCCCGCCCTATCAGTCGAAACTCGACGAAGCCCCCCTCTTGGACGAAAACTTCAATCCGGTGATCCGAAGCGGAAGCGTCGTTATGGTTCCCGTGGGCTCGAAGGCTGTTAGGAAGATGATTGAAAAATACCAGCCGTTCCTGGGGCTTCATGGACACATCCACGAGTCAGCCGGCTCCATGAAAATTGGGAGGACGTACTGCGTAAACCCCGGAAGTGAGTACGCGGAGGGTATTTTAAGAGCCTTCCTCATAGAGTTTAAGGGCAACAAAATCACGAGGCTCCAGAGGATAGAAGGGTAGGTTCCATGGCTTGGCTCCTTGACAAGGAGATCAAGCGTGAGTTGCCCGAAGAATGGAAAGGCGTTGTCCCGACGGAGGTTTTCCTACAAGAGGCCCAGAAAATCGTTGAAGAAGCACAACGTGAAGGCATAGTTTTGAGGGTTCTAGGCGGACTGGGTATAGCGATCCACTGTCAAGAAAATAGAGGTTTCGCCCAGAAACTCGGCAGGGTAGGCGCTGGAACCGCTGGAGGACAAGAATACAGCGACATAGATCTAGTCTCCTATCGCAGCTTCAGGGAACAAGTGAAGGCTCTATTCGACAGGTTGGGTTACGCGAGAAGAAGGGCTACCCTTTCAACGGCGGCTTCTGAAAGACAAATATATTTCCATCCTAAGGGCTGGTTCTACGTGGATGTTTTCTTTGACAAGCTTTTAGTAGCAAACCACCCCATCGATTTTAGAGGAAGGCTTGAGCTGGACTATCCAACAGTTACTGTTACAGATCTGCTCCTTGAGAAAATCCAGATTTGGGAGGCTTTCAGCGTCAAAGATCTTAAAGACTGCCTTCTTCTGTTAAAAGCCCACGAAGTTAACCTAAAACAGGAAAGGGAGAGCGTGGACGCCTCATACATAGCCAGACTTCTGGCTCAAGATTGGGGGTTCTGGTATACGGCCACAACCAACCTCAAAAAGGTTAAAGCTTTTCTAGCAAGGTTGGATGAGCTGGCTTCTCGGGCAGAAATAGACCCTAAACAGGTGAGCATGGGCGATAGGGAAGAAATAATCCGCAAAGTGGATAAAATATTGGAAGCTGTGGAAAAAGAGCCGAAATCTCTTGCATGGAAAATGCGCTCCAAAATAGGCACAAGGAAACAATGGTATAACCCTGTGGAGCGCCCTGAAACTGTTGGCGGCTTCGGAATATGGGAAACCCTCCTCAAAAGCTGAAAAGGCGGCTCTAAAGCGAAAGGTTAATGTAGGATTGCTGAAGGTGTATTTTGGGGTTTGCCGGCCATAGGGCGCGGGACCCACCCGATCCCATTCCGAACTCGGAAGTTAAACCGCGCTCCGTTCCCGGCAGTAGTGTGGTCTTCGGCCACGCGAACCCGGGAAAGCCGGCAGCCCCATTTAATCCGCCAATTTTAGACAGATTCAGCGAGTGCACGGCATATTTTAAATAGCTAAACAGAATTCTTAATCTTTTCATACTCGCATCGTTTCGTGTTGAGTATTTGGCATGTGGGAGTGGCTGTTCCCCCTTTTGGCTTTTTGGTAAGCACGGTTGCGGCGTTAACAGGCGTCGGCGGCGGAATTTTCATTGTTCCCTTATTAACGCTTCTTATGGTTTTGAGTCCGCGGCGGCTGTTGGCACATGTTTGGCAACCACTATAATCACTTCGCTGGCTCCTCGGCGAACTATTTGAAGTAGATAGCGTTTACGTAAGGGCTGGGCTTGTTTTGTCATATACTACAACTCCGGGGAAACGTTCAAACGTTGTACGCCATCTGCCTCGGCTTAGGTGCCGTCGCCGGCGCCCAGGTTTGAGCCTACGCAAGTCGGAAGCTTTAAAGCAGAAGTCTAAACCTCGTGTTCGCCGCCATGCCTGTGGTGGCCGGCGTGAACATTATTTTGAAAAACCTGTGGAGCATTTAGTCGACCTCTGAATTTTGCATACTTACTTGGAATATCTTAAAGCTTATAACCGAGATTTTGCTAGTTTCACGAAAGGTGGTTTAGTGAACATAGCAGTTGTGCTGTTAGCTTCATTGGCTATTATGCAAAGCTGGCTGCTTCAGGTGCCGGGTGAATTGTTTTCCCAGATAGCGTGGATTATTTTCATAATTATGATGCTTATTTCCATGTTTTATGGGCAGAGGATTCAGCTTCGCATCTGGCTTAACGAGATTGAAAGCTCCCTCTACAAGCTTAAGTATTTGAGGGATGAGGGGCGGAGAATAGCCATAGAAGCCATCAAGGAGGTGGGGAAACCTCAAACAGACCCCACGCCGAGGGTTGACCGTTTCCTGGAGTATTTCACCATCTACCCCCAAAGCCTCGACCCTGTGGGGGTCGTATGGAAGCTGGAGCATATTTTAGATGTTAGGGATACCCGTTTTAAGGATGAAGTTAAGCTTTTGGCACCCTCCGCCGACGAAACCCAGATAAACAATTTAGAGAACACGCTTGAAGCGGCTATGGCGCTAAACTACATTTACAAGGTTATAAGGCACTACTTCCTGCTTGGCAAGAAAACTTTGAGCCTCTACATTGTAATGCAGATTCAAATGATTTTGCCCCTTGTGATGCGGGAGGCTGAAGCATACGCCAGCGCCCTTAAGGCTTTTGCCTACGGGCAGCCAATAGGCGACGGCGTCGGCGCCCTCGTCGCCGCAAAGCTTATGCATGGCTATCAAATTAGGAAAGTGCCTAAAGACTGCGTTGTAGCAACTGTTCCGATAGAGGGGAGAACAGCCTACGTCATAAAAGCCGAGGGACCAGGTGGAAACGTGGGCAAGCCCGGAGACGCCATTAAAACGATTATAGAGGAAAACGAGGGTAAAATTGCCAATATAATAATGATTGACGCTGCCCTGAAGCTCGAAGGAGAGGAGGTTGGCGAGGTGGCTGACGGCGTGGGCGCGGCCATTGGGGGTCCAGGGGTGGACCAGTTTAAGATTGAAGAAACCATCTTAAAGTATCGCATACCGATAAACGCCGTAATAATCAAGGAGGATATCGGCGACGCGGTTTCGCCCATGAGGAGGGAAATTTTTGAAGCTGCGGATAAGGCCATCGAGAGAATCAAGCAGCTCATAGTGGAAAGGACCAAGGAGGGCGACAAGGTTATTATTTGCGGCGTAGGCAACACCATAGGGATAGGACAGTAAGCGGGGGAATGTCTTGAGCCAAAACTCTTCCGAACAGCAGCCGGCTGTGAAAGTTTCACCCTTAGTCTTGATGGCGATATTCATAACCCTAGTAATCGCCGTCATGGCTTTAGCTAACTCGCTTCAATTCTACCTTTCAGGCGAACATGAAGTTGCCATGGTTCTGCTGCTTGTTGGCTTCATAGGCGTGGCGGCTGGCACCTACATGCTTTTCCAGCTGAGGCAGCGGTTGATACGTTTAAGAATTGAGCTGCCGCCTATAACGACAACCATCGAGTGTAGGAAATGCGGCTTCAAAACTGTCCGGGAGTTCCAGCGCGGCGACTACATATTTAAGGAGGTGGATGTCTGTCAGAAATGCAACGAGAAAATGTTGATAACCGCCATTTACAGGGAAGTTCGAGAGAAGAGCAAGCCTTCCTTCCCCTTTTAGGTTAGAACCAAACAGCCGTCTTCAACGAGTAGAACCGTGTGTTCTGCTTGGGCTACGGGTTTTCCGCTAGCTTCAACGAAGACGGGGTAGCCCATAACAGCCTTTGAAACAAGGAGTTCACGAAAAGCCTCCTGGTAGTGTTCTTGGGGTACAATGCCTTGAAGCCACCTTTCAGCGAAGGGCAAAGTTTTAAAGTTTTCCTCAATGTACGTTAGGAGCTTTTTAGCGTAGGGGTTTTTTAGAGGCTTCTGTTTCACGAAACGGAAAATTGTCACCTCGCTGCTTTCCTCCACCTTTCCCGCGGCGTTTTGAACTGTGACGAAGGGTTCGACGGCGTAGGCTTCGCCTAGCCTAACTTTTGTGAGGGATATGTGCGCCACGTTGGGCAAGGATGTTCCAGCGTGCACTAGATATCTGCCAACCTGATGCCCCGTCAAGTTTGATATGGGCCTGTACCCTCTGGATTTTATAGCTTGTTCAATGACTGCCCCGATTTTGGATGTGGACATATTCGGCTGGATTATTTCAATAGCCTTTTTTAAGGCTTGTTCAGCTGTTTCCACCATGTCTCGAAGCTCGTGGTTGAAGCATACTGTTACGGCAGTGTCCGTCACGTAGCCGTCCACGTGGGCGCCTATGTCCACCTTCACTAGAGAGTTTTCTGGAATGGTTCTTTTGTCGCCCGGCGGCGAAGTGTAGTGGGCGGCTATCTCGTTTATTGAAACGTTGCATGGGAAGGCTGGCTTTGCACCCTTACTTCTTATGAGCTCTTCCGCTTTCTCGCAGACTTTAATTATGGGCATGTTTTCCCGGATAAAACCCTTAAGCTCCTCGCGGGTTTCTCGGAGAATTCTTCCAGATTCGCGGAGCTTTCTAAACGCTTCCTCGTTCAAACTTCCAGTTTGCCTCCACTTTAACCTTTATTAACCAAAACATAGCTTTAAAAGGTTTGATTGTGGAGGGGTGGGATGGCGAAGGTTACATGGTTCGGACATGCAGCCTTCCAGCTTGATTTAGCCGGGAAAACTGTTCTTATAGACCCGTGGCTTGACGGAAACCCCTCCTCGCCAGTGAAGGCTTCAGAGGTAAGCAAGGTAGATATTGTCTACGTCACACACGACCATGGTGACCACTTGGGCGACGCCGTAGCCATATGCAAACGCACGGGCGCCACCTTCGCTTCAACCTTTGAGCTTGGAAACTACGCCAGCGAAAATGGAGTTAAAAGTGTTGTTGGGTTCAACATTGGCGGATGTGTGGATGTGGAGGGTATAAAACTGCACATGGTGCAGGCTTTCCACACGAGTTCAAGGGGGGCACCCACGGGGGTTGTTGTGGAAGGAGAAGGCAAAACAGTTTACCACGCTGGGGACACAGGGCTTTTCACAGACATGAAGCTTATTGGGCAGTTGTACAAGCCGGATTTGGCGCTTCTACCCATAGGCGGATACTACACCATGGGCGCCTTAGAAGCCGCAGAAGCCGTTAAACTCTTGAAGCCTAAAGCCGTTATACCGATGCACTACAAAACTTTCCCCGTTCTAGTCCAGTCAGCAGAAGATTTTGTTGAGAAATTGAAGAAAAAGGCGGCGAAGGTTAAGGTTGTGGTTTTAAACCCCGGAGAAAGCTTCGAGTTCTAAACCCTCATTTTTAAATTTTCGGTCTGTAAATTCTTGGNTCAAGGGTTGCGAACTCGTTTCCGCCTAGGTGAAAGACCATTCTTGCCCTTTCAAGGTTGTAGCCGCCGATCTCGCTGAAGCAGTCTTTGTCGGCGTAGGCCTCCAAAACCTCGCCCACGAATATTGTGTGATCTCCTGTTGGACACTTGCCATAAAGATTACACTCCAAGTGGGCGACGCACTCCTTGATTATTGGAGGCTTAACCCGCCTAGCCGGCAACGGTGTCAAGCCGGCCCCCTTAAACTTTTCGTGGTCTCTTCCGCTCACCCTTCCGCAGTAAAAGGTTGCGTCTAAAATTTCCATTGTTGGAACGTTCACCACGAACTCGCCNGTTTCCTCGATAAGGGNATGCGAGAACCTGCGGGGTGCAATGCTNACGGCAACTAGCGGCGGGTTAATGGAGGTTGGCATGGCCCACGCTAGCGTTATAATGTTGGGTTTTCCATCCTTGCCAGCGCATGAGACAAGAACCGTGTGCATGGGGTGGACAAGCCTGTAAGCGTTTGACAAACTGACGTTTACAACGTTTTTCTCCTTCATTTCAACCCCCTCCTCTAGCGTTTTAAGTGGAACTTGTGTATTATGTTTCTGGCCTTCTCCCGCCGCCTCTGGTGCTCCGTCAAGAATCTTACAACCCTTTCGGTTAGTTCCGTTTTGCATTCGCCGCACAGGATTTCGCCAGCCCTGCACATGCACTCCCTCTCGGCTAGTTTGTCGTCATCCTCCTCGAAAAGGAAGTAGAAGTACTGGAAGACGGAGCATACCGTCGGGTCTCCACCTAACCTGCGCTGTTCAGCCACCGTGGGCCTGCCGCCGGTGAAAGCGTTCCAAATCTTACGCTTAACCGCTTCAGGCGGATCTGTGGTGAATATGGATGTTTCAGGCTCTGAAGCGCTCATTTTTCCGCCCGCACCCAGCCCTGGCAGAAATCGGCAGTGGATTTGAGCTGGTTTGTGGTAGCCGAGTTTAGGCGCCACGTCCCTGGTAATCCTCCAGTAAGGGTCTTGGTCTATGGCGGCTGGAATAAGTGCAGGAACATTTTGGCCTGTGAGTTTGGCGTGGAGGAAGCATGGAACAGCTTGTATGGCCGGCCAGAAAATCCACCCAATATTTGTGCTTTCCTGAAAGCCGAAGGTTGCCTTCGCCGTGGACAAGGTTATTCTTTTAGCCACTTCGAGGGCTATGTCGTAAAGCATGTCAATGTCCTCCACGTCAAAGATTATGTAGGTATTCTCGGGCTCAAAGCCTAAGGCGATTAGGTCTAAGGCGTTCTCGTAGGCAAAACGCTTCGTATCCTCAAGCCTAAGCTTGTCGTCCACAACGAACTTCTCGTCATCCGTCACCTGGAAATAAAGTCTTGTCCCAAATTTCTCCTGCAAATGCCGAGTGAAAATCCATGGAACAAGATGCCCAATGTGAACAGGCCCAGAAGGCCCCCTACCCGTATATAGGACAAAGCGCGTCCCCCTTTCGTAAAGGTCTAAAACCGTGTCAAGGTCTCTGTGGGAGAAGAAGATTTTACGCCTAAGCTGAAGATGAAGCCCACCAGTGTATTTGGCTACCCTCTGCAGCAGCTCCTCAGTTAAGGGTTGGGTTCCAAACTCGCGGATTAAACGTTCATAGTCTACCCTGCCCCTAACCTCCCAAGGGGTGACAACCATCTCGTTTCGCTCTTCACCGGCCAAACTGCGCCCTCTTTAAAGGTTTCTTCGGCTTCTAATACTTTTCAACACTTGTATTAAGTTTTGTGAAGCGGCTTCTGGAATAACCTATAAATATGCGGTTCACGCTTCCATTATTGTCGCCGGTGAAGGGATGCCCCGCCAATTTCCATAAAGCGCCTCGCTGCCTCAGTTTTTGATGGGTATAGCTTAAAAAGTCTCAAAGGCTTTGTATGTAAGCATCCCAGCGCAATTAAGGAACATAAAAGCGGTTTGGGTGTTTAAAATGGCTGGTTTAAGACTTCACGAGAAAAAGACTTTGATGGCTTTAAGGATTCTCGACGGAAAAGCCTCGGTGGACGATATTGCCGAAAAAGGCGGCTTGGCCCATGCAGCTGTCATGAGGGCTGCCCTAACCCTATCTGAAAAGGGGCTTGTTAAAGTCCACGAAAAACGTTGGAGGGTTGCCTCTTTAAGCAGCGAAGGTGAGTACTACGCTCAATATGGCTTGCCTGAGCGCCGCCTACTCCGTGCATTGTTAAGGCTTGGCGGCNAAGCAAGCGTGGACGAAGCTGTGAAGGAGTCGGACTTGGAGGCCGAAATGGTTCCAATAGCTTTAGGTTGGCTTAAAAAGAAGAATTGGGGCGCCTTAAGGGATGAAAGATGCACGTTAAATGTGGAAGTCGAGCCGCCTCCGGGAGAGGACGAGAAGCTCTTAGCCAACATATTCGAAAAACGCTCCGTGAAGGTTGAAGAATTAAGCGAGGGCCTTAAACAGGTTCTGGAAACCCTTCGAAAACGCAACCTGGTTGAAATCGAGGAGAAAGTTTACCGCGAACTGGAGTTAACCGAGGAAGGATGGCGAATAGCCAAAAAAGGGTTAGAAATAGCTGAGGAAGTCACGCAGCTTACGCCTGAACTAATAGTTTCGGGCCGATGGCGAAACGTGAAGCTAACAAGATTTGATGTGACCGCACCTGGTCCTTCTGTTTACCCGGGTAAAACGCATCCACTGCAGCAGATTATTCAACGCGCCCGCGAAATCTTCTTGGAGATGGGCTTCACGGAAATCCGCGGCCCACTGGTGGAGACGGCCTTTTGGAATTTTGACGCCTTGTTCCAGCCTCAAGACCACCCAGCCCGTGAGATGATGGACACATTTTATCTGGCTAACCCCCAAACTGGCCGGCTGCCCCTAAAAAGGCTTGTGGAACGCGGTGGCGAAAACCCACGAGGACGGGTGGATTACGGGTTCTAAAGGCTGGGGCTACAGGTGGAGCCCCGAAGAGGCAAAAAAGCTCGTTTTGAGAACGCATACGACGGCTGAAACCATAAAGTATTTGGCAACTCACAAGAAGCCGCCGATAAAGGTGTTTTCCGTAGACAGGGTTTACCGCAACGAGCAGGTTACATATAAACATTTGGCGGAGTTTCATCAGATTGAGGGCATAATAGTTGACAAGAAGGCTACATTTCGGGATTTAATGGGCACATTGAAAACGTTCTACACCAAATTCGGCATTGAGAAAATAGAGTTTTGGCCAAGCTACTTCCCCTATACGGAGCCTTCAGCCCAAGCTGTGGCCTATCACCCCAAACTTGAACGTTGGATAGAGCTGTGCGGCATGGGCATGTTCCGCCCCGAAGTTTTGGCGCCCCTAGGCATTAAATGCCCCGTGCTTGCTTGGGGCGGAGGCTTGGAACGTTTAGCCATGATAGAGCTTGGTTTAGATGATATTCGCATGTTATATGGAAACAACGTTGGCTGGCTCAGGAGGACACCCCTATGCCTGTGATAAAGCTTCAAGTGGAAAAACTGGCAAAGTTTCTGGGCAAACCTGTAACCGTTGGGGAGTTGGCGAAGTGGCTGCCATGGCTGGGCTTCGATTTGGAAGAAGTGGGCGAGGACTATGTTAAGGCCGAATACAACCCAAACCGCATAGACTTCTGCAGCCATGCAGGTGTAGCCCGCGCCTTGAAGGGCTTCCTTGAACTGGAAACAGGGCTGCCCGAATATCACGCTGAACCTCCGAAAATAGTTCTAAACGTTGACAGCGCTGTTGCAGCCGTTAGGCCGTACATGTTGGCAGCCGTTGTCCGCGACGTCAAGCTAGACGGAGACGCAGTTGTTGAGCTTATGGAAATGCAGGAGGACCTCCACTGGGGTGTTGGACGAAACCGTAAGAAAGCCTCTATAGGCATCCACAACTTGGACGCTGTGGAGCCTCCCTTCACATACACGGCCGTGGAGCCTACAAGCGTGAAATTCGTGCCGCTGGGCAAAACTGAGATGATGACGCCCAAGGATATTTTGGAAAAACACGAGAAAGGTGTAGCCTACCGCCACCTTGTCGAATGGGCGCCCAGATACCCGCTGCTTATCGATAAACATGGACGGGTTTTATCCATGCCGCCCATAATAAACGGTGAATTAACAAGGGTTGACGAGAAAACGCGGAACCTTTTCT
>JGI20130J15133_1003178_pt1 | contig 11537 bp, 8 predicted proteins | sample WasSprMetagenome_FD_15133 | JGI IMG/M metagenome (IMG submission 15133) | reverse complement strand
CCCGTGGAGCTTACCCAGGAGGTGTCCTCTCACTCTTCCTATACGGCCTATATTACGGTACTCAACCGCCCCGATGCGGCTTCGCTGCAAAAAACGTCGTTTCAGCAACCTTGAAGAGGACGCCCAAAGAGCAGTTAGAGAAGCTTTTCGAAGAGGCGTTAAGCAACCCAGATCTAAGACAGTACACCTACATATATCACTTGCTCAAATATCCATACAGGAACCCGATAATGATTGACTTTATGCTAAACCCAAACGATGGGCCATTCTATTGGGAAAGGTCAGTCTACACCAGAGCTGACAGAATAAAGGTCCCTACGTACTTAGGGGGGCCGTGGTACCCAAATACCGTCTTCGGATCTTTTGCAACCTCAGCAATCGACCTATATAATAGAATAAAAGCGCCTAAGAAACTATGGCTTTGGGATGCCATGGATTACCGCCCTTGGAAGGCGAGGCACGATGAAATGCTAAGATGGTTCGATTACTGGCTCAAAGGCATAGATACAGGCATTATGAAAGAGCCGCCTGTGAAGTTCTCAATATATGGAACTGGTCAGTGGCGTGAAGGAGACACCTGGCCGCCTAAAGAAGTCACTTGGATAAAACTGCATTTAAGCAGCTTCAACAGGCTACTAGAACCACAAAAGTTTTATCAAGATGCGCTAGAATATGAGGAACCAGATTACTTCATCAACAAGCCTTGGTATATTTCACCGAAAAGGGAGTACGTATGCTATTCATCCCCTCCATTACTCGAGAACCTAATAATAGCCGGCAGACCCGTCCTACATTTATATGCGGAGATAGATAGAAACGATACGACCTTTAAAGCAGATCTGATAGATGAAGCCCAAGGAAGCACATTCAACGTTACTAACGCCTGGCTAAGAGCTTCATACAGAGCAATAGACCAAGAAAGGTCAACCGAATGCGAAATTAGACATAAATTTACTGAGAAGAACCCAGTAAAACCGGGTGAAATATACGAATACGTGATACAGATGGAACCATCCACATATTTATTCAGGACAGGACACAGAATCAGAGTAGAAATCTCAAGCACATTCGATCCCACAGACGAAGCCGCTACAGTTAGAGGAAGGGCCCTCTTCGTCTGTAACGCCCAAACAACCATACACAAAATCTACCACGACAAGAAGCACCCATCATACCTAACATTACCAATCCTAAAATGAAGAAAAAAGTGAGATCGCATGGGGGAGGTCAAAAAGGTTCAATGTCATTTCTGTGGGGTTGGATGGTGCGGAATACTTGTTCACGTCGAAAATGGGAAGATTGTAAAAGTAACAGGGAACCCTAGCGCGCCTTATGGCGTATGGTGTGGCAGACATTTCCAGGATGATGATGGTAGACCTGCGATTGAGTATCATTACCATGCGGATCGACTAAACTATCCTCTAAAAAGGGAAGGAGAGAGAGGCGAAGGAAAATGGAAAAGGATATCCTGGGATCAGGCGCTGGACGAAGTTGCAGCGAAGCTTTGTGAACTTAAAGAAAAGTACGGTCCCGAGACGCTCTTCGTTTGCACCGGCACTGCTCATATGAGCGATTATTTGTGGCCTACATATCGTTTCTGTAACCTTTTCGGCACGCCTAATAAGGGTGGGAATGAGCAGGTTTGCTATGGTCCAATGGTGATAACAGATTTAATTACCTTCGGTTGGCCGATGTCGATATTACCAGTGGAGGCACGTTGCTACGTGTTATCAAATAATATACCAGAGAGCTTGCCAATGCAATGGTCTCCTATAGAGTCTGCGAGAAGGAAGGGTACAAAAATTATAACCATCGACCCCTACTTAAGCGAAAGTGCTCGTGTCGCGGATATATGGCTTCAGATTAGACCGGGAACGGATGCCGCATTACAGCTTTGTTGGATTAGAACTATAATAGAGGAAACACTGTTCGATGAAGATTTCGTAAAGAATTGGACAAACGCACCGCTTCTAATCCGTTGCGACACGATGAATACTCTTAGAGAAAGTGACGTAAAAGCTGGAGGTAAACGTGAAAGATTCGTTGTTTGGAATCAAAAATTAGGATGTCCGGGAATTTGGGATCCAGATACGTTCTCTTATGAGCCAGAGGACACGAAACCAGCTTTAGAGGGAGAATTTGAAGTAAAGGTTCAAGATGGTTCGTATGTTAAGTGCAAAACTGTCTGGACGCTCTTAAGGGAACGCACTTCCATCTTTTCACCTGAGGAGGTAGAAAAGATCACCTGGATACCAGCCCATAAAATTACCGAAGCCGCACGAATATATGCGACAACAAGACCTTCTTTATGGCTAGTTCATCACATCTATGATGCTTTCGCACCGGGATCAATCGATGTTTCTAGAGGAAAAAGCATACTAAAGACTATCACAGGGAACATCGGAGTTACAGAGTGTCCTCGTGGCCCCATGGATCCGGACAAGTTTGTCAACGACTATGAGTTGGAATTGAGAACGGATGAGATCCACCCGACTTTTTCTAAGAAGAAACAGATCGGTGCAGACAGGTTTAGACTACTAGCCTTCCCCGGATATGACTTGGTAATGAAGTATGTTAAAAGGGTTTATGGAGTCGGTGTAGCAGCTGGAGGCCTCTGTCAACCCCACCCATCATTGGTATTTAGGGCTATGATTACTGGTAAACCGTATCCGATAAAGGCGATGATAGTCGCAGGTGCAAACCCTCTTAGTAAATTTGCTAATACCAAACTTGTCTATGAAGCGATCAAAAAACTAGATTTGATTGTAGTGTTAGATATGTTCATTACACCTACTGCTGCTTTAGCCGACTATCTTTTCCCGATGACGGACTGTTTAGAGAGACCAGCTTTTAACATTGGATTACAAGGAATTTTCCCCTTTGTACTATCGGGAGAAAGAGCGGTGAAACCAGAATACGAACGACGTGATGATTACGATTTTTGGAGGGGGCTTGCAACAAGACTTGGTCAAGAGAAATATTGGCCTGAGAAAACGTTGGAAGAGGTTTATGACCACCGTATTAAGCCCGCCTCAGGTTTCAAAAGCTTCCAGGAGTTTGTGGAGAAGGTCACCTGGTATTTTAAACCACTTGTTGAAAAAGAATATGCTACAATTGATCAAAGAACGAATAAACCAAAAGGATTTGCTACACCTACAAGGAAGGTCGAAATATGGTCCGTGATCTTAGAGGAACTAGGTTATGATCCTTTGCCTAATTACAAACCTCCGGCTCTTAACCGGGAAACCAATCCTACACTCGCCAAAGAGTATCCTCTTATCCTTAACTCGTTAGTTAGGCACTTACCTAACTACCACTCAGAATATTATATGATCCACTCCTTACGGCGCTTGCATCCTGATCCTATAGTGATTATACATCCTCACACAGCTGCCAGACAAAGACCACCCATACGTGATGGTGACTGGGTCTGGATAGAAACCAGAAGAGGTAGATGCAAAATGAAGGCAAAGCTCACCGAAGGTACGGATCCTCGCGTAATCCGCGCAGAGCATTGCTGGTGGTTTCCTGAGCTGCCTGAAGAAGAGCCTTGGCTTCACGGCGTGTGGCAATCTAATATTAACGTATGCACAGAGGACGACCCTGAACTCTGCAATCCAGTTTGCGGATCATGGCCCCATAGCGCCTTACCTTGCAAGGTATACAAATGTGAAGAGGGACCCGCGTAACTTGCAAAAATTCGGTTTTTGATGACCCTCACCACGTGTAAATGGTGGAAAGCGGTTTAGATTGCTCTGGTTTACAACTTCGATAAGCCTTGAAGGGGCAGGGGCTTCTCAAGAGAATCTTTCTGCGCTAATTCACCTAGAGTTGGCTATTTCGCCAGATCCGGCTTTTGAGTGTGATGAATTGCTGCGACAACAAATTCTCCTCTTAACTTCTTCTGTATGCTGCTCTGGCAGCGGTGGTGAAGACTTCATAAAAGTTTAATACATTCGCTTATCTACCATATAATAAGCTTACACCCTAAATGTAGGGTTGTGAAGAGGGTGTAAGTTTGGTGATCAAATATGGGAAAGAGGAAAGTGATAAGTGAAGAGGAGTTAAAGGAGATGGTCTATCCTAGTGAAGGTGAGGTGCTTGGTAGAGTAGTTAAGAGGCTTGGAAGTGACCTTATGGTTGTTAAATGCGTTGATGGTAAAACTAGGATAGGTAGAATAAGAGGGAAGCTTAAGCGTAGAATATGGGTTAGGGATAATGATGTAGTCTTAGTAGCACCCTGGGACTTTAAGAGCGATGAGCGTGGAGATATCATCTGGCGCTACACGATAGCACAAGTAGACCTCCTAAAATCACAAGGGTATCTACCACTAGACCTCTGAGGATGAGCTGGATGTGGAGTAGCGAGGGAGATTTTCCAGAGGAGGTAAGGGCAAAGATATTAGAGTATGAGAAGAAGAGCAGATACCTTAGAAAGCGCTCAGAAGACTACGAGGTAGTAGAAGATGTCTTTGATAAAAGCACCAAGATGGCGCTCTACAAGCTTATCAACAAGGGTGTGCTCCACATACTCTTAGGCGTAGTCAAGACTGGCAAAGAGTCAAGAGTCTATTGGGGTAAGAAGGCTGACGGCACAGACGTTGCTGTGAAGATCTATCTGACCGTAGCTTCGGAGTTTAGAAGACGCTTACCATACATAGAAGGTGACCCTAGGTTTGCCGAGGTAGGTAGAGGTATACACGACATAGTCGAGGTCTGGGCTAAAAAAGAATACCGTAACTTAACCGAAGCTTATGAAGCAGGAGTTAAGGTTCCTGAACCTTTTGGTTTGAACCGTAACGTACTTGTCATGCGGTTCATAGGTGAGAACGGCACACCAGCCCCAACCCTAAGAGAGGTGGAAGAAGTAACACAGAAAGATTACCGCCTTTGTATAGAGCAGATACGTCTACTTTATCAGAGGGCGGAGTTGGTGCACGCAGATCTCTCCGAATACAACATCTTCAAATGGAAGGGTGAAGTCATCTTATTTGACTTCGGCTCTGCGGTAAGCATAGACCACCCTAATGCAGATGAATTTCTCCTGCGCGACCTAGAGAATCTCAATCGCTTCTTCGCCAAAAACGGTGTGAAGATTCTGCAAACGAAAACTTTACTTAAAAAAGTGAAGGGCGAATGAGCTTTGAACAGACGCTAAGGATACCTTTGGATCGTGTAGGTGTACTGTTAGGTAAGCAAGGCTTGACGAAAGCAGAAATAGAGAAGACTTGCAATGTATCTCTCGACGTAGACAGCAAAACTGGGGAGGTTACTGTGAAGCTGAAGGGTTCGGTTGAGGAGGCTGAGCCGTTTAAAGCTGTATCTATAATTAATGCGATAAGCCGAGGATTTTCGCCCCAAAGAGCGTTTAAGCTCCTTAGCGATAAATACATACTTGAAACTATAGATCTTCGTGAATACGTAGGCAGATCTAAAGACGCTTTAACCAGAATAAAAGGTAGAATAATCGGGTTACGTGGCAAAGCAAGGAGAGTAATAGAAGAGCTTACAGGGACTGAGATCTCTGTTTATGGGCATACTGTAGCCATAATAGGTGAGCCAGATGGGGTTAGGCTCGCATCAGAAGCTGTAAAGATGCTCGCATCAGGAAGCCAACATAGCACAGTATATAGGATGCTGCAGAGAGCCAGGCAGCAAGCAAAGTTTGAGCGCCTAAAACTATGGGAGGAGGAGTAGGGGTGGCTAAGAGACAGACTCTCTTCAAGGAGATATCGCCTAGCGAATTCTTCTACCGAAATAGAGATCTAGCTGGTTTCAGTAACCCAAGCAGAGCCCTCTACTCTGCAACGAGAGAGTTGGTTGAGAATGCGTTGGATGCGTGTGAGGCAGCGCAGATATTACCCGACATATTTGTGAGAATAACTTCTGCTGACTTAGACGGCGCTTTAACAGACCCAAAACCCTACATACTGAAGGTCCAAGATAATGGTCCGGGTGTTGAGCCGAAGTATGTGCCAGACGCTTTTGCCCGCATATTCTACGGGAGTAAGTTTCAGCTTAAGCAGTCTAGAGGTATGTTTGGTATGGGTGCTACAATGGCAATCCTTTACGGACAAGTTACGACAAACAAGCCCGTTTTAGTTACGACTTCTGTAGATGGAGAAAAGGCGTACACATTTGAGATGATGGTCAATATACACGACAATACACCTCTTGTGCTTAACAAATCGGTCAAGCCTGCTCTCGGCAAAACAGGGGTATCTGTGCAGCTCACACTAGAAGGCGACTATAGTAGAGCGGGATTAAAGATACAGGAATATTTTAAGCAGACAGCGCTTGTAACACCCTATGCTAATATTCTCTTCATCGACCCTAGTGGTAGGCTCTGCTTTTATGAGCGAGTGACAGAGAAGATGCCGAAGCCAGCGAAAGAGACGCTCCCACACCCCCTTGGCATAGACCTAGAGGCTCTTAGGAGGCTGCTTAGAGAATCTAAGGAAAGCACATTAAAGAAGTTTCTTTCAAAGAGCTTTCACAGGGTTGGTGAGCGTATCGCGGAAGACTTTCTAAGATACGCTGGTCTAGACCCCAATAAGAAACCTCAAGATTTGACCAATGATGAGATAACTAGGCTTGGGAGTGCTCTACATTCATATGATAAATTCCTACCACCAGATTCTAGATGCCTTTCACCTTTAGGCGAGGAACTTCTTGCCGCAGGCATAGAAAAGGAATTGCAGCCTGAGTTTGTAGCGGTGGTGCAGAGACCTCCTTCTGCATACTCTGGCTTCCCATTTATCGTGGAGGTTGGTCTAGCATATGGTGGGAAGAATGTTGAGCCCGGGTTGAAGCTTCTTAGGTTCGCTAATAGAATCCCGCTTCTATATGATGAGGCTAACGATATATCTTGGAAGGTGGTTAACGAGGAGATAGACTGGAAGAGGTATAAGATTCCACAAGACGCGCCTCTAACTATCATAACGCACGTATGCTCAACGAAGGTGCCTTACAAGACCGTGGGAAAAGAGTATCTGGCAGACAGACCCGAACTTGAAAGAGAGTTAAAGAATGGGTTAAGGGAGGTCCTTAGAAGACTCAGCACCTACCTCTCCAGAAAGAGCACACTCGCTTTTGTCAAGAAGAAGATGAACATATACGAGAAGTATCTGCCCTTAATTGCAAGGTTTTCGGCTGAGCTTATAGGGGCGCCTCGACCCCCTAACTATAGGAAGCTTCTTAAGAAGAGTGTAGAGGAGCCTTTTGTCGATGAAAGTGAGAAGCCAATTAAAGAAGAGAAAGAGGTTAATTACGTTGAAGAGGCGGTAAGATTTGAGCAGCGAAGGCTCGAAGAGTACAGCCAGTAGAAGGAAGGCTGAAGTAAAGAAGCTACTTCACCAGCTGGGTCGGATGATCTATGAGGATATTGAGAAGGAGAACTTTCCTGAAGTCACCTTGGCAAGTAGGTCTGTCAGCAACATAGTTTATGATGAGCGGCTTAGGCAGTATGTGCTCGGTCCGGCGAAGATAAAGAGATCAGCTCACAACATTAAACATATTCGCTCATTTACTCAGCTGATCTGGCTTGCTTCGTTCGTAAATAAGCTCGTTGAGACGTCAAAGACGTCTACACTTAGAGATGTCTTCTACTCAGCCCAAGCCTATGGTGTGGACTTTACCGATCAGTCTGAGTCTGATGAGATAATAACCGATCTAGAGGTCCTGCTATCGAAGGCTAGAGAGGACTTTAACGTCTACCCGGAAGAACGTTCGGCAATCTTCGGCGATCTGACGATAGAGTATACTGTGCCTGGTTATGAGGGTAAGCGCCTAAACTTAGCTTCACACCCAGACGGTTACCTCATCGGCCCTAGTCTTAGCACAGCTGAGTTCGTGGATACCTCGGCTGAGATGGTTTTAGCTGTTGAAAAAGGTGGGCTATTCACGAGGTTCGTTGAGGAGAACGTGCATAAACGGTATAAGGCGTTGATCGTTGACACAGCTGGTCAACCGCCGAGATCAACACGCTATATGTTGAGGAGGCTGAATACTGAGCTGAAGCTTCCAGTGTATATTCTTGCAGATGGTGATGTGTATGGGGAGCATATTGCTATGGTCATAGTCTCTGGCTCTGTTGGTGCTGCCCATCTACAAGATCTAACGGTTCCTGATGCTAAGTGGATAGGTGTTTGGGGCACAGATATAGTTAAGTACCGTCTACCGAGCGACCCCTTAACTGAAATGGATATTAAGAGGATCTACGAGTTAAAGAAGGACCCAAGGTATTCAAAGGGGATCTGGCTGCGTGAGCTCGACATGTTCCTTAAGATAAAAAGGAAGAGCGAGCTAGAAGCCTTCGCAAAATACGGTTTAACCACGATCGTTGACAAATATCTGCCTGAGAAGCTCGAAGAGGCGAAGAGCCTCTAACCCTAAACTAGGTTTGACTATAATCTCCCTACTCTACAAATCGAAGAAGGTATCTGAATTATCTGACCCAAGCGTACACTTGTTTCAGCAACGGCCGACAGCCAAGATTTACCGACATAAGGTTAGATCACGCTCTAGGCTGATCTCCATTCTCTATAACACATTGGGCTGTGGTTACTGGTAACCGTTTTATATTTTGTTTTGCATAGTTAGGCGGCACATATGTTGGTGTTTAGGGTTGTATGATGGTAGACCAAAGTTCACCTTCATCTTTATTCTAGTGATACTCTTGTTCTTCGTCTATCAGCTTGCTTCAGATACTTGGATTAACCTGGCCTTCTTTCCAGCCTTCGCCTTCTACGAGCCTTGGACGTTTATAACATCGATCTTCCTCCACGCAGACTTCCTACACCTCTTCTTTAACCTGTTTGCGCTCTTCTTCTTTGGCATCTACCTTGAAAGGGTCATAGGTAGCGGCTCGTTCGCAGCCCTCTTCATTTTATCTGGAATAGTGGGAAACTTAGGATACTTGCTTACTTCATCTGACCCCTACATACCAGCCATCGGAGCGTCAGGCGCAATCTATGGTATAATCGGCACACTAGCAGTAATAGCGCCCTCTTTACTCGTTTACATCTACGGCTTCATACCAGTCCCCATGGCGCTAGCAGCAGCAATATGGGCGCTCATAGATATAGCTGGTCTATCTATGCCTACGGGAATAGCGCACGGCGCGCATCTTGGAGGTATGATTGTGGGTTTGATCTACGGTGCCTACCTCAGAGTTAGAGTTAGGAGGGTTAAAGTTCGAGTTTGATTTCCACTTTTTTAGCTTCTGGTAAGCTCCTCCAGTCGCCTTTGATGGCTGGCTTGCCTCTGAGCCGCTGTATATAGTTGTAGGCTGAGAGAGCCGCGATCGCACCTTGGGCTGCTGAGATTACTACCTGCTTATATGGTGTGTCGGTAACATCACCTGCAGCAAATATGCCTGGATGTGACGTTGAACCGTCCTTCGCTGTTACTACTTCATTCTTAGCGTTGAGTTGGACCAAATGTTTAACTAAATCTGTCTTAGCCACATAGCCCATCTCCACAAACACACCCTGTACCCGTATATCTCTTACCTCGCCACTCTTCTCTTTAATTGAGACGGATTCAACAGAAGAAACCCCGTTGATCTTCACCACTTCACATTCTGGCAGAAAAGCGACATTACTCTTGCCTCGCAGCGTTTCAACGAGCTCGTCAGGGGCAAGTAGCTTGGCGAGCTTGTAGATCAAATAGACCTTGGAAGCTAAATTACTTAGTAAGAGAGCTGCTTCTACCGCTGGTTCAGAGGAGCCTACCACTGCCACATCTTTACCCTTAAAGAGAGGGCCATCGCAAATAGCGCAGTATGAGACACCTCTGGATTTCAACCGTTCTTCACCTTCTACACCTAAGTCTCTAGGTGTCTTACCGAATGCTAAAATCAGGGCGCAGGCGTCGTACTCTCCTACTGTGGTCTTGACTGTAAAGCATACGCCATCCTTCTCCCTGATCTCTTTCACCTCCTCGAATAATATCTTGACACCGTAAAGCAGCGCCTGCTCATGAAACTTCTTCATCAACTCCAACCCACTTATATTAACGAAGCCTGGGTAGTTTTGTATGGAATCGGTCAGAAGAGCTTGCCCTCCTATATCCTTCGTTAGCAGAAGCGTCTTTAAGCCCTGTCTTCCAGCGTAAATCGCTGCAGTAAGCCCGGCGGAGGCGCCGCCGACTATTATTACATCGTACAAATGCTCATCTTCACTCAATCGAGGACCACCTTATCTAACTCTATATGTGCACGTAAGGCTTTAAAAGAGTTGAGCCGCTAGGCCGACATTAGCAGAAAGTGGTTAAGCACCGACTCATATTCATTGGTTTAGAGGCTAGATGGATTTGCTCTTTCGTTTGAGTCTACTTTACAGTAACTGATTTAGCTAAGTTCCTTGGGTAGTCTGGGTTCTGCCCCCTCTCTAACGCTGAGTAGTACGCGAACATCTGTAGGGGTATAACCTCAACCAAGGGGTAGAACAGCTTTCCCACAGAAGGTATCTTTACGTAGTAGTCGTATAGGCTGTTCTCAACGTCTGAGATGCCGATCACCCTACCTCCCCTCGCCTTAATTTCAGCGACGTTACTTAGCGTATCGTGGTAGGTTTTGTCTCTTGGGTTGAGCGCTATTACTGGTACACCTTCGGATATAAGGGCTAAGGTTCCGTGCTTAAGTTCTCCAGCTGCAAGACCCTCTGCGTGGACATACGCTATCTCCTTAAGCTTAAGGGCGCCTTCAAGCGCTATGGGGTAGTTTATGCCTCTTCCTATGAAGTAGCAGTCTTTAGATGTTGAAAAGGCTTGGGCGAGATAGGCCATCTGCCGCTCAACACCGAACACCTCCTCTACAGCTTTTGTTATCTTGATCAAGTCGATAGATAGATTTGAAAGCCTAGAGGCGATACAGTAGATGACAGCGAGCTGAGCTGTGAAGGTCTTCGTAGCAGCCACACCAACCTCTGGACCACAATTTAGGTAAAGGGTCTGCTCACTCATTCTTGCTAAAGTAGAGCTCGGCGTATTAACTATTGAGAGCACAGACGCACCCCTCTTCTCAGCCATGCTAACGGCAGATAACACGTCAGCGGTTTCGCCGCTCTGCGAGATAGCGAGCAGAAGTGTTCCCTCATCGATAAGTGTAACGTAATCCTCGAATTCGCTCGCTAAGATCACTTCTACAGGTAGCTTAGCTAGGTTAAGGAAAAGGTGCTTAGCTACCAGCCCAGCGTGATAACTCGTCCCAGCACCTATGATATATATCCTATCAGCCCCTTGCAGGGCTAAGCAGAAGCGGTCAAGATCGTCTGAATCTTGTCTGAGGGCCAAAGCGATAGTTTCACGCTGCTCATGGATCTCTTTTAACGTGTAGTGCGTGAACTCTTTTTTTGAGACAGTCATGGATTCCCACACCAAAGTAGAGACGCTGCGTTGAACCTCTTCGCCTTCGAAATTCCATATAACGTAGCTATCTCTCTTGACCTCGGTTACTTCTAGGTTCTCTAAGAACACAGCTTTATTCGTATGTTTGAGGAAAGAGAGCACATCGCTTGCCAGAAAGTTCCCTCTTT
>JGI20130J15133_1003154_pt1 | contig 11582 bp, 17 predicted proteins | sample WasSprMetagenome_FD_15133 | JGI IMG/M metagenome (IMG submission 15133) | reverse complement strand
GAAAGCCAAAGCAGTTTCACAACAGGGCTTCAACACTAGTGAGTTACCTCACAGAGGCTGGCTGGTTTCAGCCCTGAAGGATTTCAAACATTAACGTCTTTAAATTTTAAATGATAGTGACTCAGTATTCTTACGGGGACTCCAGTGGTTTGGTCTAAGTCTTACGGGTCCTCCGCGATACCTTTTATAGGTATGTTACTTTTGGTTGCACTCATTCTTTTAGGGCTTACTGCCTGGGTCGTTAGCGGTATCTTAGAATGTAATGCGTTATGTGAGGAGTATCCTTGGTACTGTAGGAGGGATTCGTGGAGTTGTGAAGTTAGGTACCCGAACTACATTAGAGTGGACTACGTTTTTCCGGTATTCTTAGGTTTTTTTCGCGTTGATATTTGTTCTAGGGGTTGCCAGAATATTGTTTTCAGACATAAGTTACGTTGAGGTTAGTGGGAGAGGGTTCCTGATAGTTAGGGGTTACTTACGCAGACGCGAGACCTTAATAAGTAAAGAGGAGATCCAGGAGGTGAGGTTTCAGCACCACAAACTAACCTGGCTTTACCCTATCTTCCTCAAGGGGTGGTCAGCGCCGGTCCTACTTTACTCGGGGGCCGGGGTAGCGACGATCGTGACTAAGTCAGGGCTTAGGGTAGTGATACCGATTCACGCAGGTGACCTACTGAAGTTTGCGAAAGCAGTTGAAGAAGAGGTCGGGGTTAAGGTCGTTGAGGCCGCGTAGCAGTACCCTTACTTGAGATATAGGGTTATTAGAAGTCGCCGCACGTCTCTGAGAATACTACCTTGATTTCGTACTCAGCTCTCTCCACTGAGTCAGCGGCGTGAACGATGTTCTCCCTTATCGATAGTGCGTAGTCNCCTCTTATAGTGCCTGGGGACGCNTCCCTACCGTCTGTAGACCCTATTAAGTTTCTCACGACCTTAACTGCTTCATCGCCTTCAACTATCATCGCTATTATAGGTCCGGAACTCATGAACTCGATTAAGTCTTTATAGAATGGCTTACCTTTATGGACGTCGTAGAGTTGCTCAATGCATTCTATGCTAGGGTATATCATCCTCAAACGAGTTATTTTAAGACCTTTGTTCTCGATTCTTCTTATTACCTCGCCTACCAACCCTCTCCTAACTCCGTCAGGCTTGACTATCAGTATGGTTCTTTCCAGCAATCTCAAGCCCTCGAGCCCTTCCTACCTAGGAAATACTTAGACCACGGAATTCTTTTCGGGTCTCTGCCTAGCTTATAATTCTTAAAACACTTGCTGGAGCAGAAGTGGAGGAGCGTGCCATCATTCTTAACTAGCGTTAGCCCGGTACCGGGAGGTATCTCGCTACCGCAGAAAGAACACTTATCCACCCTCACCATCAGCAACCACCCTACCTCCTGGCAGTAAGCTTCCTAGCCTCCCTCTCAGTCTCCCTCAAAATTATTATGTCCCCGACGCGTACGGGACCCTTCACATTCCTCGTAAGTATCCTGCCCTTATCCCTACCCTCGAGAACTCTAACCCTAACCTGAGTAATCTCCCCAGTAACGCCTGTGCGACCTATTATCTGAAGTACCTCAGCCGGAAACCCGAACTCCTCAGTAACCTCGGTGGGTTGCTGCGTTATATCGACTTTCTTACCCTCCTCGCTCACTCCTCAACACCTTAAAGATGATTTGAAACACACTTATAAGTATTATTCCCTCGTTACTCGAAAATAACGTAGCTTTCAAAAACGTAGGAAAAAAGGTTTAGAAGATTCGTGTTTTCAGTTCTTACTAGGCTCCCTTAGCTTTAAGATCTTGATAAGCTTTAGAAAGCTCCTCTATTAATTCCTTAGCCTGCCCCGGCTCCACTATAGCTACTGCCGCAGCACCTACTTGAAGTCCTGCTTCCTCACCTAATCTCTTCTTGCTGGGGACGTAAACATACGGTATTTTCTTCTCCTCACACAGCAACGGAAGGTGCATGACTACCTCAGGAGGCTCCACGTCCTCAGCTATTACCACTATCTTAGCTAAGCCTCTCTCAACGGCTTTAGTGGTCTCGTTAGCCCCCCTCCTAACCTTCCCGCCAGTCTCCCTAGCTTTCTTAACGGCTTCGTACGCTTTCTCAGCTATTTCCGGGGGTGTCTTAAACTTTATGTGAACGGGTTTACTCATCCTCATCCCCTCCGGTCGTCGTACCAGAGATTATAGGGGGCGTAAGACTTATAAGCTTTTAATAAAGCGTTAACGCGTTCCTCACTCATGCATGAACACTGCCTCAATAACGTCTTCCTTACTTAATGCTTGCTTACGTATCTTAACGAAGCCGTACCTAACTAACTGCACTTTATCNCCTTGTCTCAACTCCGTCAACGCCGGCTCACCTAAGCCGCCCACCCTCATCAACTCNAGATCTCTTGGAACCAGTATTCTTAACGCCACGTTACTGCCTGCAGGAACCCACTGTATTATGGGCATCCTAGCATCCCTCGCTTGCTTNAAGTCTCTACCCNTATACTCACCAATTAGAACGCCCTCCCCAACCTCAGCTATCCTCACATTACATAACTCCATCAACCTGAAAGCACCTATCCTCACAACCTCGTTTAAGTCGCTACGATCTATAAACACTCGTAAAGTACCTGAAGAAACGTCGAGAGATACCTCCCTACTACCCAAAGACGAGTTCTCAGGATGGTTAGATAAGACCACCCTATCAGGGCCCGGGTAATTAAGAACCCTCAGCTCCACAGGATTGAAAACCGCCATCAACCTCTTAGTATCCCTGTCTATGAGTTTCCTGTTTAAAGCAGCTATGTTATCCCAGCTTATGGAAGCATCACTCAACTTAACGCCCACGTCCAAGATTATCTCACGTATGGTCTGAGCTTCAATACCTCTATTCCTTAACGAAGCTATCGTGCCGAANCTGATGTCTGAAGGCCCCTCGAACTCCCCCGGCCTACTAGATATTAANTCCTTTATCTTAGACTTACTTAAGATGAGCCCCTCTAGGTTGAGCCTACCTAAGTTCAGCACGACAGGNTATACCCAGCCGAGGTGTTGGTACACGTATCTCTGCTTAACAGTATTAAGTGAGTGCTCCCTACCCCTAAGTATGTGGGTAACCCCCATTAAGTGGTCGTCAACCCCGGCCGCGAAGTTATACGTAGGCCAGACAACATACTTAGAACCCACCACGGGGTGTGGGTGTTTGTCAGTGTCTATGATCCTGAAAGCAACCCAATCAATCACGGAGAAATCCGGGTGATTTAAGTCTGTCTTTATCCTTAGTACGGCCTCGCCCTCACCGAAGAAGCCTGACCTCATCTTATCGAAAAGCTCTAGGTTCTTCTCCGGATCCACATCCCTGTGCGGGCACGCCGCACGCCTCGACCTAAACTCCCTGAAAACTTTCTGAGTGCATAAGTCGACGTATGCGGCACCCCTACTCAAGAGCTCTCCAGCGATCTCGTAATATAGCTCCATCCTCAGAGACTGGACGTATTCCTCCCTCCACTCAACACCCAGCCACCTTAAGTCCTCCCTGATCTGACGATAAGCTTCCGGGATAGGCGTCTTTATCCTAGGATCCGTGTCCTCAAAACGCAGTATCATGACACCATCATACATCCTCGCGTACTCGTAACTCAGTATGGCGGGCCTGGCGTTCCCTAAGTGTATGTAGAAGTCCGGGTTTGGCGCAAACCTAGTCTTAACAATTTTATACCGATCTACTTGAGGGAGTGGTGGCAACCGTGGCAACCTCTTTTTCTCTTCTTTTTCCTTCCTCTGCTCCAGCAACTCAGGAAACTCACTAATCAAGAGCTTCTTCTGCTCCTCAAAACTCAGCGAATTAACTTCCTTAACGACTTGAGAGACGTACCTAGCTAAATCCTTAGCTAAAGGCTTCAGCTCAGGATGCTCCCCCAGAACAGCACTTATGACAGGTCCTTCTACTAGCTTTCCCACCATGCTCGTAAGCATTCTTGAGAGCCAGCCCCCTAACCAGCCTCTGAATCTCTGAAGGTATACGTTCCTCACTCACTACCACCACCTCCCTTCTTAATAAAAACTAAGATTTTAGAAGGCCTTGATGTAGGTACCTCATAAACTAGCACCACGAAACCCTCAACGTCGGACCTCAAGCTCCGTACCTCCCTCTTACCAGTTATGACATACCCTAACTTATCGCCACGCTTGACGCGATCCCCCTCCTTAACGCTTACGAAGACCTCACTACCGCTCAGCTCCGTGACCACTAACTCATCGCTTGAGCTAACCTCAACGCACTTACCCGTAACTTCGTCGCAGACCGAGATATCGGGTCTCTGCTGAGACAGCAAAACATTAACTAACTCGTGGCACTGAACACTCTTAACGACATCGTTTGTTTTAGTGTAGCATTTGGGCTGGCTATACGATGTCGGAGGGTCTAGGAAGCTCTTACGTCCCTCTTCAGGACTCAGGCTCATTTAGTAATTCCTCGCGGTAACGAACATCGCTAAATCTCGCAGTAAGTCTTTAGCTTCTTGATCAACAGGCTTCACCCTACCTAGCGCTTCAAGACCTTCCTCAAGATATTTATCAGCTAAGCTATCAGCGAATTCCACCGCCCCGGTAGACTTAATGAGCTCGGCTAAACTACTGAGTTCCTCAACACTCGCGTCCCTCCTACCCAGAGTGCTCATCAGCTTCCTCCTACCCTCAGGCCCTAACCTGCTTAAGGCGTGAATAACTAAGATCGTCTTCTTCCCCTCCCTCAAATCACTGTAAACGGGTTTCCCTAAAACAGATTCGTCAGCAACTAAACCGAGCACGTCATCCCTTATCTGGAAAGCTATCCCAACACCCTCAGCAAACTTCTCTAAGTTAGCGATCTCGTTTTGAGGAGCGCCTGCCAGGAGAGCCCCGATAACTAAGCTTGACTTGAAGAGAGCCGCCGTCTTCTTGTAGACCATGCTCAGATACTCATCAAGCGTGACGTCCCACCTACGCTCAAACTCCATGTCTAACGCCTGACCCTCCGCGACTGTGACGGCAGCCCAGGCAAGCTCCCTAAACGCGTTAACTAACCTGTCAGCACTCACCAACCCTGAAAGCCTCCCTAAAGCCTCGAAAGCCTTAGCGAAAAGTAAGTCGCCGGCAAGTATCGCCATATCCTCACCGTAGATAGTGTGGACCGTCGGAACCCCCCTGCGGAACGCGTCTTTATCCATTATGTCGTCATGAACTAACGTGAAGTTATGCAAGATCTCGACCGAAGCCCCCGCGAGAATCCCTATACGTTCTTCAAGACCGAACATCCGAGCGCTCAAGACGAGAGCTAAAGGTCTTAACCTCTTACCGCCGGCCTTAATTAGGTGGTATGAAGCCTCGTAAAGTTCCTGAGGCCTCCCCCTAACCACCTCGTTAATCACCTTATCTACCTCGGAAGCTACGTGCTTGGCGTAGCTCATCAACTTACTGAAGTCTTTACTCACCCAACACACCCTAAGTCATAGAGTAAAACCTAAGAATTTAAACGGAAAACCCTCTGCACGCGAGCCATTCTCTTAAAATAGACGTGATTACGACGGGCTTACGTCTCAACTCGTTAAGGTCTTTACTCCCGGTCAACGCTACTAAAGCTTTAATACCGTGAATAAACGCTTGCAGAAACTCTTCTAGGTAGCCACCGTAGTAAGCCCTGAGAACAGGGGCCGCAAGACCTACTAAGTCAGCCCCAATCCTTAACGCCTTAACAGCGTCGACTGAGGATCTGATACCTCCTGAACCGATGATCACGGATTCGGGGGCAGCTCTCCTAGCTTCTATTATTGAAGCGGCTGTAGGAATCCCCCAGTCAGCCACGTTCTCAGCGATTAACTCCTTAAGTTTATCGTTTTTCTTCCGCGCCCTATACTTCTCCACGAGTACCCAATTAGTTCCCCCGGCTCCGGCCACGTCAAATATCTTGACCCCGGCCTCACTCAATTCTTTAACGACTTCGTATGAAAGACCCTGACCCACCTCCTTAATCATCAAGGGAGTGGAGAACTCTCTGGTATAGAGTCGTACCTTAGACATTAAGCCGCTGAAGTCAGGTGTTCCCTCAGGTTGAGCGACTTCCTGAGTTAGGTTTAAGTGGACGGCTAGGGCGTCAGCGTTTATCATCTCTATCAACCTACTTATCTTATCCAGGTCATATCTCACGAATTCGTGCGCCCCTATATTACCAATTACCGGGACGTTCTTGGCGTACTCTCTAACTATCCTGAAGGTCTGCTCAACCCCCGGATCCTCGACGGCAGCTCTCTGACTACCCACCCCTAAAGCAATCCCGAATTTCTCCGCGACTTCCGCGAGCTTACCGTTTATTTCCTCAGTGCCTGGAGCTCCCCCCGTCATACCAGTGATTATTAGGGGGGCTTTCAGGACTTTCTTAAGGAATAAAGTCTCTATGTTGACTATACTCAGCGGTATCTCGGAAGAGGCTTGATGAACTAAAAACACGTACTCAAACCACGTGGTGTTAGGGCCTTCCACCTTCTCCTTCAGAACCACGTCCACGTGTTCCAGCTTCCTTAAACGTGACTCGTTGTTTAAACCCATAAAACAGACCCTACTACATTCTTTCCTTTAAGAGCGTTTAATAAGTTATTCGGTATGAAGCCGTTGACTACGTAGATTGTCACATCCCTAACATCTAAAAGTAGAGACTTTCTTAGCTTACTGAACATCCCTCCAGTAACGTCGGGAACCTCCCAGAAGCTAGCTTCCTTCAACGCGTCACTTAACCGCATATTACTTAAAACTCGCGCGTCCTTATAGAGCTTAGGGTCCTTGTCGTACACGCCGTCAACGTCGGTAACGAAGATTACTTTCCTCAAGCTTAAAGACTTAGTCAGGTACCACACGATATCATCGCCTGAGAGGACTTTAGGTTCCTTGCCTGAGAGAACGACGTCGCCGTAAAGAACCGGAACCACGCCTGAATTCATGAGCCTCCTCACAACACTAAAATCGCATTCCCCGAAACCTACCCCCCAACATATTGATCTAGGCGGTATCCTGACCGCCGGTATCTCAGAAGCTAACAGAGCTTCAGTTACTAGGTGGTTAAGGAAGTCCATGTAAAAAGCTACCCTAGCAAAACACTGGGTATTCACGTAACCTATCTCTTCAACACATTCCCTCACTAACGAGTGACCGAAAGAACCGCCGCCGTGAACTAGCACGACCCCATGATCACCGCCTCCACGCAGGAACTCAGATATCTCGTCAGCAAGCCTCGACATAACGTCTGAACGTGTTGAGAAAGGCTCGCTTTTCCTCGTTATGACAGAGCCTCCCAGCTTAATCACTACACTCACTTAATAATCACCTCAGCGCTGAAAGCCTTGTCGAGATCCGGGAATATAATCACTAAACCCTCCTTCTGAGGTGGTGCGACACCGTATAGTGCATACCATAAAGCGTTATACAGTCTTAAGAGCCCCCTTAATTCCCCCGCTTCCCTCAAGTTACTGAAGATATTTATTATTACGCTACCCACTAAGTGGGTTAAGTGGTCGGCGAACGGCGGATTATCGAGAGGGTGGAGCTCCACCTCAGAAACACCTGTTATTTCAGCTATCAACGCTTTATCGAGTTCCACGTATTCCTCACCGAGCCTCCATATGTAGGGTTTCCCAACCAAGTCAGCGAGCCTCATGCCGAGAACGCTGTGCGGGAGACCTATTTTAGAGTCTATTCTCCAAGCAGCTTCAATCACGTCTCTGTCTAGCTTACCGCCCAGCAACTCAAGGATTGTGTTAGTAGCGTGTACGTACGTATACTCCCTTAAGGAATTCTCTGAAGCCCTCACCCTCAACTTCAAGAAGAACTCCATACCTAATTCCGAGGAAAGAGACTTAATGAATTCCCAGATCTTACCCTCAACAAGCCGTGGGTCAACAGAACCGGAGACCGTGATTTCTGAGGCGCTTTCCGTCATCTCAGCGCTTGTGTGTATTTCGTACGTTGTCGGGAAAAATATTATTGGGTTATGCCTCTTAGGTATGGGTATATGGAATAACGGGGCCCACACGCAGCTACTCCTAGCAAGCATCACCTCCGCACAACCTCCGAGATCCTCTGTTAGTGAAAAACGCGTGTATTACTTGAGAATCCTGATGGCTGAGTAACCAACGACTAACGACTTATCGCCTGACACATCCCCTGAGGTCCCGTATTTCAGGACTTCAGCCCCTGAAGAACCGCTTAACTTAGCGTAGTAAAGCAGAGTCATTACGGGGGCTACACCACACATCGATATGTTCTTTCTTAAAACTACGTCAAACAATCCTACGGGATCTAATGATTTTATCTTGTCTAAGACCATCTTGTCTTTCTCAACCGCTCTTTCATGAGGCTCGTAATGGGTTAAATCAGTTGAAGCTATGACTACCACGTCTCTCCCAAGCTTTGAGGAAGCTTTAAAAATGGAAGCGGCTAAGTCCTCCGAGATTTCGGGGACTTGATACATGATTGCTATAGGGACTATGCTCACGTCTTTGAAGAGATACTGCAAGAAAGGTATTTGAACCTCGATTGAGTGTTCCTCGTAGTGTGCTAGCTTGTCCGGCCTGGCGTACCGCGAGTTACTTATTATTTCCTTAGCTAGGTCTACGTCGACGTTAGCGCGTCCCAACGGGGTTTCCCAAGCCCCCTCACTCCACACCGAGACCGCTTCCCCGGCGCCCGTGTGGTTAGGCCCGAGTAACACAAACACCTCCGGTTTTCCCTCGGAAGCTAGCCTCGCGTAAGAATGTGCTGCTATAGGACCGCTGTAAATATATCCTGCGTGAGGCACCACGAAACCTATGCTCTCCTTACTCCTCACTTCCGAGACTCGGGGGATGTGTCCTGGACCGAGCTTATGTGTGAAAGCCCACTCAATCTGCTTAATTAAGGATTCTCTCCTTCCCTCATAAAAATAACCAGCTACGGCCGGCCTCCTCACACTCATTTACTTAACACCTTAGTCTCGAAAGCGTCCGGACCCACGCTTAGCTCGCCGGTTGGCGGTAAGACCCCTCTCTCCCTAAGTACTTGCCTGGTTAACAACCAGTAGATAACGGCTAGGGACTTCCTACCCTTATTATTGCCTGGAATCACTAAGTCGATGTTGCTAGTCTTGGAGTCCGTGCTGACTATCGCTACTACGGGTATCCCTATCCTGGAAGCCTCAATGAGTGCTTGCTGATCTACTCTAGGATCCGTCACGATGAGTACCTCAGGCTCTATGTAAATGCTTAAGTTAGGGTTTGTGAGCGTCCCCGGTATGAACCTGCCTACGATAGATTTACCGCCGGTCAACTCAGCGAATTTCTGGACGGGCTGGAAACCGTAAGGTCTTGCTGAGACAGCTAAGACCGCGTCTGGCCTAAAGCTAGCTATGAATTTCCCGGCTATGCGGATCCTCTCATCAATCTTCTTCACGTCTATTATGTAGGGCCCGTCAGGTCTCTGCCTGTAAACGAATTTCTCCATGTGTTTGGTGCACATGTAGGTACCTATGTGAACGCCTGCTTCCAAGTATATGTTGAGCGGAACTAGGAGCTCACTACCGGCTAACTTCTCGCGATCAACGTCCTCGCTCATGTGTTCACACCTTCCTACTATACATGACTAACTCCTCAATTAAGTCTAGGTGCGAGATAAACATTCTCCTACAGCAATACCTCTTAACACCTAGCTCGTCAAGTACTTTCCCCGGATCTTTACCGAGCTTAACGCCCTCCACGAAAGCCTCCCACTTATCCCCTATCACCGCGCCGCACGTGAAGCATCTTACCGGGATAATGACCATCCCGCATCACCTGTAAGACTTCTGCCTAAACCTCCTCGCGGAGTACCGCATCCACTTCTCCGGCTCAGTCCTCCTAGGATCCCCGGCAATCATGGGCCTAGAGTACTCGTTGAATATTCTCTTAAGTTCCTCATTACCTGTGTAACTCAGTAGAGCACGCGCTATCGCCGTCCTAACAGCGTCTGCCTGAGCCATCACGCCACCCCCTCTCACGTACACACGTATATCGACCTTATCCCAGACCTCCTTACCAGCCAGTAGCAAGGGCTCCATCATCTTCATTCTAGCAACCTCAACAGGCCATATCTCGATAGGCACGCCGTTAACCCAGACTCTCCCCTTCCCCGACTCTACGACTGCCTTAGCTATCGCTGTCTTACGCTTACCTACCGCGATGACTACCTTCGATCCCTGAAGTCTTGCCTCACTCATTTCCTCCCCCTCCACCCGAGGGCTGCCGCTATCTCGGCTACGGTGACCACCCTCCTTGATTTACGAGTAATTAACTTAACCATCTCCTTGCCCTCCAACTCCTTAGGAACGCCTACAAATACCTTCAACTTACTCAACCTGGCTCGACCCTTATTAAAGCTCTTTGGTAGCATGCCCCGTACGGTGTACTTAACTATGGAGACAGGGTTTCTGGGCCTCTTAGGAGAGCTTTTCTCAGGATTTCTTAAAGTTCTTAGGGAAAGCCAGATCTTGTAGCCTTCGATAACCCTCTGCTTCTCACCGCTAACCACGGCTTTCTCAGCGTTAACTACGTAGACCTTGTAACCTTCCTTAAGTAGTTGAGCTACCTTAGAAGCTAGCCTGCCTAATATAGCTCCCTCAGCGTCTATGATGATCTCCTTCCTTACCTCAGCATCTTCAGCGCTCATACCACCACCCTAACACCACTTCCTCTAGGATTAACTCTAACCAAGTCTTTAATACTCATTACCTGACCGCCAGCACTCCTGAACCTTCTCGACAGCTTTAGGTGAGAAACTATAAGCCGCTACCACTACCTTCTTGCTTATATTACCAGCACCTAACAGCTTCCCAGGAACTACCACCACGTCGTTAGGTGAAGCCACCCTCTCCAACTTAGAAACGTTAACCGCTACCCTACTCCTAGAAGGCCTCTCCAGTATGTCAGCTACGTAATCCCATACAGGCGCTTTATACTGATTAGCTGCTTTCCTCAACTCCTTGATCAGGGTTCTTAAAGTGATGTTCGTAGGTCCCGTACGCCGCATCATCACCCACCACTCTGAGCTTTAATAGAGTCTAAGATACTTAAAAACTTATCAAGCTTCGATATGACTATCTTGAACGCTTCACGCACTATTGTCTCCGGTTTTAAAGAACCGGAGGATTCTATCGTTAAGTAGAATTCATCTTCTTTAAACCCTAACACCACCGCTTCGGCAGGGCAGGAGTTAACGCATTGCCTGCAGAGAATGCATCTCTCATCATACGTTCTTATCTTGCCGTTCTCCAGCACTAGCGCGTTCCTCGGACAAACCTCAACACACTTACCGCACAGAGTGCATAATTCTTCCTTGATCGTTAATCTCGCTGAATAAGTGACTGTGGAGACGGTTGCCGGCGACCACTTAATGTGTTCTACGCCTCTCCCCAGCCTAGCGTAAGCCTCTAAAGAGATTTCTTGATTAGGTCCGAGAACGACTATCGGTATCCCCTCATACACGGGTCTTACGTCAGGGTCTGTAACAGGTTTTAGATCACCTGAATACACTGTCTTAATCTCGCCTT
>JGI20130J15133_1003151_pt1 | contig 11588 bp, 11 predicted proteins | sample WasSprMetagenome_FD_15133 | JGI IMG/M metagenome (IMG submission 15133) | reverse complement strand
AGTGGTGAGAAGGGGCGTTAAATACGACGAGAACTACAAGGGGACAGGGTACAGGGAGGAGAGCGACCTGCAAAGACAGGTCAGGGTGCTCGGGTACAAAATAATCTACGAGCCCAGCTTCTACACGTACCACATAGCCGCAGAGAGCGGCGGCAACAGGTACTCGAACCTCGAAGACAGGATGTACTGGAAGTGGAGGAACCACACGTACTTCATGAGCAAGTGGCGGTACCCCCTCCGCAAAAAGGTGCTAAGCTACGCGGTACTAACTACGTACGCACTGCTGAACGGGCCCCCTGCAGTGAAGGGAATAGCAAAAGCGGCACATAAGTGAGAATCGCTCACGTGTTTCATCACTACTGGCCCGTCGTTGGTGGCATGGAGAACGCGATCAAAGCGCTGGCGGAAAGCATGGCGAGGCTGGGCCACGAGGTCCACGTAATAGCAAGCTCATACGGTGCTGAGGGTAGACCTAAAGAAGAAATAATGAATAATGTTTACATCCATAGAATAAAGACCTTGAAAATATTCTTTCCAGATCTTACAATTCNCATNGAATTCCCTAGGAAAATTATAGAAAAAATCGATGTTGCAATTTGCTGGAGCCAAAACAGTTNTTTCACATATAAGATCAGTAAAGAAGCTAAAAGGCTTGGAAAACCTCTAGCAGTATACTTTATAGGCGTTGACTATTTGGAACATCACTATAATCCCTTTATAAGAATATTCGGTTATCTATATCAAAAATGGATTACTCAGAAAATGATTAATTTAGCTGATATTATCCTTGTAACAAATAACTATGAGAAGAAATTATTGAAAGAGAAATATTCTATAGACGCGATCGTGCTACCTCACGGCATTAATGAAGAGTACTTGAAGCTCCCTAACATGGCAGCAGTTTTCAAAAGGAAATATAATATCGATGAAAGAATCATCGCATACATTGGGAGAATACATCCAACTAAAGGGCTAGACATACTGGTCAAAGCCTTTATTCAAGTGGCTAAAGAAGAACCCAATACCGTTTTGGTGATAGCAGGTAAGAGCGATGGGGAATACCTGAAGAAGTGTTTGAAGATTGCTAGGAGGGCTGGCATCGAAGACAGGATAAAGGTTCTCGGGTACGTTAGCGAGGAGGACAAGATAGCCCTCATCGACGCCTCAGACGTCGTAGTCCTCCCCACCAGGCACGCAGGCGAAAGCTACCCGCTGCTGATAAACGAGGTCCTCGCGAGGGGGAAGAGGCTCGTCATGACGAGGGGTAGCATAGCGTCCAAGTGGGTTGAGAAGAGCGGTGTCGGGAAGGTTGTCGATCCGGACCCGCAAAGCCTCGCACAAGCCATCGTAGAGGAGCTAAGGTCTAGAAAAAGGTTTAGAATTGAGAAGAAAGATGATGAAACCATAAAAGTATTAGCGTGGAGAGAAGTAGCTCATAAGCTTCTCGATATCTTACAGCAGTTACCAGAATAAATGCAATTATCAGAACTTTTACCTAATTGGCATCAAGTACAGCAAAAGAGTCCAGCAAGGTTATGGGGAAAAGCTTCATTGCCGAGAGGGTTACATCAAACTCGCTATAAGAAACAACTTCGCCTTCTTGTTGCAACAGCTTTAAGTGTATGTATACATCGATGGTAAAAAGTTTCTTAAAACAAGTTGATAGAAAGTTTCCTTTTTGCGCTATCGAAGTAAATCTTACAGTTTGGTCAAATAAGCTTGCTCTGTTTAGTAAGAATAAGCTCTAAAGATTATTTGGTCTGAGGATAGATATGATATCCTTCACTCAAGGTTTAGTTTTATTCACAGGTGTTTTTACCATAGTTTATACTTTAATTTTAATATTTTCAGAAAGAACAGATTTTAAATTTGAATATAAAAGTTCTACTTATTGGTTGAAATACTCCATCATATTTGTAATGGTTTTAACATTAGTATTATTTGTATGCGTCTTTATAATATTCGATTTTAAAGACAGCTTACTCTATTCGCTACTCTTTCCTTTTACGGTACTCTTAATGCTTTATATGTTACGATCAATCGATGTAAGAACTTCAATGTGGACTAAAAAGGTGATGCTTTTTCTGGTGATACTCCTACATGTTATTATAGTTTATAATCCTTGTTATGGAATTTCTATAGACGAAAGACATCCAGCTCTTGCTAGAATGGCTATCGAAGGTTTTTATGATACAAATAGACCTCTCTTAAACCCTGTTTATAATCCTCTTCCAATGGACTTAAGTTTGTTTCTTGTACTTTTTTACGTTCCAGGATTTTCACCAATACACGGTATAACTCAATGGCTGGTTTCATTCTTCATGATCCTTACCATAGATCTTATACTTTATAGTTTAGTCATAAAGCTTACGGAAGAGTGGATTTCAGGAATACTGGCAATATTGATACTTGCAATAACACCTCCATTAAACTTCTTAGAACACTATTGTAAGCTTGCGGGTATGATGTTAGTTCTTATCTCAATTTTTATAGTTATCAAAATTTTTAAAGATAGAACCTTATTAATAGCTATCTTAACATTGGTGGCATCATACATCGCTGCTATTTTTTACCATCCAACAGCTGGTTTAGAACTATTCGCGCTCTTTGGAATTCTTCTTGGAAGTCTTTTTTTAAAAAGTTTTAACGATGAAGCAAAAGCGGTGTTAAAGAACCCATTGTTTAGAGCATTGCTGGTTTACTTATCCATAATCACTCTGGCGAGATGGATTTATGGTGGAGGTTTTGAACTTCTAGTTTGCTCTATGAAAAATTATATAGTTAGTATGTTTCAATGGAAGGAAGAGGAAAAGCTCGTACCCTTATATGAAAGGGCTGGTGTTAACCCCATTCAGTCTTTCGCCTGGTCTACACCCGCTGCTATGGCTGGGTCGCTAATCCTTTATACTCTCCTAAAAAAGGAAATTNGGTATTCGGTGTTAATTCCTTCACTTGCCATGGGAGGAGCGTTTTTCCTTTCCATCGGCTTGGTAGGAGCCTATACTAGAAGTGGCGGTTTTTATGCGAGTATGTACCCAGGCTTTATACTTTTAATGCCAGCAGCTGCTCTTGTAACCTTTAAGGCCTTGCGATCTCCTTTAAAGCTCATCGCATTATCCCTGATACTATTGGTAACGATATCCGCGTCAGTAGCAATTAAAGATCCCATGCTCATGAGGGTGTATATCTTTCAGAAAGAACCTGGAGTAATTATAGGGGGTGGCTATTTCCCTGTGAAGGAGAAAGAGCTTACCATCGCTAGATCTCTTCTGCTGTTCGCTCCTGCAGATAAAATTATTAAAACATCGTTTGGACCCGCATTCCTTTATATTAATCCATATGGTAACATCGAAGCTTTCGTAGGTTTCCCAGGAGATCCAAAATACGAAAGAGATTATAGATTACTACTGCAAGGACGAATAAAGTATAATACCATTTACGTCATAAATGTAATTCAGTTACCAAAAACATTACTATACACAGAGATTAACGGGATTTCGATTAATTTAATTTACAATGCAAATCAATACATAACCTTTATTAGGTCAGGGTGAATATTTAATATAAATAGTGATGATCATTGATGGTCTATTGTGCGTTTATTTGCTTCAAAAATGAAGCGAATTGAAAATATAATTTTAATTAACAATATATGTATGGTATAATATCAGGTTTAAATGAATTCTATCGATATAGAATACAAACTCCATCTTTTAATGTTTTGCAAAAAATAAAATTTTTAATAACTAAACTAGGTATTCAGGGGGAGGTAATGGTAGATATCGGTTGCGGTGATGGGACTGTTACTAAACAATTGGCAGAAAGTATTGGCGCTAAAGAGGTATTTGGGATAGATATTTCAGAAAGAAGTCTTGATATAGCGCGTAGCAAAGGTATTAAAACATTAAAACTTGACATTAATTATGAAACGCTACCATTCCCTGATAACACGATAGATGTAGTAACTGGAATAGAGATCATTGAACATCTGGTAAACCCAGACAACTTTTATAAAGAATCTTATAGAATTCTTAAAGACAACGGTTATTTAATACTATCAACCCCCAATTTGGCATCGTGGCTTAATAGGTTACTATTATTACTAGGATATACTCCTGCATTTTATGAAGTATCATTAAGATTTAAGCTAGGTAAACCCTTTAGATCAATGGAGGAGATATTAAAAGAAGAAGGAGCACCAGCAGGGCATTTAAGACTTTATACGTTAAAAGCTTTAACGCAGCATCTATCTATTTATAAATTTTCTGTAATAAATGTCGCTGGGGCATCCGTTTACGGAGGACGTATGGTAAGTTATATGGATAAGTTTTTTGAGAAAATACCAAGCTTAGCCTCTGATATTATTATCATAGCTAAAAAGACATCGAAATTATTATCTATGGATACATAATGAAAGTAGTCCATATAGTTAATGAAGGGCTTTTTGGAGGAGTTTTTAGAGTAGCGTTTGCTGAATCGCATTATATGAATATATCTGGCTATAGTTCATATGTTTTATTGCTATTTAACATACGTATTCCTCGTGATGTACTTATTAAATACTATAAAGCTAAGATATTATTTATAAAGAAAAACCATTTTCCACAATCATTGCAAGAGTTTGGTAATCCCATACTTAGAGAGATGCTTGGCAAATATTTAAGGAAGGTGATGTTAACTAATAATCCTGATATATTAATGTTACATAATCTTACTGCTTTGCCCCTCGCACAATACTTAAAGAAGCTTAGTGATGCTAAGCTTATACTATACGTTCATAATTCCACAAATCCACCAAGCTTAATGAATCTCGTAAGGATAGAAAATAAATATTTCCTAAATTCTTTAGATCTTATTGATGCTATTATTACATCGAGTTCTAAGATGAAAATCTGGGTGCGTGAACTCTTCGAAGTAAATGCATATGTTGTACCCCCCGGTTGCGACGTTATTGCAAAGCCATCTGAAAGCAAAGATAAAATAGTGCTAGTTCCTCAGCGATTATCTGTTGGTAAAGGTGTACATGTAATTTCAAAACTTTTGACACGATGCAAGAGTAAATTCATTACCGTTTTCGCGGGAAGTTCCCATTATAGTTCGCAAAGAGCTATAAATCTTATAAGGAGGAGCGGCTTAAAGCATTCGTACATTGTGTTAAATCCCAATGATAAGGAACTGGAGGAGCTATATAAAAAAGCTCTTTGTAGTATCACTATAAGTAGAGAACCTTTCGGTATGCCTATAATAGAATCGGCGTCGTATGGAACTCCACCCATAGCACCTAAAGATGCTGGTGCCTCTGAACTCTTTGAGCATGGAGTGCATGGATTCTTCTTTGACCATGAAGGGGCTATCCCTGAATATGTAGATGAGTTCGTTTTTAACCCTGAATTAGCAATAAAAATGGGTCATGCAAGTTGGAAAATATGCCGTGAAAGATACACTTGGCAAAATCATGTAATGAAATTAATAGATATTATAACGAAGCTCTAAGAAAATGAATAATATTAGAATGAAAATTCCTGAAATTTCCATCATCATCAGAACTACGGGAACACAATATAAGTTATATTTTTTAGAAAATCTTCTTAGAGCACTAAGCAAGCAAACAATTAAGGATTTTGAGCTGATAATAGTATGTGAAAGCAATAAAAATATAATAGAAAAATTAACTTCAAAATATTTTAATAAATTTAGAGTAATTGAGACAGGTTATTGGAATAGATCTCGAACGACAAACATTGGTATAAAATTGGCAAGTGGCAAATACTTAGTCTTGCTAGATGATGACTATGTTATGGACAAGGAATGGCTGGAGACGATGTTGAAATGCATTAAGAACTCACCTGCATACATTGCTTGTATCGGAAGTAAATGCGAATCTATTTTTAAAGAAGCTTTAAGGTATCGTTTTTCTATAGCTAAAATCTTTGAAGCTCTTTCTATTACATCGCTATGGAAGAAAAAGGCTAAAGTGTTATCAAATGATTTAATCATAACTATAGATTTCGGTGGAATGCATGCTATATGTCGTAGAGAAGCTGTTGTGAAGGTTGGTGGTTGTGATACGGAGCTAAATGAGCCTCTTGTAAGTGATGATATGAGTCTGGCTCTCAAACTTTGGAGAAAAGGATATAAAAATGCTATATGTATAAGTCCAATAGCAACGGTTTATCACTTAGAGAAATATGTAACAAAGCAATTAAATAAACCCCCATCCTATTATGAAAGTATGGCATATAGCGATGCTTATATTTGTGCAAAATATTTTGATATTACATCTCTCTATACTTTTTCTCAAGTTATTTACAGGATTTTATGGGGATTTATTTACTCACTTCGATGCAGAAATTTAAAGATTTTAATTTTAGTCCTTAGAGGTGTTTTACTAGGATTAATACATGGTTTCCGGAGCTATAAGAAGTATATTGAATAACTGAATATCTCATGAATAAGATTCCCATTCTTTTGTTTTTCGATGATGGAGTTAGAGAAGACTTAGCTGTAGCTGAATTGCTAGCTAAGAGAAAACTTAAAGCAGTTTTTAGCATTCAACTTAAGAATATTGGTACTCAGCTTAATAAGGAAGACATTTTAAAGCTGGCATCTATAGGGGAAATAGCTTCCCATACGATTACTCATACGAACTTAGTAACGCTGGCAAGAGTAAGTCCTTCATTAGTAAGAAGAGAATTATTTTATTCAAAGATGTACCTAGAGAAACTTGTGAGAAAACCTATACATACTTTTGTGTATCCATATGGGTCATACAATACTATGGTTAAGTTATTAGTTAAGGAGGCTGGATACTCGTTTGCAAGAACCATGGATCCCCTTAACATTTCGTTACAAAATATTGTTGCACATCGTTATGAAATTCCAATAACCCTAAGTGATGATATTATTGATAAGTATCAAATAGTCAAGTCGATTTTAAATCTTAATATTAAAACAAGTTTTTCATTCTGGCTTTTGAGAAAGTTTACTCTTAATATGACTAGAAACAGTAACAATAGGCTCTATTGGTTAGAACTTATACTACAGTTCCTTAAGAGAATTATTATAGATTTTAACCGGTATAAGGATAAGAATCTATTTATAATATTAGTATTTCACAGCAAAAATATATTTAGTGATAAGAATCAACTAGATCTATTTAAGGAGATTTTAGATTTTATCGCTAATAATCCTCAATTCTTTAAATCCATAGTATTACAGGATTTAACATCTTGGCTAGAAAGATGAGTCTCCGAGTTTTGCATACACAAAATAAGGTAATATAATCATGAATAGAACAACGAAGATATTAATAGTCCAGGAGCTCTGGTGGCCTAGCGGCGGAGGCGGCCTCTTGGCGACCCATCTCATAGCCAAGGCCTTGGCTAATAACGGCTTTGAGGTCAGGGTTGTCACCGCCACGAGAAGGTACGAGGCGATAGACGGTGTGGAGTTCGCCTACGAGCCCAAGCTCGAGGCCAGCAACAAGCTGAGGCTCTGGCTCAACGCCTACGCGCTGAGCAGGGAGGGCTGGTTTAAGAAGCTCATAAAGTGGGCGGACGTAGTCTACGTGCCCCGCTACGCCTACCCCCTGATACCGACCGCCAAGGCATTGAAGAAGAAGGTCGTAGTCCATCTCCACGACTANCAGCCGATATCCTACACGGCGGTAATCTTCCACGACGACCAGTTTAGGAGCGACCTCGCGCGGACGTTTCACTACGAGCTGCACCAGCACGGCTTGGTGAAAGCCCTGTTTGCTGCACCGCTCACGCCCATCAACAGGCTCGCTAGGAAATGGGTGTCGCAAGCCGACGTGATCATCTGCGTATCGAATAGGCAACGCGAGATCATCGAAGGGGCTATGCCTGAGGTCAAGGGTAAGATTACGGTCATCTACAATCCGTTGCCAGACCTGCCGCACGCGGAGAAGAAGTTGACCGACGAGAAGCTCTTGCTCTACCTCGGCGGCTCCAGCTTCGTGAAGGGCTTCCACATGCTCCTCAAAGCTCTCGGAGAGGTTGCAAAGAGGCACGACGATTTGAAGGTTGTTATGGCTAGGGTTAAGAGGGGCAAGGTGCTTGCCCGAAATTGCATGGTTTACGAGGAGTTGCCCTACGACGAGGTGGTCAAGCTACACGCTAAGGCCTACGCGCTGCTATTTCCATCGATATGTGAGGAGCCACTACCTTACGCCGTCGTCGAGTCCATGTTGATGGGCACGATTCCTATAGCNGCTAGAGTCGGGGGNGTGCCCGAGATCGTCGGGGGCTCTCCAGCGGAGGAGTACCTGTTCACTCCTGGCGACGTTGANGAGTTTGTAGATAAGATAGAGGCTCTCTTGTCATTATCGAAGGAGAACATCATGGATGTTGGGTCTAGCCTCACAGAAGTTGCGTTGAAGAAATTTAATTCAGAGCATGTACAAGGTAAGCTAATAGAAATATTCTCTTCATTTCATAACTAACCATGAAGCTGCTTTTTATTGACTATTCACAAACCAAGTTAATTGAAGCTTTAGTAAAGCGAGGATACAGTGTAGTATCGATAGCAAGGAGGGGGTATAAGCCGATAAATGTTCCTAGAGAATTTGACATAGTATATTACGCAAAATTTGCACCACCTTTATTTGACGATATCCCTCCATATAACATAAAGAGTAAGGTGCCGGTAATTTATGGGCTCCACGCACCACTATTTATACCTCATGCATGGAGAGCAACAAATAAAGTTTATAATATTATATCGGCTTTGAAGATCCCCTTATTCAAATTTATGAAGCTTTATGATGCATTTCACGCATTAAATACGAACGATTACGTAATATTGAATAGAATGGGCTTTAACAGTTACTATATTCCATTAGGTGTGGATACTTCTCTATTCAAGCCTGGTGCTAAAAGGGAAGAGTTCAGTGTAGTCTTTGTAAGTCCACGTTTCCAAAAGGGTGTCGACTTACTTATCAAAATAGTGCCCGCAGTTCTAAAGAAAGCTCCGAACATAAAATTCATACTTACTGGAATAGGTTTTCTTGATAATTATTTTAAAGCCTTAAAAGACTCCTTCACTAGTAATGTTGAAGTTTATGAACAATTGCCCCGAGATAAATTTGTTGAAATCTTTTCCTCCTCTCACCTTCTTTTATTTCCAAGCCGTTGGGAGTCCTTTGGTTTGGTTGTGGTAGAAGCTTTGAGTAGTGGCATGCCTGTCGTAGCGTTTGATATACCTGGAGCACCTAGAGATGTGCTGATAAATGGTATCACAGGTAGTGTGGTCAAGCCCTTTGACGTCGGTGCTATGGTGGGAGAGGTTTTAAAGTATTACAAGATTTGGGAAGACAATCCGGATGAATTTGCAAGGATATCAGATAACTGCAGACATCGCGCCTTAAACTTTGATTGGAACATCATTGCATATCATTTTGATAAAATGTTTAAGGCGGTTGTTGAGGAAAGGTGAAAGTAAGGGAATGTTGAGTACCCTGACATAGATCTTGGCGGCGTTTAGAAGTGGAATTCTAGAGGGCTTATGCGGTGTTAGGTAAACGGAGCGAGCGCGTGCGGGGGGACTCCACGTAAAATATGAAAATAAATTGACTTAAATTCTAAGGACGGCAAGCTGAGAAAACGTTGAAAGCTAAGGGGAAGCCTTGATGCGAGAGAATATAATCTTCAAATGCAACTCACCTTGCTTTTACAAATAGCGTGTGCAGGCTCATCGTGATAGAGAGGGTTCCGCATAGCGAGTACCTGAAGCTGTGTGCTCTTCTCCTCGATCTGTGAGGAGCCGCTGCCGCACGCGGTCGTGGAGTCCGCGCTCCTGGGCACGGTGCCCGTGGCCTCGAGGGTGGGCGGCGTCCCGGAGATCGTCGAGGGCACGCCAGCCGGGGAGTACCTCTTCGCGCCGGGGAGCGCGGAGGAGCTCGCGGAGAAGGTTGAGATGCTCGCGTCGCAGCCGCGCGATTACGTCCTCGAGGTCGGCGCGAAGCTGAGGGAGCGCGCGCTCAAGCTGTTCGACGTGGAGAGGATCGAGAGCGAGCTGGCAGGTTTATTTGAATCTCTGCGCAACTGAGGCTTTGGACATCGAATCGAATTGTGCGTGATGAGGACTACTGTAGAAAGCCAAAAGGTGGGGATCCGCTTGCACTCGAGTTACACGAGTTTCGCGTTTTGCACGACCGTTAGAAGGGGACATAGCGTCGTGGTGCTGGGCGGGGATGTGGGGGGTGGGAAGTCCACGCACGCGGGGCTGCTCGTTTGGTACTTTAGGCAGAGGTGCGGCATTGGCGCGCGGTACGCTCACGTTAAAAGCTTCCACGCTCTCTCGAGGGCTCTCTTTCTGCTTTTGCTGCTGCTCCGCTACCGCAGCCGTCTCGTTCTGAGGGCCTGCCGCTCTTTCTCCCCTTTTCGGATTCTCTACGAGCATGATCGCGAGCTTTTGGTGAAGACTTTTGCCGTAGTATCGCTACTCAACTTCCTAGATTTAGCTGTTATCGCCCTTGCGCGTCAGCGCCTGCTGGGCGCTTTCACGCGCGTCCTCGTTTTTGAGGATCACGTTGTGGGCTACGCGAACGATGCGACGTACTTTTTCTATGTGCTCGGTGGGAGAATGAATAGATGGTCGCGCGCTGTTTGGCTGATGGGGCTTTTTTACCTGCTCGGGCTTCTGCGCGGTCAGAGCGCCGTTTTCTTCCTGCGCGCACCGTTCAGCGAGCTCGCGCGTAGGTGGAGGGAGCGGGGGACCCCCTACGAGTATGCCGAGTACTTGCTGGCTGGCAGGGCTGCCGCCAGGCTCTTGGAGCGCATGGGTTTGAAAATTACTTATGTTGATACGAGTAAGCCCTTACCTAAGGTTTTCGCTAAAATACTCTGTTCATTAAAGGAAGCTTTGGAAACATATTAACTATCTCGCCAGGCGCGTACCTGCTGCGTGCGCGAACGCGTTGGGAGTCAAGGAGAAGCTTTAATGAGAGAGGTTTTCTTCAAATGCAATGCAGTTTACTTTTACGCATATCAAAAGAACTCTCTTAATGGACTTATACTAATAAACACAGAGGCAAAGATGTTAGTAGGAACTCAAAAATAATAAGGAATGAATTATTAGTGTAAAATGGTAGGAATGATGAAACTCACAGATCTTATTCAAAGAATTCTTATAAAACATATTGATCCTCTAACTAAATCTCCCGAACTTATTTTACTCGGATATTGTAGTAACGAAACAGCTAGCGAACATTTATCGCGATACCTACTAGCTTCCAAATTCTCACGCGGAGTGGTGTTAGATGTTGCATCTGGTACCTGCTACGGCTCCAGTATACTAAAGCGAGTAGACGGCGTTGAGATTGTGGTAAGCGTAGATATAGATAAGGATGCCCTTGAATACGGAAGGATAGTTTATGATGCTGACTGTGTGTGCGCAGATGCTACACATCTGCCTTTTAGAAAACATGTATTCGACTCTGTAGTCTCCCTTGAGACTCTGGAGCATTAAGGGATCAAGGGGCATTTCTTAATAATATTAAGGACTGCCTTAAGAAAGGTGGAAAGTTGATTTTGAGTACACCAAATAAAATGTACACTTCGCCGTTT